>Ga0255347_1001943_pt1 | contig 30896 bp, 25 predicted proteins | sample wastewater_treat_2_FD_192479 | JGI IMG/M metagenome (GOLD analysis project Ga0255347, IMG submission 192479) | Wastewater microbial communities from Lulu Island WWTP, Vancouver, Canada - plant24 | ecosystem: Engineered > WWTP > Wastewater > Unclassified | place: Canada: Vancouver, British... | reverse complement strand
TTTATAATCACAGTTTACCTGTATGCCAGCTTCCAATAATTTTTTAACACCTTTACGTGAAATTTTGGTTTCATAAATTATAAGGTAAGTATCATACTTATCCTGTTTGTTTCCCATCATCTCGATTATGTACGGAACTGATTTGTCGGTTATGTTCGTTTCATGTAACGAAAGTCTTTTCATTTTCTTTAAATTAACAAGATAGCTTAAACCATTATCTGTTATTTTTGTTTTATTCAAAACAAGATATTCAATATTTACCAGATCTTTTATATTTTTTATAGCATTATCATTAATTGGTATTGATTCAAAATCAAGTGTATCAACTTTTATTTTATCTGCAATGTATTTTAAACCTGAGCCGCTTATGTTACAACTACATAAATGTAATGATTCCAGATTTACTGAATTTTCTAAAAACTTTAATGAATCATCTGTAATATTTGAGCCGCATAATGTCACTATTTTTAAAGTTTTAATCTCACTTAAATGCAATAATCCATCATTAGTAATATTCACCGGAGTAAAAATATCAATTTCCGTTAAATTATCAATTAATACAAAATACTTGAAATCACTGTTTGTTATAATAGATTCTTTTTTTATTAAAATCATCTCTTTTTGATTTTTTTTATTCTGGCGATAAAATATTTTTTTGGCTTTAAATGTCTTTATAAACTCTTCTTTTGTTAAATCACTGCCAATTAGTATATTTCCCGTTAACAACAGAATAAATAAAAACATTATCTTTTTAACTAATCTCATTAATCGTTTTTCTCCTTATTATTACTTTTATTTTTTTTCGTTTTTTCAATGTATTCATAATATTTAAAATATTGCTTTCGATTACCATCATTAGCCTTTATAAGCTTACTAGCAGATTTACCATATCCTCTAGCACCGGTATCAGAAATCACCCTTGTGCCATCATTCTCTGATGAATAAGTCATTATACTATGCCATTTTTCTTCTTTACCCCCAACATGTTTTGTGACAATCCTTGTTTCGCCAAGTTCACCACCATCGCCAGATTTATACAAACCATAGTCCCTTATTATTTTTGTCCTATACTCATACTCCTCTGAATCATACTGCTTTGCAATATTCTCAGTGGAAACACGAACATACGCATTATGTTCTATAATATTTCCCGCTTTAACATTTTTTTCATAATATTCTGCATAAGTCCCAACATCAGCACCGTTGAGCTTTAATTCCCAGTATATTGTTGCCGATTTACATGATGTGCCTTCAGTATCATCCGCCTGTTTTTTTGACATGCCATATCCATCCTGCAATTGAATGGATAATGCCTTATTATCACCCTGCTTTAATGTTCTTGAAAGATTATCTTTATCACCATCAGTAATAATCAATGAAGTAACGCCAAGATTTATTAATTCAATTTTTTGATCGAGATAATAGTCATACAATAAAATGGTATTGTAATTATTAAAGTATTCTGGTTCCGCACCTTCTATTGTATACTCATCACCACGTTTCTGGATATATGAGATATAAGTTTCTTTCAATTCTTCTCCACTTAAAGGATTTCCTACAAGTTCTCTTGCACCAATATAGAAAAATTCCTGTGAAGATGTTATTTCACCATCTGTTGCTTTAAGCTTATTATATTCATCAATAATATTATAATAAACAAGTTTATCATCAGTAGTATAATGACCACTATCTATCCAGTTCCCGGTCTTCTCTACTACCTCTCCTGCTTCGTTGTATATCAGTATCGTTGTATCTCTGGCGTCAATCAAACCTTTATGAATCTCTTTGGCTGTGTCCACTGTGGTTTCTATGGGGTGTGTTACTAATTGTACCAGGTTATCATCAACTGTAAATCCGCCCTTAAGGCCGCCTTCTTTGGTATTGTACTGTGCAAGTGTTAAATCCCTGTTAAGGCCTTCTATGTCTGCGGTACCGCCATCAGAAGCGTTCCTGACTATTATTGTACCTTCGCCCACTGTGGCAAAGTTGGTCTGCCTGTTGTCTGTAAAGCCGTAGTTTACGTTTACGCTGTAGTTTGTTTCAGGGCCTTTTTCAGTCTTCCCGCCACCAATGTTTGCCCCGCCGCCCACATTATACGACCGGTCACTGTCCTTTATGTTGCTGTATTCAAAACTGCCTGTGGCAAGGCCAAGGTCTCCTGTGTCAGAGGCTATTACCGCGCCCTTTAGCGTTGTTTTGTCTGTCACGTCTATGTTTACTCTGCCGCCTGCTGTAAGGCTGGTCTGTTCATTTACCCACTTAACTGTGCTCTTTTCAAGGTTAAAGTTTACGCCCATGTTGGCGCTGCCCTTGCCCCCGCCAAAACTTTCACCCATTGTTACCGAATCGCTTTTGTATCTGTCCTGCAGCGATTCCACTGTAAGGCTGCCATCTACGTCTGCTGTAAGGTTGTTTTCGGCCCTTACTACCGCGCCGCTTACTCTTGTGTCGCCGCTGCTCTTTATTGTTATGTTGTCAGCGCCTACATACGAATTGCAACTCTTTTTTAGCTTAACAGCTTCCAATTTATCATAATTTTATAATAAACCAAAAAAGTATCTGCAACCCTCTGTTGTTTCAATGCTGCCTCTTTACGGAAATTTGGGAGAAGTGAAAATAAATGAATAAAAATGACAGGGATCACATTCGTAATGAATCCGACAAAAAAGGAAGTGCGGACAGGATTTTTCAAACAAAAATGTATTATGGGTAAATTTCTCTGTCTATTTCAGGCCGCGGAATATAAAGCTCGTATTCCCCATGCGAATTTCGTCCCAGTCGTGGAGCAGACGGGGCCTGAGTATCTTTTTTGAATTGAGATAGGTTCCTGTGTCAGATATAAGATCAAAGAGATAGTATCCGCCCTGCATCCGCCTTATCCTCGCGTGCGAGGCAGAGGCAAACCGGTCCTCCACAACCACAGTATTTATATCCGATGTGCCGAGCGTGATCTCGCTTTTAATAATCGGTATCTTTTTGCCCGCTTCACGGCCGTCCTTCTGGTGCAGCCAGACCTGAGAATAAAGAACATCCGGGACTTCAGCGGGAGCTTCGTCAACATAGGGCTCTTCCCTCTCCAGGTCGTCCGCTCTTAACTGTGTCGAATAGCCGCTGTAAACAGGGTCATACTCATTGTGCCCCTTTTTACGCTCAGGCCTGCTCCTTCTGCACAAACAGAACAGCAGCACAAGCAGCAGAACAATCAGCGCCGCGGCAAGGGCGTATGCGATTATATGAAAACCCTCAGGAAGCCTGAAATTAAAGAGTCCCCTGCGCGCCTCGAACTCCGCGGTATCCCGATCTTTAAGGTCGCCATATCTAAGTCTTACCTCAAGACTGTGCTTTTTACCGTCCCTTTTAACCACTGAGGTGTAGTCAATTTCATAAACGCTTTTAATCCTGCTCAATACAGCATTCCAGGTGCATGCAATATCCTTCCGGTTGACGCAAAAATAACGGCCGCCGGTTAATTTCGCGATCCTCCCTAAGTACGCCGAGGCGCTGCTGTTATCAGAAATAAAATATAACGGAATCTCCCTGTCGCGCGCGAATCTGATAATATCATCCGATGTGAGATTACTCCCCTCATCCTTGCCGTCGGTAAAAACAATCACCCCTTTGCGGCTGCTGCCTGCCCTGTCGAGCAGTTCAATTGAATCGTATATGCCGTCATAAAGCTTAGTAAATTTTCCGTGGCGCTCCACGCTCTTTATGCCCGACTGCAGCCCTGCCCTGTCTGAAGTAAAATTGTTCAGCAGCCGTACAGTGTCATTGAACCGGATCAGGGCAATCCTGTCAGACGCGGCAGTACCGCTGACAAATTTACCAGCCTCGGATTTAATCCGCTCAAGGAAGCCCGTGCTTATGCTCTTGCTTGAATCAATTGCTATTACAACATAAAGCGGGTCGTTCTGCCCCGAGACCTCTTTGACCCTGTAGTTTACCCTGTAGCCATCCTCGTAAACAATGATGTTCTCTTCATCGATTCCCGTAATACTCCTGTTTTCAGGGTTTACAACATTGACCGTGAATTTTACCCGCGGAAATTCAGATTCGGCATCAATCCCGGTAATACTTATAAACGGCCCGGCAAAGGCGGGCATAAGTGTAAGCAAAAATATTATGACGGCGGCGGTTGTTCTTTTCATCATTCCATTCACGGTTTTATTCTGTTTGCCGGTTTTAACGGCAGCAATAAGTCTTACATAAGTATCGGCACACTGTTTGTATCAATATACCAAAAAAGCCGGGGCAGATTCCATCATTATTTATTTGCAGGGGCAAAAGCAGACCTTTTATTTTTCTTGACTTAATCCCCTGAGAATTATAACAAAAAAAACTATAATTACTATATATATAGTGTAATCGTTTTAATTCCCTCTGACTGCCTGAGGGAATAGAACATTTTTTTGCCGCAAAATAGTTAAGAAATTAACTCTGAAAAACGAATCCAAACAGGAGAATTTCGCCATGCCCCGCATATTTAGAAAAACCGCGCTCCTTCTATCCATGCTTCTTGTCTTTACCGCCTGCGCAAAGAAGCCTGAAAAAGCAACTTCACCCTCTATAAAAATAGGCATTGAAAAAAGAGGCGCCGAGACCCTGTATATTGCAGACTTTACCTGCACCCTTAAAAATGAAAATGACAGCACCGCGTTTTTAAACGCCTCTGGTAAAATAAACATCAGAGACAACGGCGGGAAACTTCTGCTCGCTGTTCCATTCACGGTAGAAACAATCCTCCCTTTTGAAGCAGGCGTTGTGCTTCAGAAAGTGGAAATTAAAGAGAGCGAGGCCGCGGCCCTTATGCAGTTCCTGAACATAAGCCCCGAAAAGGTTCTGTCGGGCGAGGATACGGGCGCAAGGCCTCTTGAGGATGTCAACATCGAGCTTGCCGGGCTTAAACTTGAAAAAAAAGATATAATCGATCTGCTGAAAGGAAAGTGACATGAAAATTAATGATAAAAAAATACTGATCGCGTTCATTGTAACAACTCTTGCGGCAGCGTTATTGATTGCCGCCGTATCAGCATGGTCGCTTTTCCGTGTTGAACCCGGGGTGGTAAAACTTCTCTCTTCACCTGAAACACTTAAAGATGCGTATCTGGAACTCAGGGAACCGCAGCTCTTTGCCGGATACAAGAACTGGGACAGGGAGGGCAGCGGAGTTCTCAACACCATAAGATTCTTCGACAACCGTCTGTTTTACGGCGCGGGCATAAGGCCCGAAGAAAAACCATACCTCGAACTGCTGCTCGAACGCAGGCATGCCGGCGCGATGCTCGGAGTTAAAACCGCGCTGTTCCTGCTGCTTGTTTCGACCATGGGGACAGTCGCCCTGACTGTCGAAGTTAAGGGCTCCCGGGAAAAATAGGGAGGGTTTTAATGAAATTCTTTTTCTTTATGAAGGATACACTAAAAAAAATACTCGGCCTTATACTTATTGTACCGGGAGCCTTTATATTGTTAATTGCACTGTTCGGAATCATTGGAGGCGGCGAACCTGACGATTTTAAAACGGGGGTCGGGGTCATCATTTTTGCACTCTCCCTCATAGTGCCGGGCATACTCATTTACAGACAGGGGCAGGCTCTTTCCAGAAGAGAAAAAAAGATCAAAAAACTTGCTTCCATGCTCCGGACATACAGGCGCATGTCAATACAGGATATGGCCTCTATACTCGCAGTCACAGAACTGGAAGTCCATAACCTGCTTGCTGTGGCAATTGACCTGAAGCTGATTAGCGGGCACATAGACCGCACTACAAATGAATTTTTTGTTTTAACATCGATCGATAATATAAAAAAACTGACACATTGCCCATACTGCGGCGCCCCGGTAACCGGGATTTTTCATGAGGGCGAAACAGCAAAATGCTCTTCGTGCGGACAGCTTTTCCACTAATAATCACCTGTGATTTTTCATTTTTACTTTTCTTTACGGATAAATATATTAACTTTATTCTGACAGGGTATTTTTACCCGCGCGATGGTTTAAAAATGGATTACCAGAGAATGCATATTCTAAATCACACTGGCAAACTGGCAGGAAATATTCCCGTGCCCGGTATGCGGCGGCATGCCCGATGAAAAAACGCATTCTTCTTATAGATGACGAAGCTCATGTACGCGAATTCATGAAAAAAATACTTACCTACGAAGGTTACTGTGTTTTCACAGCATCTAATGGACGCGAAGCCATAGAAAAACTGCAAAGCCTCTACGTTGACCTTATCATCCTCGATATGCACATGCCGGTTATGAACGGGCTTGAGTTTCTTAAACTAATACGCAAAAAAAACTACACCAATAAACCGGTGCTCATGGTCTCGGGAACTCAAGACGCAGACCTGCGAATTGCAAGTTACAGGCTCGGCGCTTATGACTTTATAACCAAACCCGAACAGATCGAGGTTATGGTTAAACGTATCGAAAATGGCATAAAAATCGGCGAAATAATAGACTTCAACGAATACATGAAGGCTGAACTCTTCATGGCTAAAAAACTTCAGAAATATATTTTCCCGGATCCGGATTTTATTTCCAGTCAACTTGATGTTTATTCATGGTCTCTGCCCCTTTCAGACATAGGAGGTGACTTGTATGATTATATTCACTTCAGGAACGACACCCTGATCTTCTGCGTGGCCGATGTTTCAGGCCACAGCATTTCCGCCTCGATGTTCACAGCCATTGTAAAGATGGTGTTTCGCAACGCCCTTAAAATCACAGAAGACCCCGGAGATATACTGACGATTGTAAACCACGAACTCTCGGCCAATCTGCCTGTTGAATCATTTGTGACCATGTTCTGCGGACTTGTTGACAACAACACCGGCACACTCAAGTATGCAAACGCAGGCCACCCTGCACCATTCATTATAAAGGGCAACCGTATAAAAGTTTTAACCGATACCGACCCTTTCCTTGGCCCCATAAAAGACAGCAGGTACACCACCCATGACACCAGGCTTAACAGCGGCGATATGCTTTTTATCTATACTGACGGGCTCGAAGATATAATTGACAAATCATTTAACCAGCTCAATGTGCGCAGACTTGTTGAAAAATTAAAAAATGTTCAGCCAGGAGACCGCGCGCAGTTCACCGCCCTTACAGACGAAATATCGAGCGATGAATATATCCGATCCGACGACTGCACAATAATGATGATCACAAAAAAATGAAAATACTCGTTGTATCAGACACGCACGGCAACACTGACAAACTATCCATGGCCATAAAGTCCTGCGAAACCTTTGACATGCTTATACACTGCGGCGACGGAATAAGAGACATCGGCTCGGTTAATATACCGGACGGAGTGGCCGTTACCGCGGTCAGAGGCAATATGGATATTTATTCACCCCTATATTTTGAAGAACTGCTTCTCGAGAATATTGAAGGAAGGCGTGTTGCTGTCACTCATGGCCACAGGTTCAACATAAAAGCCGGCACATCTCTTCTGTTGGCCGAAGCGAAAAGACTCGGGGCCTATGCAGTATTCTTTGGCCACACGCACTCAAGGCACATCTCGGCCGGCACACCCTTTCTTTTCAATCCGGGATCTCTGTCGGATAATTCCTACGGCATAGTTGACACATCTGGAAAAGAGGACTGGATATTCACCCACGCCCGACTTGCCTGAACCTACGCGCCCTGTTCAGTGCCGTTGTCATCCTGTTTGAATTTTTCCAGTTCAAGCCTCAACTGCTCGCGCCTGACAAGATCATCCTGAATTTTAGGATAATAGCAGACCGCCGCCATCTGGTAACAGAAAGCCATGAGCCAGACGAAAACGCCGCCCCGCCTGTTCTCTGTAAGTATCCGGCGGTCGCGTATTTTACCCGCAAGGGGAGTGGGAGTTCCTGTCTCTTTAAGGACTGAATCATGAAAGGGGACAAAGGGCTGCTCCATATCTTCCGGCGTAAGGGGCCTGTTTATTGCCTGCGGACCGTTCTTCGCGCCGCAGCCGGTCAAAAATCCATCATACACCTGATGAAGCCTGTCGGCGAACGCGTAAAAAAGACTACCTGTTTTAAAAACAAGTCTTTCCACATGGCTCATTGATGATATTTTGCCGGCCATAATTTTTTTGACCTCATCATCGCTTATCTTCAGTGTGGGATTGCTGTTCCTGAACCTGTAGATATCGGCGTTAAGCGTTTCAAGCTCCCGCAGCTCACCCGCAAAAAATTCAGGCACAAATAACTGGCCGTTAACAACGCGCGAGTCCGACTCAAACTTAAGTAAATCGCCCCTGAGAACAGGCACAAACAGATCCCTGAAATACTTGACGAGCGCTTCAAGAAAAGCAATGAAATTTTTCCCGTATATATCTTCGGCATCCCTGTTTACCCGGTCCACCAGTCTCCATAAATCATCGGCAGCACGAACAGGAATGCTCTTGCCCGAATCGTCAAGGTTCACAAGCCCGCAGATTGAATCGAACCACCTGAGAGACGACCTGATCCTTTCGGCCTGCCTTTTTCGCGCGGATTCGGGATCCTTGCCGACTAATTTAAGCTTTTCGGGACTGCAGTCCCATACGGACGCGCTCACATTTACCGGGACTATGTTGTAATAATCGCGCAGTTCCACAATCTCGAAAGGGCGCTGAAAAACTATTGCTTCAAGAGTAATGCTCAGAAAATCCCAGAGCGAATTCAGACCATACCTGATGTTCAGGTGGCGGGCAAGCAGGCTGTCACCCTCTCCCGGGATGACCATGAAAGACCGTACCGCGCCCATGTACTCAAAAATATATTTCTCTTTTTCATAATTACGTTTCTCTTTGTCGATCGAGACGGACTTCTCATCATCAGGCAGAATATCCTCGCGTTTAAGGTCAGGCTCATCGCGCAGTACGCTCTCGATAAGGTTCAGCACTCTCTCCCTGTGTTCCAGCGGCATTTTCAGAAAAGACTGGTAACTGGCCACGTACCCTCTAAGTTCACGCTCAAATCCCCAGTGATTCATCCACTTTATCCTGGACATGGGGAGCGTGGCAAATGGCGTATTGAACATCCACCTGCGGAACACCCTGAGGTAATTGTATTCAAGCGGGCTCTCAATTGTTTCGCTGCCGAGTATTTTTTCGAGTATGAGCGGCAGCCTTGAAAGCGCTTTCTCCTGGAAGGAACGGATATCCTTCATAACAGTCAGGAACTTTGCCGTGGGGATAAGCCTGCGGTCTATGCCTATTCCGAACATGTTGTTTTTATCAACAAGGTATCTTTTACGGAAAAACCTGAATTTTCTGTAACGCGCGTAGATTTCATTGATAAAAAGTTTTGTGTCAGTGGGGCCGTTAATGTCAGGATGCCGCTCCTCTCCATTTTGGGAAAGAGGAAGGACAGCCTGACTGGAGGAGTTTTTTTCCCGTGCCGCTGCGGGTTTCCGCCTGACAGTATTGAGCGGTTCAGGTCTGTCCACGGAATCTGAAAGTTCATCATCGTCGGGAATTTCGGCAAATTCCTTTTCAGGGTAATCGCTTATCAGTTTGATGATTCTTTTATATCTCTCTTCAGGGGGGATCTGGGTGTCCTTCATTATGCTGTTAAGATGTTCCCTGTCGCGCAGAGGTATGTCGCGCGTCATCATCATTGACCTGGCCTGTCGCTCCAGTCTTTTTTTATTATCACGAACAGCCATTAAAACATCCTTTCAGTAATTAATCCGTTCAAAAAATATATTCCCTCTGTGAATTTAGTCAAGAATAATTAGCCGGCAACGCCGCATAATAATTATGTCATACGGCAAAAGGCCGCTGCCGATAATTATTAGAGGAGGATTAAACGGTGAATCTCAGGATAATTAAAGGAATAAGCATAACTCTCTGCCTGTTTACTCTTATCGCGTCGGGGTACGGAACAGATGTTAGAATCCAGAGGTGGCAGGATCGCGGTGTCAGGCTTGATGCGCTGCATTCAAAAACCGGCAGCAGTGACACGCCGCAGATTGTGCGGGAGGTTCTCGGCCGCGGAATCGAATCCGCGGGCAACATCAAGTCCCTGCTTGAACGTTATTCAGCACGCGACGGTTCGCTCCGCGCTGACACAAGAAAGTACTCGCTCCTGGAGATAGAATCAAGGACTTCGGAAATTGCCATACCGGTTATCTCTGCCTGGTACCTGAATGCTGTTAACGACAAACTCGCAAATCCTGAATACTTTTCAAAAGTACTGACATGGATCGCCGCGTACGCGAATACCTCAAAGGTCGATGGAATCAAACCAGGCGCGCCGAATGTTAACGAACTTGTACGCGGCTATATTATGGAGACGGCCATCGCGCATTACCCCGATTTTGAGTCCTCGTCCGTTAAAAAAATTCTCGGTACAACCCAGTATGAGCTCAGCAGGACCGACTATAATTCAAACGACATAGATTTTGAAAGAATCATAATGGAAAAATCAATAAGGGAGATGCGGGCCGCCGTAAAGGAATTCAATCCGCAGTTCAGCGAAATACTGCTCGGCAATGTGCCCGAATGGAGACTTTTCGAATCCAGAGCGATAAACGCCAGGGAAATGGAGCGCTCTGCCGAAACCTTCGCGACGCGGCGCAACATACCGCAGAGTGAAATCAGCGGCAAAGGGGCGGGACACGCCGGACGCATAATCTTCTCGAACGCGCGCCGCGCACTCTCAGGGATGATTGATCAGTCAGCAGATGCCGGGAGAACAGCAATCGGAAATCCGGCATATTCAATACCCGATCTTAAAAGGCTGAATTCAGCAATCGATGAAATCGACAGATACAGGACGGCCCTTCTGCGAAGGATTGACGGCGCGCCAGGAGAATCGCTCAGCTCGACAGCGCGCGAAAATATGCGCGGCATAGCAGAGAAGCATATAAGGCTTTATGAATCGGCCTATAAAAAAGAAGAACTGAGAATCACCGGATTAAAAAAGAACAACCCAAAAGTAATCATATACAATGAAGAGGTATTCCTCGCTTCAAAAAACCATTTCAGCGAAATTAAAACAGAGCTCATGGCATACGCTGAACTTTCGTCGGACTTTATCGGGGCAGTGTCATCCGCAGGCATGTTAACGCCCGGGACATACCTTGAATCCCTGCGCTACACGTCTGACCGCTACGCTGAATATATTACCTTCATGGAAAATCTTGCGGGCAGATCTTCGGAACTCGGGAAAATGCCTGACCCGGCTAATCACGGAATAGTGAAAGAGGGCGTAAGGGACTCGCTTCTATATATCCGCCGCATCACAAAGTCCTTCACCGTGCCGCCGGAATTAAGAAAAAACATGACAAAGGAACAGCTTGGCCAGCTCACTAAGATCAACCAGTCATACAGAGCGCAACTGACATCAGCGGCATCCTCCATACGGAGCAAATATGAACAATACAACAGCCTTTATAACGAGGCCCTGACCGGAGCAAAAAAAGCGAACACAGAATCTGAAATCGTGATTGCCCGGATGGAGATTGACGCGCTCTTCGCGTTTGCAAAAGAATGTGCCGACGTCGTGCTTTCAATGAATTCAACAGACCAGTTCCTTAAAGAATACAAAAACACCTACGAAACAATAAGCGATGACCTAAAGAACAAAAGCTCAGACAGATACACGGATACAATCAACAGCGGAAGCATACTGCGGCTTGTAAAAAATTTCACGCCCGCCGCAGTGGAAAACGAAACAGCGGGCAGAGAGATTCTCGCGCGGGAGGGGAACGAGGCGCTCAGCGGGGCCATTACCCTCTGCAGATATTACGCGGGACGCGGGATCAGGGTGAAACCCGTACCTCCTGAAACCGAAATCAGGCGAATGCGTGAAGTCTTAAACAGCCAGCCCGGACTCAGGGTTGCCGACTGGACTATGACCGGCCGCAACTTCAGGGAAATAGACATCAACTGCACCGAAAAACTAAGAAAAATGACTGAAAAAAACGCGTGGAAATCCCCTGCCGATACGGGCGCTGAATCGAGAAAGGAGACCATAACTTACGCGGGAGTCAATGTGACGTTTGAACCGCCTTCAGGCTGGAGCAGCGCCAAGATTAAGTGCGAGTCGGGCAGCGGAATGAAATTTGAAAGCCCGGACAGAAAAGGATGGATAGAGATCTATGCCATACCCGCGCAGCCGGTCACTCTGCAGGAATTCTCTTCTTCGTGGTCCGGCGAAAGGGGATTCAGCATGGTCGAAAAAGGCTGGGGTAAAATTAACAGCGAGGATTACTTCCGTACTGTGTGCAAAGACAGAAGGAACCGCATAAGCGAAACAAGAATGGTTGCGCACAAAGGAGTGGTGATAATTGTCTCCGGATACCCGGCAAAAGAGAGGGCGCGACACATGAACGGCATTATCGAAAAGTTATTCAGCGGAATAAGTTTCTGACGGCGGCTCCGGCAGCGAATTCAGGTTCCATGGGCCACGGATGGTTTCATGCCGCAGTGAGTCATTCACCCTTTTTATAAAATCACTGCGGCTGATGAAAACTGCTCCTAAGCTTTCAAGGTGATCTGTGTGTACCTGGCAGTCTATTAAACTGAAACCGGCGGCAAAAAGTTTTTCAGCCAGAACAATAAACGCGGCCTTTGAGGAATTGCTTACATCTGAAAACATCGACTCTCCAAAAAATGTCCTGCCCAGGGATATGCCGTAAAGCCCGCCCGCAAGTTTTCCATTATCCCATGCCTCGACAGAATGGGCATATCCGTTCTCATGGAGTTTTACGTAGGCCTCGATCATTTCTTTTGTTATCCAGGTGCCGTCGTTCTTTCTGCTGGCCCTGCTGCACGAAGTAATGACCTCGCGGAAGGATCTATCTATGGTAATGTCAAAAATTTTTCTGCGCAGAACCTGCCTCATGCTTCGCGAAACCTTAAGCCCGCCGGGCAGCATTACAAAGCGCGGATCCGGAGACCACCACATTATGGGCCCCCTGCTGGAAAACCAGGGGAATATACCGTTAGCATAAGCCTCAAGAAGCCTTCCCGCTGAAAGGTCTCCGCCCACCGCCAGGAGACCGTCAGGCTCCGCGAGTTCAACAGGCGGGAAAACATGCTCCTGGCCCAGTCTGAATACGGACATCTTAACTGCCGGTTACTGTAATGACCACATCGTCGCCGGAAATATCGGCCACCGCGTGGCCGCCTGAGGCGAGTCTTCCGAAAAGAACCTCGTCGACGAAAAAGGGCTTCAGTTTCTCCTGCACAAGGCGCGCGATCTGGCGGGCGCCGAACTCTCTGGAATAGCCTTTATCTGCCAGCCATTCCCTGCAGCGCGCGGTGACCTCAAGTTCAACATTCTTCTCTTTAAGCTGCGCGGCAAAGGTGTCTATCTCCTTGCCCAGTATCTCCAGTACTATCTTCTCATCAAGGTCATTGAATGTTACTACCGCGTCTAACCTGTTACGGAACTCCGGCGAGAAGATCCTGTCAACGGCGCTCTCAATGGCGTCCTGTTTAACGAGACGTTCATCAAAACCGACCTGGCGCTTGCCGATTTCGCGCGCGCCCGCATTTGACGTCATAATAATTATCACGTTCCTGAAATCAGCCTTTTTGCCCGTATTGTCAGTAAGCGTGGCGTAATCCATTACCTGCAGCAGTGTGTTGAATATATCAGCATGGGCCTTCTCAATTTCATCCAGCAGCAGAACCGAATAGGGTGTCTTGCGTATGGCCTCTGTGAGCAGCCCCCCCTCCTCATAACCCACGTACCCCGGAGGCGCGCCTATAAGCCTGGCCACGGTGTGGCGCTCCTGATATTCACTCATGTCGAACCTGTGCAGTTCCACCCCCAGGTTTAAGGCAAGCTGCCTCGCCAGTTCGGTTTTACCAACCCCCGTAGGCCCCACAAAAAGAAAAGACGCGACCGGTTTGTCCGGATTGCCGAATCCGGCCCTGCTCCTTTTGATGGAATCAGCGACAAGATCAATGGCGTTGTCCTGGCCGAAAATCTTTTCGCGCAGTCCCGCCGCGAGGTCCCGCAGCCTTGACTTTTCAGAGGATGTAACTCTTTTCTCGGGCAGCTTTGCCATGCGCGCAACCACCCGTTCAACATCCTCTGTGCCTATTTCAACCAGTTCGCCATCCTTTGCCCGGTAGATCCTCGCGAATGAACCTGCCTCGTCAATAACGTCTATTGCCTTATCCGGAAGGTGCCGGTCATTTATGAACTTCGCAGAGAGTTCAGCCGATGACCTGAGGGCTTCTTCGGTGTAACGCACGTTATGATACTGCTCGTAACGCTCCCTGAGCCCTTTAAGTATCTCCACCGTGTCGTCTATAGAAGGCTCGGATATCTCTATCTTCTGGAATCTGCGGGACAGGGCCCGGTCCTTGTCAAAATATTTTTTGTATTCCTCGTATGTTGTTGATCCAATGCATTTTATCTCGCCGGACGAGAGTACCGGCTTGAGCATGTTTGAAGCGTCCATTGAACCGCCAGAGACCGCGCCCGCGCCCACAACATTGTGAATCTCGTCAATAAAGAGTATAACATCTTTCATCTTTTTAAGTTCATGGATCACTTTTTTCATTCGATCCTCAAAGTCGCCCCTGAACTTGGTACCCGCCAGCAACGAGCCTATATCAAGGGAATAGATCTTAAGGCCCTTAAGCTTGTCCGGAACATTACCGTCAGCAATACGCTGTGCCAGGCCCTCTGTGATAGCGGTCTTCCCCACGCCGGGATCGCCCACATGAACAGGATTGTTCTTTGTCCTTCTGCAGAGTACCTGTATTGTCCGTTCAAGTATATCCTCACGCCCTATAAGGGGATCAATCCCGCCCCTGCGCGCCTTTTCGGTCAGTTCAACAGTAAATGCCTCTATGACATTAGTCTTTGACTTCTTTTTATTTTCATCGGAACCCTCTTCAAGAATCTCCTCTTCGTAAGGTTCATCGGGCATAACAGACACATTGTGCGAAATATACTTCAGCAGTTCATACCTTGAAATTCCCTCAAGCCCCATAAAATAAGCGGCGAAAGATTCATCCTCGTCAAGAATCGAAACATAGACATCGCCTAAGTCCAGCGTATTCTTCTGGGCCGACGCGGTATGCCAGATGGCCCTCTCCATCACATTACGAAAGCCCGCGGACTGCCCGGGCTCATCAAGCTCGACCTCCTCCATCTTATCCCTGAAAAAATCCTCTATATGCTTTTTAATATTTTCAGCATTTCCGCCGGCGCCCTCTATTATGCGTTTACCCTCATTAAAAAAAAGCGATGCATAGAGGATATGCTCGGGCGTTATATATTCATGTTTTCTGTTCTTCGCCTCGTTAAAAGCAACCATCAGAACATCATTTAAAACCGGATTCAGCTCCATATATCACCTTTATTGTTTTCAGAATCAATCATACTCTTTCAAAGGAACATCTCAACGGGTATTCCCTGTCCTTAGCCATATGATGAACCTGTTCAACTTTTGTTACCGCAATATCGTAGGTGTAGACTCCACAAACCCCTGTCCCCTTTCTGTGCACATCAAGCATAACCTGCGTGGCCTTTGCGCCGGGCATGTGAAAAACCGTAATCAGCACCTCGACAACAAAATCCATGGTAGTATAATGATCATTATGAAGAATGACCCTGTACATTTCGGGCTCTTTAAGCTTCTGCCTGTCGTCGAGTTTAATACCGCCTTCAGTATTACCTTTATCTGCGGACATGGTTGTTTTACCGGCAATTATATACTCAATGACGAAGCCCCCCCGGTACGGGGCGGCGGCAGATATTTTATGATAATTTTCTCTACACAACTTTAATCTTCCCGTACTTTGAGATAGCCTTAATAATAAAAAAGCCAAAGGTGTTCAGGCTTTCGCCGCGCTTAATGTAAATTCTTTTTATGATAAAAGCGCAAGCATACTGTTTCATGTCAAGGCTTCTTATAATTCTGAAAACAGGACTGAACTTCTCCTCGAAATAATCTGTAAAAATCTTAGTAAGAAATTCCTCCAGGTCATTCTTTATATCAGCGAAAAACCTGCCGAAGCTGATCTTCCTGTCGGTATAAAGATACTTTTCGGCAAACTGCTTTATCCCGTAATCCTGGTTAAGCAGGTGCTGCACCAGCAGCATGATCATATCCCTGTTCTGCTTCATGGCAAGAGATCCGGGCAGCGCCTTGTAAACCCGGTAGAGTTCAGCTACCATCCCTGCGATATCATCTTCGCTAGTAATTCCTGAAGCCTCATACTCCTCCTTCGAAAAGCATGAATCTATGATCGAGTCAATTTTTGAACCATACTGCTTACCAAAAGGCGTCATGAGTATCCTGTCAGAAAACCGGTTGTTTATTCCATAATCGCCCGAACCATGATCCCTTGACGCGTCAACAATGATCTGGTCGGATGGCATGGACTCGGCCACCTGTTCCTGCACAGCCTTTATCTTTGCAGAGTAGAGTTCCATGAAATAGTTAATGACCGTCTTTACATTACCCTCGATTTCACGCAGTGTAAGCCTTCTGTCCCTGGTAATTATCGACAGGTGCCGCTTCTCAGGATCCTCCTCGTTAAAGAAATATTTCATGTATGTCTTGTCGTCCCACCAGTCATTCCTGTTCATTATAATTACATACGCATCGTGCAATGAGGCTGCAATAAAACCGTGCTGAACCTTGCTCGATATTGTAACGCCGCTGCTCGACATATCCCTGTATGTCTTTACGTGGCCGTGCAGCTCATTAAGAGGTATAGAGAGCGTTGTGTTGCTCTTGTTCATGTTCACGTTATACTGCTGGACCTGGTGATTAAGCCTGTTCTCGAGAATGTTCCTCATGCTGATATATGATGAAATAGATGCCGGATTATTTATGTCCGAAAAGATATTTGAAATATATTCAATCTCAAGGTCCCGCTTGCCCTTATGGGCAATGTTGTAGACCCTGGAGAGAAGCTGCAGTTCAGCAAGCAGATCTATTATCATGTTCGATTGTGAACTGTTCAGACTGTAGTTATAGTTTACGATACCTGCGAGCTTGCCTTCAGTCAGCATTTCAGCATAATCAGTCAGCTTGTTGATTATCCTGCTGATTGTGTTAAAATCAACAAAAGGCGATATTTTCTTTAGCTCCGCAGTGATTTTGCCGTTTACAGTCAGGTCTTCCATTTATAATTACCGGTAATCATTTATAATTTTATCATCTGCCGTTAAATCGTATTCTGTAAATATCCAATCCGGGCAGATTTGTAATTACAATAAAATAACATTTAAAGATAAAAAAAGTGCCCCGCGCGTTTTCAATCCCCTCCGCCTATTCCGCGGAGGGATAAATTAAAACATTATATTTACTTTACAAAGCAGACATCCTGAAAAAAATTCACTATTTGCGTCAAAAAATATTGGAAAAAACCAGATATTTTATGATATTAAAATTTAATTGCTTGTATACTTTTTTATATCAGTAAACTGTCAAGTTCAAGTAAAATTCTTTAATAAACGGGAATCTGCCGAATTAATCCCGTTCCTGGAGCATTTATTAACATGACCAATATCCTTGTAGTTGAAGATGATAGACCATCAAGTCTTATACTGAAAAAATTTCTTCTCAAATCAGGCTATAATATAACCGCGATCGTCGAGACAGGGGAAGATGCCCTCAGAACAATCAGTGAAAACAGGCCTGATCTTGTACTAATGGATATTTCACTGCCAGGTGAACTTGACGGTATACAGACCGCAGAAAAAATATTCAACACATACAACATTCCTTTTATCTACATAACCGCGGGAACGGACGGACCCACTTTCGAGAGGGCCAAACGCTCCATGCCAATGAACTACATTATAAAGCCCTTTAACGCGCAGCGCCTTACATCAACAATAGAGATGGCCCTCTTCAAATTTAAAATGGAGAACAGGCTGCGCGAAAGTGAAGAGAACCGCAGGATTATAATCAATGCCATACCCGACAGCATCTTTGAAATAAAAAGTGACGGTTCACCGCTGACCGAAAAAGACTCAGCCATATTAAAAAGGCTATGGCCCCCGGACACGCGCAAACAGGCGATAGAGTTTATTACAAGAGCGATTGATACCCAGCAGGTGCAGGTTTTTGAACACATAAACCATGAGGGCGGGAATAAGATATTCTACGAATCAAGGATAATAAAGACGTCAAGCCCGGCGCTGCTTGTGATTGTGCGCGACATTTCGGACAAAAAAAACATGGAAGCCCAGATCCAGTCGCAGCTTAACACGCTGGAAGAGACCTTTCACCAAAAGACCGACGAACTTCAGAACACAAAAACCACTCTGCTTGAGGTGATCGAAAAACGCAACTGCATAGAACAGGAAAACACCATCTTTATTGACCTGGTGGAACAGAGCCCCAACTGCATTCTTCTCACTGACCGCATGGGCGTGGTAACCTATGTCAACAATTCATTCTCTGAACTGAGCGGATACCCGAAAAGCGAACTCATCGGAATGAACATTACAAAGACCCCCAACCCTATTCTGCCCGAAACCGGATTTTTAAAGCATCTCAGGAACAATGACTCATGGAAAGGTGAACTCTACACCCTGTCCAGGGAAAACAGCTCCTACTACCTTAATGCCTCTATCGCCAGGATACGCGATTCCGAAGGCAAAATAAGTCACTACGTGGTGAATGCCGAAAATATTACGCAGCGGAAACAGGACGAACTGGATCTTGACAGGATGAAGAAGGCGCTTCACGGATCATCTGCCGAATCCATCGACAAGGAGATGGACTGGCTTACCTGGAAAGAGAAGATGCTCAGCCGGGATGTTTCAAGAACCGACAAGTCCATATTTCACAACATTAATAACAGTTTTACCCAGGGCGCGGGTTTTGGAACACTCATCACTTTCATGGAGATGATATCAAAGACAGCCAGCCCTCAAGGGGACAACAAACTTCTCGTTGACCAGACTCTTTTTACCGAGGTCATGAAAAACGTAAAGATCGCTCAGGACTATTTCAAAATTTTTGCGGGGATCGACTGGATAATATCAAACAATATCGAACTTGAGAATAAAAACATACGCGAACTTTACACCATAATCAAGGGCATAATCAGCAAAAACAGTCACCTGATAGAGCTTAACGAAAACCGTGTAATACTTGATGAATCTACAAGCGCGTTCACGAATATCAATGTAAACATCAACACGCAGTATTTTTCCGAGGCAATATCAGAGCTTCTGATCAACGCTCTTAAATTCTCCAGGCCCGCAACCAACATATACATCCTGATATACGTGCACGGCGACACACTTCGCATTTCCATGATAAATGATCCCGTTAAAACCGGTGACGGCGTGCTCGGCATACCGCCTGAATATGAAAAAATAATATTTGAGCCTTTTTACAGGATATCAAGTCTGGTTTATGAAAAATACAATTCGCTTGATTTAGGAATCGGACTTACATTCGTTGAAAAAATAATTTCACGCCACGGCGGCGAAATTTTTGCTGAAAATATACTTGATCATTCTGACATAAAAAAGGATCCTCTGACAAAAGTAAATTTAATGATATCACTGCCCTTCTCATCGGGCAAAGGAGCATAAATGCCTTATGTAAAAGTACAGGTCGCGGGTCCCTTGACCGCAGAACAGCGTGCTAAAATCGCAGAACGTATAACATCCGCACTTCAGGATATTGCGGGCAAAAAACCTGAAACGACTTACATTGTATTCGACGAAGTTGAGAGGGAACGATGGGCCGTAGCAGGAAAGCTCCTGTCGGAGTAAAAAAGAAAAGCATACTCTCCCTGAACGGGATATATAAACATTTCAGCATAGCCGGGAACAAAATAACGGTTATAAACGGTCTCTCTCTGGAGCTTAATGAAGGCGAGATCGTCGCGATCACAGGCAAGTCCGGCTGCGGCAAGTCAACCCTGCTGAATATAATAACAGGCATAACAAAACCGGATGACGGACATATTATTCTTAAGGGGAAAAAGATCCGCTACTGGTCAGACATGTTCATGTCGCGACTGCGCAACCGCGAAATAGGCCAGATTTTTCAGACATTCCGGCTTCTTGAAGATGAATCGGTTATCTCAAACCTGATGATGCCCGCCCGCATAAAAGGCAACGCTGGCAGATCCGTGCGGGAATACGCCCTCGAGATACTGGCCAAAACAGACATGTCGGAATTTGTCAATACCCGCACCGGTCTGCTTTCGGGCGGACAGAAACAGCGTGTGGCAATATCACGGTCCATAGTAAACAGGCCCTCGCTGATACTCGCAGACGAACCCGACGCGAACCTTGACATTACCACATCACGGGAGATATTTAAACTGCTCGAGATGCTCCGCGATGAGGGGAAATCCATACTTATTGTGACCCACAAGGATTATATGCTGAAACATGCCGACAGGACCTACACAATGGAAAACGGCGTATTGAGGCTGATAAAATGATAAGCAAAATATACCTTATACTAAAAGAGATGGCAGGATCGAAATTCATATCCTTCGTGGTTTTCTGCGTCATTCTGCTCTCGGCATCGGCAATAATATCATTCAATATACTGTCTGATAATTTCAACAATTACATAAATAACAGATTCGCGTCCGCAATACCCCCGGACGAAATAAAGGTAAAACCGGGTGAAACGCGCAGCCTGTTCCTCTTTTCTCCAGTCGCGGGAAAAGTAATCGATACAGGGGCTGTAAACCAGCTCAGAGCAATACAGGGCGTCAGGAGCGTCGATCCCATACTCGCGCTGACCATCCCCTCGTCAGCCACTATATACTTCTGGTCATTCCAGTACAATACTGACCTGATTTTCGCGGGCGCCAGCTATGCCTTTGTCGAAAAAGAACTGAAAACAGCAGAGATGCGCAACGCGTGGAAAACAGGGAAACACGAGAAGGGTGTACCCGTGCTTGTCCCCAGGGGGCTTATTGATTCATACAACAACGGCCTCGCGGCCGCAAATAACCTGCCCGAAATTGTTCCTGAAAAACTTACAGGACTCAAGTTCAGGGTTTCGTTCGGCAAATCGAGCGTGTCCAGACTGAACGACGCTTTCGATTCATCCTCCGTAGTTGCCGGCTATACCAGAGGCATAAACATCACGGGACTTGTAATTCCCCTGACCAGAGCTGAAGAGATAAACAAAAAATTCGGGCAGAAGGGCAGATACATGTTTGCCATTGTAAAAGCGAGGGACCACAGGTACATTGAGGGCATAAAAAAGCAGATTAAAAACATGGGCTACACAATAGAAACCGGAGAAAGCCTTTCAGCAGAGATAGTAAGACTTAAGAACACGGTAAACACATTTATAGCGCTCATGGTAAGCCTGATCACGATTCTCGCCATTGTATCAACCGCGCTATGCTCAGTTACAGCCGTTTGGAGCAGGATCGACTATTATAGAATAATGCGCGTACTGGGCGCGTCCAGGCTGTTCATTGCCTTTACAATACTTGTTAAATTCGCGGTCATGGGATTTCTTGCCTCCCTCGCGGGGATATGCGCTGTTTCGTTCGCCAGGGATTATGTTTCGCAGGCGCTTACGATCCCGGGCATTAAGCTGTCGCTGGAAATAAAGACCTCATTCGCATCAACGGTTCTTATCGCCGGCACGCTCATACCTGTTATAGCGTCGCTTCCGGCCATACTGCGGATGTTCTGGACCAGGCTGGACAGATATTAGATAGACAAAAAAGGCGCGTCCGGGACGCGCCTTTTTTGTTGAATAAAGTGCTGATATTAAGAAGCGGAAATAGCGTCAGCAGGACATACGCTTTCACATGAACCGCAATCAATACATATATCAGGATCGATAAAACGCGCATCATCCTTCTCTTTGATCGCTTCCACAGGGCATTCTGATTCGCACGCGCCGCAGTTTGTGCAGGAATCTTTATTGATTTTATATGCCATTTATTTCCTCCGGATTTTAAAATCAGGGCCGAGAGCCCCTTTTCAAAACAAATTTATATGATGCAAAAAAAAGTCAAGAGTTTCTCCCCATTCCGGATAAAAAGTACCGGAACAGTTATCCGGTCCTGCTTTTTAATGCTTCACTTTAGAGAAAACCTACAGGGCTATACCGACACTTAAACCCACGGCATAACCATTATCGAGGTATACGTTAATTGGAATATCAACAAATACCGGCCCGAAACCCAGACCTAAGTTTACCATGCCTTTGAACCTGTACCTGTCTGCTTTGTTGCTTGTGCCGGCATCAATATCTATTATTCCTTTACTGCCCGGGTCTGCAACAATAGTCGCAGTACCAGCGCTCCTGATTTTAAGATCGGTGCTGTTTTTATATACATAATCCATGCCTATGCCAACACCAAAATTTATAACGTAAAAAAGCCTGCATGCAGAGTATATCTCGACAGGTATAATATAGCTTTCTATATCCATTTCAAGGTCTATTGATGGATCAAGATTAACCATAACACCACCGCCCGCATCAAATTCCATAGAATCCAGTTCTTGTGTGTAAACTACATTATTGTTTGAATAGATAAAACCTGATTCAATGTTTAACCCTTTCCAGAACAGAATCCCCGCGAGTATGGAGCGTGAAGGGATAAGCTGGTAATCGACAATAACGCCAAGAAGGTTATTGTCATAGCCCATATTGCCTGCATCAGCTTTATAATCAAACTTGCCGAACTTGAAGGATAGATAAAGGTCAGGAATAATAAATCCCATGTTAATCCCCACCTGGCCCACGAGGGGGTTGGCGCCAAGCCCGGCGTAAACGTCTCCATCATCGAGCTGATCCTGTACCTTCTGATAAAAGAAAATATCCGCATCAGGAGCCTGGGCCGCGGCCATTGTCCCCACTGCTATACATAAAAAGTTATAACCCTGATAACCGCGCATTGTAGCAGCGTTTGATGCATAAGTGGCGGCATTACCGAAACCTCTTGTGAGATCCGGCAAATTCTCATACTTACCAAGTTCATTAAGTAATCGATTACGCGTTTCTGCTTCAGCACCATTATATGTATCAGGAAAATCTACTGTTATATTCATAGCAGCATAGGCTCCTGTTATTGCCAAAATCATCAGTACCGGAAAAAGCAGTATAATAAGTTTAGCTCTCTTCATTGTCAAAGCCTCCATTACTTAAAGTATTTTACCCGGATTTTATTTCCATGCTCATTGAAATTTTAAATTGAGGCCCATCTGTAACTGCTCTGTTCCTGAACAGTATAAAAGGGGAAGAGTTACTTCCCCGATATTTTCTGCATTTCAGCTTCGATTGACCTGCATTTTTCTTCTGCAACTGCTATTTTTTCAATGGCCTCTTTTACTCCCTCATTGCCGGCTATATCGCTCTTGCTTTTATATAGTTCATAGGTTATATCGCCAAGATCCGCAAGGAGCGCCTGCAGGTTTTTCTGCTCCATAAAAAGATCCTTTTTAAGCTGGAGGTATGCAACCCCCTCCTTACCTTTTTCTAATGCCTGTCCAGCAGTAGTTTTAACATTACTGAGGGCAATATCTATTCCTTTAAGCGTGACATCCTTGATCTCTGACCAGTAACTCATAGCTCCTCCTTATTCTTTTTTCAGGACAAAATAATCCCTGCGCATAATATATAAAATCGAGTCCGTTTTGTCATCTTTTATTGATAAATGTTGCGGTAATAAGAACAAGAGCAAGAAGGGGCTCTGACCCCTTTCCGGGCTCTGCCCTGTTTCTGGTGCTCTGACCCTCCGGGAAGGTGCTCTGACCCCTTAATCCTACTCCCCTGCCCCGGTTTCTTCAGCAGGCATGTCAACTATTTCATTATGAAGGTCGATGGCTTTCCAGAGATCTCTGTTCTCCATGCCGAGGCGCCAGAAGCCTATTGAATCAATGTGCTCGCTGTAATGGAGAAATTTTTCCATTGTCGCATTCACATCATCACAATAGATGATCTCTCTGGAACGGTTATTGTATCGTATTATATAACCTGTATCAGGAGAATATTCCTTTACCCCGCTTTTCCTCTCTATAAGGTCGGGGATTTTAGATGTCCTTATGGACTTACTCCTGACTACAGTGCGGGTTACCACCTTTGTTTTTGCTTTTTTCTTTTTTTGGGATTTTTTTGATTTCCCGGCATATTTGTTCTTTACCTTCACCCGCTTGACTATTTTTTCGTTTTTCCATGATCTTCCATAAAGGGGGATCCCCATGACAAGCTTTTCAGGCGGAACCGCAGTAAGCGAATAGTCCAGCACAGCCTTGCACCACGAGAGTGAAGCAACCGGCCCGGGCTTGCTGGTACTCCAGTGCTGGTCGTATGCCATAATAAAGACCCTGTCCGCTATTAAAGAAATTGCCGTATAATCATAGGCATCATCCACCCTGCATCTTCTTGCGGGAAGCGCGACGCTGAACACCTTACCCGGTTCCATACCATCCTTTATCATCTTTAAAAAGACCTGAAAATTGGGCCCGTCGCTGCGGGATACCGCTTCAAAGTCAATCTGCACGCCGTCAAAATTTTTTGAAAGCTCAATTATATCGGCAACAAGCTGGTCCCTTGCGCCCCGCGCAGGATCAAGTATAAGATTCATCAGTTTAGTGTTCTCAAGATCAGCGATTACTATATGAGTTCTTCTTTTGAAATCCGGGTTTTCCGGGAGCGCCGGGGGTTTAACATTGCCGCGCAGTTTTCCCTCAGGCGTGATTGTGCAACTGAAGTAGCAGAGATCTGTAATGGGTTCATCACCCTTGAAGAGCTTCTCTTCCCCGCGCATCAGGTAGCCCCAGACTTCCCTGAATTTTACGGGAAATGTGGCTTCATTTTTATTGTCAATGGGCTGGTCTGCCGCAGATAGATATTTATAATCCTGAAAAACTGATGCAGAAACAAATATTAGTATTAATAGAAATAATCTTTTCATCCTGTTCCCGGTAATAAGTGTTATTATTCTTTGTATCGGCCGATGTGCCGGTTGCTGGTAACAAAATCTAAAAAATACCGGCTTACCCGGTGTGTCAACAAATTTTAATATACCCTTTTTTAGAACAAAATTGCAAAACGATTCTTTAATATCCCTGTATTCAATGCCCCCAGCCGATTAACATTTACTGGGGTCAGGGGTCAGAGCATGTTCCCCGGGCTCAGCGGGGGTCAGAGCATGAATCCCCGGGGTCAGAGCATGTTTCCCGGGGTCAGAGCATGTTTCCCGGGGTCAGAGCATGTTTCCCCGGGGGTCAGAGCATGTTTCCCCGGGGGTCAGAGCATGTTCCTCTGGGGTCAGAGCATGTCCCTTTCCCGGGGGAATACTCTGCCGGGGGCGAAGACTCAAGTCTTCAGCCCCGTACCATACGTAGCCTATGGAAACCCGCCTTCGCGGGTATGACCCACGCCTCCGCCACTACGGCCGGAATGCCATCCTTTCCCTCAAGCCCGCGTAATCCTCAGGACTTACACCATCCCCAACCGATTCCTTTACAAGCTCTTCCCATACATCATCGCGCGTAAGGAACTCGCCGACCTTTACGGGATCAACACCCATTGCGGTACGCGCAGCCTGCCCGATAATTTCAGCGGCCCTCTCTGCTCTCTCATGCGCAACCGCCCTGCCGATAAAATTCTCAAGAGTGGACGCTGTCACGCCCTGCGGCAGAAGGCCGCCGCCTATCCAGTACACCCGGCCCGGGCAGTTCTCTTTAATATACCGAGCGATAGAGTCCCTGTATCCGGTGAACGATCTCCGCGTGTATCTTCCCGATTCCATATAGCCGCGGCTTGCCCTGAATATATATTCGGCATTGAACGATTCGGGAGTACGCAGCCTTGTGTTGAACATTGTGGAGTACCTCTGCTGATAAGCGGTACCGCGCGCGTATATGTTGTTGTGCGTAAATGAAAAGTCGAATCCGGCCATGGCAATGCTTTCAAAACCGCAGAGCAGGGCCAGGGCCAGCGCGTCCCCTGCGACAGAGCCCGTTGCTGAATCTATGGAACCTGTGATGCACGGGTAGAGATTCTCTATGACCTGTGAAACCGGATGGCTGTTGAGCGAAACAAATCCGCCGTATCTTTTGACTATGCCGGGCGGCGAAACTATTGAGAATACATGGGCAGTCCGATCGCCTTTGTGGCCAAGCAGATGCTCGGCTATACGGTGCTGCGGGTCTATTGACACGCAAAGTTCAGGAACTATCCCGGACTGCTCGAGCATGGGTACTGCCGAGTCAACCGCTATTATTACAAACCTGTCATGGTACGCGCGGATCTGCTCTATCTGTTTTTCAACCGACGGCGCCGAGGAGACTATAAGCCCCCTGAATCCTGCCAGCCTGCCTTTGAGCGATAAGACCGGCCGCAGTAATGCTGTCTGTTCGAGGTTTAACAGAGCGTTGCGCATGAATATTCTGCCGAAAGCCTTTACTGTAGCTGCGCCTGAAGCCTTTTTGTCCAGAACCCTTTTTATAGCCTCTCTTATCTGCGCGTAGTATTCAGGGAAGAACCTGAACGAGGCCGCGTGCTCCCTCACGTGGATGCCTTTTAAAGACGCGAAATCCAGGTTCTCCGCGAGTATCTTTTCGATCTCTTCAGGCCTCTTTCCGGTTATAAACGCGACGTTCCCCGCGGCACTAAGAAAGTTTGTGTGAACGTTCCCGCCTATGCCGCTTTCGATCCCTTCGAACAGATCTATTATGATTACCCTGTTGTAGCGGTGCAGCTCATTCTTAAGAGGCATCAGGCTGTAGCCTAATCCGCAGCCCAGCGCGATTACAAGGTCATATTTTTCATGGTCAGGAGCGGGTTCCGATGCTTCGCGCAGGGGCGCGACTCTGCTGTGAAAGGGGAATTCCCTGCCGTCAATGGTCACAAGCAGAGTCATGCTGCCGTCCCTGGCCTCGGCGTACCTGTAAGTGAAGTTTTTTTCTGCCGGTAATGATTTCATACTACAACTTCGACAAAAATTTTTATGTTATGCAGGTATTTTTACGGGCCGGGGGGATTTACCGCAATGCACGCCCGGCCCGTTCCGTTCAGACCTTTAAACGCTTATGAGCATTCTTAAAAACAGAAGTCAAATACCACTTTACATCTGCGCTGATGCGCATTATTCTGTATAAAATTTTTAAGCTCTGCCCGGTCCAGGGCTGAATTTAAGACTCAGCAACAGGGGTGCGGAATAATGAGACATCACGCGGGATTTTTGCTCTTTCTTTTGCTTGTTTCTGTCATCTTCTTTACGGCGTGTAAAAAAAAAGAGAAGCCGATGGTTGACATTAATATGATCAATGCTGACGGTTCGCACAACGAGAGCTACATCTTCAGGGAAGAGATAAAAAGGGAAAAACAGCGCGAACTGAAGCGCTCAGTTCCCGATTTCAGGTGACAGATTCTGTTTTCTTCAGTAAATTTAATCTGTAATGCAAAGAAATATCCTGTCGCAGGATTTCTTGCATGGCAGTTAAAAAGTATTAAGATATTATTAAAAAAATTCCGTTAATAGTAAAGATGTGATATGTCATATTGACAGACAGTTTAAAGGGTAAAAAAATGGATGAATATATTCCTGAAAACAATCTTTTTGTGATGTTTCTGCTGCTGATCCTCTCATTCGGCACCTATTTTTTCTGGTGGGTGGCAAGGGTAAGCAGGGTTTTCGGTGACGATCCGGTTATGAATATTCTGCTTACTATATTCACATGCGGTATATGGGGAATATATCTCTGCCTTAAGTACATGCAGAAGTCGGAACTGCTTAACGGCAGGGACATGAAATGGTTTATGGTGCTTTTTCTGCCGATCTCGCCTATTATTATTCAGCATAATATAAACGAGAAGTTTTTTCCGGGCAGATAACCTAAGAGGAGCGGGAAATGATTATCAGGTGTAAAAGCTGCGCATCGGCATTTGCCGTGGACGACGGAAAAGTGGCGAACAAGAAGTTCGCCTTTAACTGTCCCAAATGCGGAACTGAAAATATAATAGACAACAGGCATTCAGCAGCCAGCGCTGAGTTCAGTGAACCAGTAAGCGATGACCTTCTGAACAATTTCCAGACCGAGGCTGCTCCCGCGCCTGAAAAAGCCGCCGATGTAAAGGCAACGCAAGATATCCATGCTGATGAAAAAAGTGGAGTTGATTTCTCCTTTGATGATGATGTACTCTCCGGCGATGAAGAACCCGGAGAAAAACCGGCCAAAAAGGCAACACCCGATGACTCTTTTACCGACGAACCGGATACGGGCGTTAAGTCTGAAAAAGCGGTTAAAAAGATGCCAGGGTCCGATTTTGGCGATATTGAAATTGAAAACGAATTTGAACCCTTTGAAGCAATAGAGGATACGGCGCCTGAAGCTAAAGGTTCCGGCAGGGACAAAAAAATTGCCGAACAGGATGAAATCGACGCGATGTTTGCGGCGTCAGACGGTGAAAAGACAGCCGATGAAGATATAAGCGTTGACCTTGACAATCTTGATATCGATTTTGAAGCCGCGACTGAGGCAAAGGATAAATCCGCGCCAGCTCAGGAGTATGAAACTGATGATGTTATCTTCTTTGATGATGAGCCCACAGAAAAACAGCCCGCGCCGGGTAAAAAATCAGAGCCAGTGCCTGCTGAAGATGATATTACCATAGATATAGATTCTCTGGATATTGATGTCGAAGACCCTGAAGCGGTTAAAGAGGAGCCTCTTTTTGATTTTGACATTACAGATGATGAATCCGAAAAAGCGGCTGAACCCGAAGCCAGGGGTGAAGAGCTGGTCTTTGAAGCCGATGAGGATATTACGCTCGATATCGATTCGCTTGATATAGATATTGAGGAACCGGTGAAGCCCCTGCCTAAAAAGAAAGAGTCCGCGCCCACGGGCGATGAGGACATTCGCCTGGATTTTGATTCCCCTGACATCGATATTGCGGAGCCGGAATTCGACAAAGAGCCTTCAGAGGATGATCTTACGGGAGAGGACATTGATATAGACTCGCTCGATTTTGACACCGAAGAAACCGTGAAGGCCGCGACTGCCAGACCAAAAAATATAAGGGAGATAATGAAAGAACAGGCGGAGCAGGATGATGAAGAAGACATTAAGCTTAACCTTGACGAGCTTGATATAGATATAGACGAGATAAGCGAAAAGGATATAGACTTTGTCAAAAAGGGCAAGGCGACGGCAGCAAGGAAATTCATAATTGAAGAGGCTCCCGAGGACGAGGATGAAAGCATCACCATAGATCTTGATTCGCTCGATATCGATGTGACCGAGACCTCCTCCATCATTGACAGTGAAATCAGTGAAGAGGATGAAAAACTCACGCTTGAAGATGCCGGTATTACGTTCGATGAACTCACCGCGTCCGAGAAGAAAATGATGGACCTTGACCTTGATGACGAAGAGGATATAAAGCTGACCCTTGACGAGGTTGATCCCGAAATGCGGCTGGAACAGATAGGCGAGGTTGAGTCTCCTGATGAACCCCTTCCTGTGGATACGATCGATGACCTGCCCGAGATAGATCTTGACGGGTTTGACGAACAGCCCGCAGCAGCGCCCATAAAAGGTTACAGGCGCATAGTACCCGAAGAGGACCTGGATATTGACATTTACCATGAGGATCTGACAGTAAAGGATAGGCGTAAGACCAGATCTGCGGGCGTTTACCACTCAGAGGGAACTACAATGTTCACCGTTGATTTTTCTCTTAAATACTCGCGTGTGGGCGCGTTGTTAAGGCTGCTGTTCCTGTACCCGCTCAGCCTTATCCCGCATTTTGTAGTGCTGTATATATATACCCTGCTTTCAGGCATACTGGGATTCATAAATCAGATTGTTGTACTTTCAACCGGCAGATGCGTTGAGGATTTTGCCCAGATTGTCGAAAACACACTCAGGTATTATCTGTACATAAATACATGCGTCACCGGAATCGCGGAGGACAGGCCTGAATTTGCCGGACGCGAAAGGATAGATCACCAGATGCAGTTGAACCTGACCTATCCGCTGCAGTATTCCAGACTGCTCGCGGTATTAAGGCTCAGCCTGGCAGGTATATTTATAATAACGCTGCCTCATATTGTCATGCTCTGGTTTATCACGCTCTTTGTTCCCTTCGTCTATCTATTTGGAATAATATGGGTGATCATCACCGGAGGGTGGCCCACTCCGCTCTTTATGTTCCTTACGATGTACTTCAGGTATATGGCCAGGATTTCATCATTCATGACCGGCCTTACCGACCAGTACCCGCCGTTCAGGCTTGAATAGTACCATTAGCAGAGGCTGATCATCTGATCAGCCTTTTTCGTATCCCCTTAACTACCGCTTCCCTGTTCTTCATGTTGTATTTAAGGCAGAACTCCCCCTTGTGAAGATTGTATTCAGGCTGCGAATAATAAAAGATCGCGCCGCTTATCTGTGTCAGTAAACCGGCGTGGGCCTCAAGGCCGGCGTTAAGAAGAATTCCTGTCTCAGGGCCGCGCGGATCAATTCCGTATGATTCTTTTATGTGGCTGCACATAAAAGAAAAGCTCTCGGGGTCACAGATCGCTATTGAATAAAGGTACCAGTCCTTTACATGTTCCAGCAGCGTCTCTTTTTCTCCGGGAGTAAGTATTTTGTGGGCCGGGCAGAGAAAGGCTGAACATATCTTCGCGGAAAAGAGTGATCGTTCCCTGCCTTCCCTTCCCGACGACAGGGGATGCAGGTGACAGCCCGGTTTTCCCGCAGATATAAATCCCTGGTAAGGGCATATATACGAGAAAGGGTCCCGGACAACGGCGTCAAGCCTGAACTCTTCGTACTCCGCATAATCGCTGACCCTGAAGCTTCCACCTTCGAGAAACACCGAAAGACTCTCCCTGGTGCAGTCCATGAAATTAAAGAGGCCGCAGCATACACTACAGCCTCTGTTGTTGTCCGGCTGGCACAGAGTCAGATCGTCCGGCCTGCTCACGGTTAAATGCTGTTCCCTGTGTAGTTA
>Ga0255347_1001940_pt1 | contig 30929 bp, 21 predicted proteins | sample wastewater_treat_2_FD_192479 | JGI IMG/M metagenome (GOLD analysis project Ga0255347, IMG submission 192479) | Wastewater microbial communities from Lulu Island WWTP, Vancouver, Canada - plant24 | ecosystem: Engineered > WWTP > Wastewater > Unclassified | place: Canada: Vancouver, British... | reverse complement strand
AGTACGGAATACCGATTCCGGCCGGACATGTTACATCAATCGCACGGGAAGCAAAACAAATTGCCGAAGAAATCGGATTGCCGATCGTCGTCAAAGCCCAAGTCTTAGCCGAGGGCCGGGGGATGGCTGGCGGGATTCGTTTAGCCAAAACCCCCGAAGAGACAGAGATTTTTGCTTCCGAAATTCTTTCGGCGAAGATTCACGGGCTTCCCGTTCAGAAAGTCCTGATTGACGAAGCGCTGTCCATTGAAAAAGAATATTTTATTTTGATTTCCATCGATCGGGCAAAAAAACGACCGCTGTTGATGATGTATGATTCGGGAACAATTTATATCGAGGCAGCCGCAAACGCCTTGTTTGAAAACTTGGATCGGGTTTACATCGATCCGTTGATCGGTTTGCAGCGTTATCAGATTCATCAATTGGCTTACAAACTGGATTTTCCGGGTAAATATATACGAAGTCTGACCGAGATCTGTATGGGACTTTGGCGTCTGTTTTGCGACTTGGATGCCCGAATAGCCGCGATCAATCCGCTTGTGATAACCACCGATCAGCGGATTTTGGCGCTGGACGGCAAAATCACACTTGATGACAATGCCCGTTTTCGACAGGAATCACTGACCGACTTCGTCGACCTCGGCTATTTAAAGTATGGAGAGTTGGAAGCCGGCAAGCACGGTCTAGATTATATTAAGATGGACGGGAATATTGCCTGCATGATTAACGGGGCGGGTTTGACGATGACAACGCTGGATCTGATTGAAGCAAACGGCGGGAAGCCGGCAAATTTTCTTGACCTGGGTGCGGGGGTAAATACCGAAAAAATCCTTGCGGCGATGGATATTCTGCAAAACGACCCGGCGGTAAAGGTGATCTTGGTATGTATTTATGCGGGAATGACGCATTGCGATGACGTGGCTCGTGGATTACTGGAAGCGATGAATCGATATGACAGCAAAATTCCCATCTTTGTCTATATGGGTGGGTCGATGTCGGCATTGGGAAATCAAATCTTAAGTGGCTCCCCGGTGATTCTGGTACCGAGTTATGAAGAGGCGATCCGAAAAGCGGTCGAAACAGCCGCGGGACAGGGTTGATATGGGAATTTTGATTAATTCATCGACGAAGGTCATAGTTCAGGGAATAACCGGCAGGGAAGGCAGCTTTCATACGGAACAAATGGCAGCTTATGGCACTCAAATTGTTGCGGGTGTCTCGCCTCAAAAAGGCGGAAGCTGGGTGTTGGACGGAAAAATTCCGGTATTCGATACTATGCAGGCTGCGATGGAAGTCACGGAAGCGAATGCATCGATCATTTTCGTGCCGGCGCGAAACGCCACCGATGCGCTGTTTGAGGCGGCGGATTCGGGGGTGGAATTGGTGGTTTGTATCACCGAAGGAGTTCCGGTGCAGGATGTGGTAAAAGTGTGCCAATATATGTCCAACCGGGGTGTGCGATTGGTTGGACCGAACTGTTCCGGCATTATCAACCCGGGAGAAGCCAAATTGGGGGTAGCACCGTCCGATTGTGTGATTCCCGGGAAAGTTGGCGTTATCTCGCGTTCCGGAACGCTCAGCTATATGGTGATGAGTGAAATGAAAAGTCGGGGAATTGGTGTCAGTACCTGTATCGGGATCGGCGGAGATATTGTTCAAGGAACTACCTTTGTGGAAGCGTTGGAACTGTTTGAGACCGATCCATATACCGAGCGAATTCTTTTAATCGGTGAGGTCGGGGGATTGGAAGAGGAACGTGCGGCGAGCTATGTAGCCTATAAAATGACCAAACCCGTCACCGCATTGTTGGTGGGGAAGACTGCTCCGCAGGGGAAAAAGATGGGACATTCTGGCGCCTTCATCGAAGCCGGAATCGGCGGTATCGACTCTAAAATCGAAGCGTTCGAATCGGTCGGTGTCCGTGTGGTCACCGATATTAAAGAAGTCCCCGACGCCCTACAGGGTTAAATAAAAAAACAGGAACATTGCAGAAGGCAGGCAGATGTTCCTGTTTATCAGCCTTTTTCGATTTATTTGGACAGAACTCTGATGACATCTCCCACGGTTTTAATTTCCTTCGCCTGTTCGTCGGAAATTGTCACATTAAAAGCTTCGCTGAACCCGTCGATCAGGAAAAACTGATCCATTGAATCCGCTTTAAGATCTTCGACAAAACGGGTTTCGGGAGTGATATCCGATCCGTCGATTTTTAATACATCGGTAATCACTTTTTTTACATTATCCAAAGTTATTTCCATAATTCGTTCTCCTGAATAAATTTCTCAATTCATATTTAGTTATCGATTTTAACACTCACTTGACTGATAAAAATTTTACCTGATTTCATCGATCACCAAACTCTTTTTGACATCATCTGTGATAATCGAAAACTGATTAACCGTTTCCTCGGTCGTTCCGTCCTTGTAATGATAAGTCAAGCCGACATTTACGATTGCCGGATTGGTATCATAGCTCTGGAGAAATGCATAATTTACCTCAACGGATTCGACTTTATCCCAGTAATTTTGATAAACCGTCATCGGGTTTGCTTCTCCCGTGTAACAGCAAGCTTGTTGCATTTTTTCCGAAAGCATCCACCAAGCGGTCTCGTAGTCTCGTTCATTCAGCGTTTTGTAGTAAGTGCGGATGAATTCTTCGACATTTGGATAGTCCGCCGCGACCCATGGGGTAAACGTCATCGAAGGAGCGGGAGAAGGAGTGATATCGAAATTCGGAACAACCAGCGGATTGGGGGTATTTTGCGGAGGCGGTTCGGTGAAGATAATGGTTGGATTTTCTGTCATTTCGGCAAAATAGGTTTCCGCAATCTGGGTATACAGCGAATCGGAGTTTTCGGTTTTTTGCTGTGCCAGAGCCGCCTCGTTTTGTCGCGAAACAAAAAGAATGATTCCGGCTGTCAGCAAAATGAAAACCGGAATGAGTGCGTACAGCCAAGGATGAATCGGCTTCTTTTTCTTCTCTGTTTTTGTCGAATCGAGAAAATAATATCCGCCGATCGTTTCAGATCCGCCATTACTGTTGATCAGGGCGATAAAATCCGAACCCATTCTCCGAGTTGTCCAAGAGAACTGAACATTTTGGCGCACTGTAAAAATATGTTCGCTGCTTTCACCCGGGTTCAGGCGAAAATCGGGCGGGTCAACGGTGACCCAAGCGACCTGAATCGCAATCCTCCCGACCAGAATCCGATCTCCGTCATTCGTGATCGTCAATTTGGCGATACCGTGTCCCTCTGTCGGTTCATCGGCTGAGACAAGTCCGAAATCGAGGGTCTTTTGTGATACAGACAGGATCGGCTGCGGAATTTGCGAATTCTGGATGTACATAATTCGATTATAGTCTACACTTTTATAAAACAGGTTATTTTCTATCTGAAATCTTGGGGTTTTCCTAAAATAATTTACCTTATGGTATAATAGCGTCCGCAACATTAGGGAGAGATAGCGTAGTCTGGTCTAACGCGCGCGCCTGGAGAGCGCGTTTACCGCAAGGTAACGTGGGTTCGAATCCCACTCTCTCCGCCAGATTGAAAACCGTATGTTGGCAGGAACGAACTTGTCGATGGATGGTTTTTTGATTCATAATTTTCCGATGGACAGAAAAAACAATCGCTCTCGGTATAGGATCAAAAAACCGGCAACGGCAAATAATTCGTACGTCGTCGGACAAGTAAGGTGTTTTTTGCTCCGGTTATAAAATGAAAAAAAGCCATGATTCGAAGCAGACTTCCTTTGGTAGAATCGGAGATGCAGCACTTGGACGACAGGGGAATAAAGATCAGCGGAACGCGATGGTAATCGGTTTGGTCGTGACAGAAAAATAAATTAAAGAGCTTTTTCGGATCATTTATGACCAATTTGCCGAAAGAGGAGAAAATATAGTGACAGTTGATTATAAGAAAACGGAAAAACAGTTTTATTTACCAAAAACAAAGCCGGAAATCATTGATGTGCCGGAGATGGCATTTCTGATGATTGACGGTAAAGGAGATCCCAATTCAAGTGCGGAGTACAAAAACGCTATAGAAATTCTCTACGGGTTATCCTATACGATAAAAATGAGTAAGATGGCGGGCAATCAGCCTGGCGGATACTTCGATTATGTCGTGCTGCCGCTTGAGGGGCTGTGGAGTCTTGATGACGGTGGTACATTTACCGGTTCAGGTGCAATTCAGGACAAGAGCAAGTTCATGTGGACTTCGATGATCAGACAACCAGAATTTGTCACGCCTGAAGTTTTTGAAAACGCAAAAATGGCCTTTTCTAAAAAGAAACCTGACCTTGATCTCTCGATTGTGCGATTCGAGAAGTTTACCGAAGGTTTGTGTGCCCAAGTTATGCATCTCGGACCTTATGACGATGAGCCAGCCACGATCGCGGTTTTGTCCGAATTCATCCGAAGCAGTGGCTATGTGGAAGATATCACCAGCTTGCGTCAACATCATGAAATCTATTTGAGCGACCCGCGTAAAACCGCGCCCGAAAAACTTAGGACGGTCATTCGTCATCCGATAAAGCGAGCTTGAATCGATATGACCAACTTTCCGAAAGTCGCCGTTATGGACCTGAGCAAGGTTCATCGGCGGTTTGCCACCGGATATTCAAGCCCACTCGAAGCCAATCGGAAATCTATGCCGAAGTTCGATGATGATTTTTGCTTGACCGGCTGCGGATGATCCACTCGGATTACAGCCGGCTGACAATTTTGATGTTATTCGGTAAAACTTCGAGATATTTATAGGCTCTTCAAATAAAATAACAAGCCTACCATACGAGTATTCGTTCAACGCGCACAAGCGGTTTTTCTCCCGGGAATTTCGTTCGGAGTTGTTCTATCCTTTGAGTTGCGGCCGGAAATCCCGCACCCCGACGTTCTGTTCTACGGCTGCGAATGTTGAAGCAAATCGGTATTCCGGAAAACGACGGTTCGGAAAACCCGTTCCCTCTGTTTTCACTGATTTAGCGGATTAGCACTCAAGTGTTGTTCAGAGGAAATAATGCGAATTCTCAATAAAGTTTCGCGGTATAATCCGTACAGAGATTCCGAGAATATGTTTGCATTATCTGTTGCGTTTATCCGGAATCACAACCACAAAAAATGATTTATCGGCGGGCTATAAAATCTGCCGCAATTATGACGGTACGAATGATCCTCGACATTTTCGGCATTGAAGCCGAACTCAGTAAAATCTGTGAAGAAATTGCATATTCGCATAAGCCGAATCGGTGGATAACCGAAAAACGGATTTTATTTTTATTGATTTCCTCTATAATTTTTTGAGAGGCGGTGAAAGTTTGAAAATAATAACCATAGCGGAAAAGGCTTTTTTCTTCAAGGAAATTATTGATACTATCGGATGGTTTGGGTTGTGACTTTTTGAATGCACGAATGGGAAAAATAAACGAATGATTTCAGACGTTTTCATTTTTTTTTGCAAACCGATGGAATTGATATTTTATGATGGGGTTACCTGTCCCGAATCGGAAAAGATCTTTATCGGAACAATGGATCAGTTTGCATGCCTTATGAATTCGGGTAAGAACCATATTCGATCAGCATAAACTTTAAACGGACAATTAATGGAGAATCACAGAAATGAATGTTTTTAAAAGTAATATCTATAAATATCTTGGAGGGACGTGCCAATACGTAATACCTCTCTATCAACGAATTTACAATTGGGAGTACGAACAATGCATGCGACTCTGGAGCGATATTTTAGACATTAACAAAAAGCACAAAGAAGGGCATTTTATCGGCTCTATTGTACGCGTTAATGAAGATTCGCCGGCGGGAATGTCGCGTGCGGTGATTATTGACGGTCAGCAACGGCTTACTACGTTGACTTTGCTTCTCATTGCTTTGCGCGATTATGCGAAAAAAAATCCCGACTGCGGAGTGAATCCGAATAAGATTCATGACACTTTACTGGTGAATCCATATGAAGATGGAATTAACAAATACAAGTTAATTCTCACTCAATCTGACAAGGATGCTCTGATAAAAAAAATTGAAGATGTGTCAATTTCCGGAACTTCAAAATCACGTGTACTTGACAATTATGTTTTCTTCGCCGAACAAATCAACAAATCGAAAATTCCTCCTACCGATTTGTATGATGCGATCGACAGATTGCAAGTTGTTGATATTGTCCTGGACTACCAAAATGACAATCCGCAGGCAATTTTTGAAAGCTTGAACTCTACAGGAGTTAATTTAAAGGATTCTGACCTTATCCGAAATTATCTGCTAATGGGGTTGAGCCCTGCGGATCAGGAACAAATTTACAATCTCAGTTGGCGGCCAATGGAACTTCTCTTTGATTACGAACACCAAAGTGAGGTGCTTGATAACTTTTTCCGTGATTATCTCACGATGAAACTCGGCAGAATCCCGAATAAGGATGAAGTTTACAAGGAATTCAAAAGCTATCATGAAAGCAGTGGTCTGAATATTCGTGAACTTTGTCAAGATATTTACCAAATCGCCAAATACTATACCGATATGTATTTTGTGCGAAGTGATGATATTCTTCTAAAATCACTATATCATGACATGAAAGCGATCCGAATGGAAGTCGCTTATCCGTTCTTGTTGAAAATTCACGATGATTACGATTCAGGCTTAATAAATATCGAGGAACTGCGCGAAATTATTCGCTTATGTATCAGCTATATTATGCGGCGTGCTGTCTGCGATATACCGACAAATTCGCTGAATAAAACTTTTGCCACCATGAAAAATGACATTAGAACGGAAGATTACCTGAATTCGGTGAAAGCATATTTTGTTTTACTCGAGTCTTATAAGGAATTTCCAAATGACGAGAGATTTATTTCCGCATTCTTGACAAGGGATATTTATAATATGAGCCGTTGTCGTTATATTCTCGGATCGCTCGAGAATTATGAAAATAAATCGGTTGTATCTCCGGATAATTTGACAATCGAGCATATTATTCCGCAAAATCCGCATTTATCCGCCGAATGGATAGATTCTCTCGGCAGCGACTGGCGTGAAATTCAGAAGAAATACCTGAATACGATCGGTAACCTGACTTTGACTGCTTACAATCCGGAGATGAGCGATTCATCGTTTACCGAAAAACTTAACATGGCAGGCGGTTTCAAAGAAAGCGCACTTCGATTGAACAAATATGTGGTTTCCCAGGCTACGTGGGGTGAAAAGCAGATTACGGAACGTGCCGCGATACTTGGCGAATTTGCGAAAAAAGTGTGGCCGTATCCGACACTCACGGATGAAGAGCTTGCTCCTTACTGTAAAAAGGTCGAAGAGATACCCCAATACTCTCTCGAAAACTATAATTTTTATAACGATCACAATCGAATCCTTTATGATAAATTGAATGCACGCATTCTCAACCTCGGACCTTTTGTCAAGCGCGAATTCAAGAAGACCTACATTGCGTATAAAGTTGATGTCAATTTTGTGGATGTAGTGATTTTGAGTACAAAACTGCGACTAATAGTGAATATCAAATATGACGAGGTTGTTGATCCGAAAGGAATATGCAAAGATGTGACAAACCTTGGCAAGTGGGGTATCGGAAAAGTGAAAGTCGTACTGGAAAATTTGGATGAATTGGATGATGTGATGGAGATTATCGAACAGGCATACAGACTGCAGGTTGAAGAATAGAAGGCGGCAAATGATCGGTGCAATTATCGGCGATATCGTAGGTTCGCGTTTTGAATTCAAAAATCATCGCAGCAAAGACTTTGAGCTCTTTGCCGATGGTTGCTTTGCTACGGACGACAGTATTATGACTCTTGCCGTAGCGAAAGCGATTATGGAAGCTTCCAAAATAAAGCCGCGATCGCTTCATGGCTATGATGACGAATTTTATTCGGTCCTCTCGGACTTGAGTGTAAAGTACATGCAGGAAATCGGGCGTCAATACCCCAACTGCGGCTATGGCGGCAGATTCTATCAATGGGTTTTCAGCGATAATCCCCGTCCCTATAAAAGCTATGGAAACGGAGCGGCGATGCGAGTGAGCCCGGCGGGGTTTATCGGCGAATCCAAACAAGAGGTAGAACGTCTCGCCGAAACCGTGACGGCTGTTACACATAACCATAGGGAAGGTATAAAAGGCGCGCAGGCAACCGCGGTGGTTATTTATCTGGCACGGAAAGGCGCGAGAAAATCTGAGATTCGCGAGTGCATCGTTCGCAATTATTATCCGCTCGATTTTAAAATAAATGATATCCGGCCGACATATCGTTTTAATGAGACTTGCCAAGAGACCGTACCGCAGGCTATTGAATGCTTTCTTGAATCACAATCCTTCGAGGATGCGATTCGGACGGCTATTTCTCTCGGCGGAGACAGCGATACCATCGGGGCGATCACCGGTGCGATTGCCGAAGCGTATTACGGAGTACCACCGGAGATCAAAGAGAAAGCGCTGACCTATTTGGATGACAGGCTGCGATCGATTTACGATGAATGGGTTGCTTTCGCTCCGCAGTGTGACGAGCAGTATAAAGTGCTGACAAAATATATCGGTTGGCTTTCCGATGTTAAAATCGGGAACGGTTCTACCATCGAGTTCATGGAGGATTTTCCTTATTATGAGTTTGAAACGGAATGGCATGATTCAGGGTTAGTGGATTGTCAATATGGGGAAACCCTGGACCAGATGGGTGTGAATTTAGACTATAAATCAATCACCGGCAAAGGCGTGGAAGATTTAAACGCCAAGCAAGTGTTAGGGCTGATAACCGCCGCATTTCGGAATGATCACTTTGCCGAAGGTATCATCATGAATTATCTGAGGTCCGGCGCAATGGAGAAATGGTTGAAACGCCTGAAAGACATCGATACTGAAAAATGTTCTCACCAAATAACCGAAATGGAACTCAAGCGTATAAATATGATAGGCATTCATACTCACTATATTCGGATTTCGGATGAGGAAGCGTCTTTTTCGACACATGATGAATTTGGTGACGAAATCGGGTGGAGCACCGACCAAAAAGAAAAAATCACCGCTATCCGCCATGCCTTGGATAAACTCCATTTGGAATACTGGCGAATGGCTTATCCGCAACATTTCAATAATCGTTCTATTAAGGATGGCGAACGATGGATTCTGACCTTTCAATACAACGACGGTTCGGTTATGGAGATCAACGGCGAAGAAACCTATCCGGAAAATTGGGATGACCTTCTCTCTTTTTTCGATTTCGACCGTTACCGGCAGGATAAAACAGAAAGAGAAGAAAGTAATCAGGAAGATCCGGTAAATTCGGAAAATTCTCAGACATCGGTCGTAGTTGTATCCCCGGACTTTGAAAAGCTGAAATCCGAAGTTGAAAAATTGCGAACGGAATTATCGATGCTGGTCCTTGAACGGGATGAACTCGTTCTTGTTGAGTGCAAGAACATTGAAATGGCCTATATGCTGACTATCGGTGGGCTTGAATACAAGGCTTATGAAATTCAGTGTGCGATTCGGCGTTTGAAGAGAAAAGCGGAATTGATTCAGGCGAAGAAAAACCGCCAAGAGAAAGTGGATCCGGCAGAAATCGATACACTTCTGGATATCGAATTTTCCGAATATCAGGCGAAACTAGAGGAACTGGTTAACAAGATGAACGCGGCTATCGAGCGAAGCCACGGAAAGGTTTTATCAGATGAGGAAGTCCATGAGTTAAAGAAACTGTACCGGACGATTGTAAAAGCCTTGCATCCCGACCTGCATCCTGGCATAGATGAGGCAAAAATTCGACTGTTCCAAAATGCCGTAACTTCGTATGAGAATGGTGATCTCAATGGGTTGCGTGTCATTCATGTGATGATCAGCGGACCTGCATTTTCCGGTAATGAGCCGGATGCGATCTCGGAATTGATCAAAGAAAAAGAGCGGATTACCGGATTGATCCAAGCCGTCCGAGACCGTATCGCCGATGCGAAGTCGAGATATCCGTATACGTTGAAGCCGATTATTCAAAGTCGCGAAAAGACCGAGGCACGAAAGGCAGAACTTGAGGAGTCCATTCGACAATTAAATGAAAAGTTAGCCGCTTATACGGAAAGAATACAAGCAATGCTGAGGTAAGATTATGGGAGAGCTGATAAAAAATGAAGGTGCCGGTATTATCGGTTTGTTTCATGGCGAAGGTGGAAGTCCGGTTGTCCCCCAACCTTTTGAGAGGGACATCTTTCTGTTTGATACCCATATCGCCGGTACAAGTCATATCGAAGGCATCGAGGAATTGGAACCGTATTTGAATATCGGCGATAAATTGGATTTTTTCCGTGAGCCGGATAATCCGTATGATAAAAAAGCTATCGTGATCAAAAATGCGGATGGTGTGAAGGTCGGTTATGTCCCGCGATCGGATAATGTGATTTTTTCTCGCTTAATGGATGCGGGAAAATTGCTCTTCGGGAGAATAACCGCCAAGGAGACCCAAGGGAATTGGCTGAAAATCAATATTAAGGTATTTTTACATGAGTAGGACTACCGCAGAGTTGTTAGTCAAGTGTGACGAACCTAAAACTATGCGGCATGATTGAGCGTATATTCATATTATGTTATTTGCCAGCAGTAACAAATTTTCATTGGCGTCGGATATATACGAAAGCTGGTTGTTATTATTTTTCTGTCCTGAATATTAATATTGTTTTATAAATAATTAATATATGATAATATTCACCGAAAAATAGAGACTTGAATGGTTTATTTAAGTAGGAAATTTTAGCGATTTTCCTCTTAACAAAATTGCATCAATGATGTAGCATATATTAATAATTAATTTTTTCATTTTATATTTTGGATATATCATTTGCGATTTAATAAAATAATATAGTGTAAATAGTTTGACTTTTTGTAATAAATTATTTCTAAAAAATGATAAACATTTCTGAAAAATTAAAACAAAAATTTAGACTAAATCAGAACAGAGGTAGATATTATCTGCTTGTTTTTTTGATATAGTTTTGGAAAGAATCTCTATAAACAAGTAGGATATTTTGATTGCAAACTGGAAATAATTACCAGTGGATATTTTAAACGAAAAAGCACTTTTGGATATCGATAATGTGAATTGTAGCAATGCAGAAATTCGTGAAGAATTCCGAATTTTTTAAAGTAAAGATATTTCATAGTTGTAATTCTTGAAGTATCGTTTTGGAAATATGAATTTTATTTTTATTAGAAAATATTTATTAAAATTTTGGATTTCGTGACATATAAAAAATATAAATTATATATAATAAATAAAGTAATAAAAAGAAAATAATTTTTATATTGGAGAATTATAAAGTGAGAAAAGCATTTGATAATTTTCTAGATTCCGAGGTGTATGCAGAATTAGCTGCTAAGGTAGATCGTGCTGGTAGCAATGAACCATATCGTTATGAATGTTCTAATTGTGGCGAAGAAGTGTGCCTTGTATTATTCAAGACCCCGTACTTTCGACATCGCAGTGGAAATAATAATATTGATTGTGAATATTATATCGGTCAACATGAGAGTATCAATACAAATGAAAATGATAGAAAAAGTAAGAATGAAAGAGCAGAGTTTTATTTTGATAATAATATAAATATATTTTATTTAGGTTTACGTTTTAATAATACTGAAATTGAAGATTATGAGAAACATTCAATTTATTTTGAATTAAGAGCAAATTATAATGAAGAACCATTTTATAAAATAAAAATTGATAGAAATAAATTTAGCCCTGATGATCTATTTATGATTTCAATTAATAAGTTTTCAAACAATTATTTTTTGTCTAATACATTCAGCAAAAAAAAGAGAAAATATGAAGTATTTAAAAATGATAAGAACGCGCCAACTTTTTTTAAAATATTAGGCAATGATTGCAAATTCAAGGCGAAATTAGTTCGTAGCTCAACTTTATATACTAATGTGCTATATTTTGCCGTCTATCAAAATTCAAATGTAAACGATAAAAAATTACCAGACGGAATTGCGATTGATAAATGTTTTGAATTTGAAACAATGAATAAAAAATTTTTTGGCCAAATTTTATCTATAAAAGAAAAAAATAATAGTGTTGAATCTTATTTATCATCTTATGGATATCATTTAGAAACTTCAGAAGTGCTAACGGTAATGTGGCCTCCTTCGTCAATCAAAGATGAGCAGGTCTATATAAATACTGATTATATATTTTTATATTTGACGTTTGATTTACAAGCACACGGTAATATAAATGTCAATGCAAGAAATATAAAAAAGATTTCGGAAAAGATTTCAAAAGTAGATATTAATTCAAAAACAAAAGTTCATAATAAAAATACTGATTTAGTATTTGAAAAATATATACAAAAGAATAATAATTATGATAAATTATCTATAAAGAAAGAAACTAAAGATATTTTTAAGGTAACAGATGACAATGGGTTTTTTTTATTCAATCGATTTGGCGTTTCTCCTTTAAAAAAAGGAATGATGATTTATTTGACTCCCAGGGCAAAAATAAGGCATTATATATCTGGATATCTTGATTATTATATTGAACCATTTAAGCACACCGAATTTACTGGCGAGCCTCTAATTAAGGAGATACTTGCATATTATAAAAGAATGGAACCATTTTATTGGAAGGATTTTGATTTAAATGAAATAAGTAATACCGCTTTTCAATATTTGAAAAAATGTGAAAAAGATGGTCTGATCAATTCTGTAATAAAGCGTTTTATAAAGGAAGGCCGAATATGAATTTTATCGACAGACTTGCTGATGACGATATTAAGTATATTTGTTCGGGTATTCCGCTAGAAATATCGAAGAAATATTTTCAGAGACATCCGAAAAGTTTTGCAAAAATCAAACCTGGCTTTCGACCAACAAGCCTATCAAACCAAAAACAAGTTTGTGACTTTTTATTTATAAACCGTAAAAAACCTTTTATTTCCTCATTTATTGATGAGAACATTAATTGTTGGCTAGATGAAGTTAATAAGAAAGTCAAGGAAATCATAAATGACGAATCTTTGAATAAAAAAAGTGCACTATTAAGAGTTTTACCATATAGTTTTTTTGCAGATAACGTTGAATTATATTTTAAACTCAATGATGAAGAATATCCAAACGAATATATTTACTTACTCAAAGAAAGTGTAAAAATAGTTAATGATTTAAAAATAAAAGTAAATAAATTAGAAAGAGATTTGAAAGAAAAAAATCGTGAAATTGAACTCAAATTGGAAGAACTTACTCAAGCTAAGAATGAATTAAAAATGGCGAAGAAAAAACAACAAGAAGTAATTGCTGAAAATAAAGACATTAAATGTACTTTAAAAGATATTGGGAAATTGAAAGATATTATTCAATCAAATGAACACCAAATTGATACTCTAAAGAAAGAACAACAAGATGCAATTGCTGAAATTAAGGAACTTAAATGCTCTTTACTAGATAGTAGAGAATTAAAAAATACTATTCAATCAAATGAACAACAAATTGATAATCTGAAGAAAATCGTACAGGAGCAGAAGAATTACATAGCACAAATGAATGAAAAATTTGTAAAAATGGAGAATGATAAAAAGTCAAATGAAATTCAAATTTTAGAAGAATATGAGAAGCAACAAGCGGTAAGATTTTTAGAAAAAAAAGATAGCACTGTTATTCTTAAGTGCCCTAAAGATATGAGTGAATTCTCCGAATATTTAGGTTATAACTTCGAGAATATTGGAATTCCTAAAAATCGTGAATATCTCCATCTGTTAAAAGAGCATATGTGCGATATTCTTTTCCAAGGGAAACCTATTATTATAAATAGATATACTGGTATAGCCTTAATGAAATGTGTTGCTAATGCTCTAATCGGTTCATCAAATGTAGCAATCTTATCATATGACCCGAAAATTTCCGAAAAAAATGTAGATGATTTTTTATCGATGGAAGGACGAGTCCTTTGTTTAGATAATTTCATTGGTAACTTTAATGAAACAGTCCTAATTACGATATGTAATAACCATAAGGATAAGATCATTTTCTTAACAGTTTTTTATGACAAAACACTCCGCTTTTTGCCAGAAGAGATATTAAATTATTCTTATTATCTCAATGTTAATCGTATAAAATGTTTCTCAGATAATATAATTTTGACCGAGGATCCATCAGTTTTCGATGAAATTGAATTGATTAATAAAAAACCATATAGAGAACCAAAGAACTCAGAATTGATGGAAAAAATACTTAAGGAACTAGGATTTAGTAATGAGTTTTCACATAACAAAAGCTCTCTTGTTTTTGATGAAAAAAATTTATGTCTGATGTTAGCTTTTGAGATTCTCCCATTTTGTGCAGATGTACTTAGTATCAAACCGTTCAATACCTCTGAATATCTGGTTAAATTTTCTGGTCAAAATGGGAAATGCATTTATAAAGAATTTTTACAGGAATGGTTTGCAATTGAATGAGTTACTAGAATTCATGTCAAAAGACATGGGGATTAATATTTTTTGTGGAGAGACTGAAGAGTCTTTTGTATATAGATTGTGTTATTCAGCTTTAGGACAATGGTGTCTGCGGATAGCACAAAACTTGAATAATGGATCAGTAGGAACATCAAAATATAATCAGACTAATATACTAAATGAATTATTAGCTAGATATTCCGAGTTGTTTCCGATTATTTCTAATAAATTTATTGATATTAGCAATCAGAAAAATAATTTTTCAGTTTTTATCCGAAGAGCATATGAGGAAACAGGATATCTTTTAACTGATGAAAAAAATTATAATCATTTGGCAAATTATGGGCGCAGTATTCAAATTGCGACAGAAACACTTTTTTTTGGAATTCCAAATGAAGCATATACTGTTAATGGCTTAGGCATTTTTTCTTCGCCTACAACGTATCAAATTTTGCCGAAAGAATTTCTCATAAGAGATGACCTAACTTGTGAAGAGTATTTTCAATCACGTTTTGATCCAATTGACTTTTCTGATAGAGATATCGATATTAGTGAACTTGAGTTTTTCAACCCTAAATTAAATAAGATCCCTTCTAAGTCCTGGGATAAAAAAATGATTACTGACCATTCAGTAGCGCGTAAAACTGAAACAGGGCCATTCTATAGAGTAATGAAAGTATCAAATAAACTTCAATTTGCAGAAGAACCAATTGAAATGCAAGATGATAGTTTTGTTTCGTATGAATTTAGACGACTTTATTTTGCGATGAAATCACATTATTCTAAACCACTAGAAGCATATATCAAAAGGTATGATGACGCTTATTCAAAGATTCAATTAAAAGGCCATTTGCCAAATCGTGAATATTATTTTTTATTACTAGTTTCTTGGCCTGAACATAATGCTTTTGATAAAGCTAATTTTATTATTCGAAATAATTTAATTTTAGAAGTATCCAGAATTCTCAAGAATATTGGGATAGAAGTCAGAGGAGTAGATAGGCATGAATAATATAAATGATGTTCAGAAATATTATCAGACAATACGTGATAGATTGAAAAACTATATAAAGTCCGATTATTTGGCAAATAGTGAAACTTTGTTATTATATGTAGATGATATATTGGGCGAACAATGTTCTAAATATTCAAATATTGCCAGAGAACCATTTATTGAGACTTCTGCATCGTATAAGAAAATTATTGATGGAATTAATAAATCTAATTTTATTGAAAAGGAAATTAAGGAATCTTTTTTTAAACTTAATCGAGAAAATATTGGTATTTTCCCTGATCCATTTGAACATCAACTTTTAGCATTAGAAAACTTTACAATAGGTCGAGATTTATTTGTATCTACAGGCACTGGTTCTGGTAAGACTGAATGCTTCTTATGGCCAATTATAGCGAAGTGTTTTAAGGAAGCTAAAAATTCACCTAAGTTATTTGAAATGGAAGCTGTAAGGACGCTTATCATATATCCGATGAATGCTCTCGTTTCTGATCAACTCTCTCGTTTTAGAAGGATAATTGGTAACGAAAAATTTATGGAAGTATTTACAAATGAGACTCATGCGAACCGCATCCCTCATTTTGGCATGTATACTGGAAGAACCCCATATTCAGGTAAACCTGATCCTATAAGTAATCGCGAATTGGCAAAAACTTTTCGTGAGAATTATCTTGTTGATGAGGGGGAGAGTAAAGAAACTCAACAAAGACAATTCAATAACATAAATGGATTAAAAAGTATTTATAAATATCCTGCTAGATTTGGAGAAGATGGACTCCAAGTCTTTATCAATAACTTGGAACAGAATATTCATAAGCCATCTCCTTATGACGCTGAATTTATAACGAGGTTTGAGATGCAAAATTCTCCTCCTGATATTTTGATTACAAATTACTCAATGCTTGAGTACATGTTGATGCGACAGTTAGAAGCTAATATCTGGGACAAGACCAAAGAATGGCTTGGGAAGTCAAAAGAGAATAAGTTATTGATTGTGCTAGATGAAGCGCATATGTATCGAGGTTCTGCCGGCGGTGAAATTGCACTTTTATTGGAGAGATTGTTTTATCGTTTAGATATTTCATGTGACAGAGCTCAATTTATTATAACGACCGCAAGTATGCCGCAAGGTGAACAAGAAGCGATAAATAATTTTTATAAGGGCTTAACAGGGAAAAAAGATTCTTCAGTTTGTGAATTTATATATGGTTCGAAAGAACCTTTATTGCAAGACTTAATGATAAAAACAGATATTGATTCATTAGCTTCAATTAATATAGATCAAATGAATGAAGAAAGCATAATTAGAATAATTAAGTCTTTCGCAAATAAAGTATTTCAATATGAACTCCCCGATAACTATACTGTTGAAGAGACACAAGAATGGTTATATGATAATTTGCCAAAATATGAAGCATTTATATCATTGAATCGATTATGTTCTGAAAGTGCAATGTCATACAGTGAATTAATGGAAGTTTTATTTGGCAATTCAATCAATTCGGAAAAGGCACTTAATACGTTGTTGGTTTTAGTTTCTCTTGCAGTTAAGAAAGGAAATATCTTATTTCCTGTGCGCCTCCATATGTTTTTACGTGGGTTACAAGGATTATATGCTTGTTCAAATCCAAAATGTAATTATGCAAGATATTCAGATAGCGAGCAGTTGCCACTAGGAAAAATAATTTCGGTTCCAAAGGATAAATGTGAATGTGGTGGCAAGATTTATGAGATTGTTAATCATATTAAATGTGGCGCATTATTTTTTCGTGTATATGTTCAGAAAAAGGATGGGCAGCCTTTTTGGTATATTTTTCCAAATCCCGGGCTAGATGGAGACCAAAGTTCTTTACAAACGATGTTGCTTTATATAATTCCCAAAAATTATCAAAAAAAGAAAAATGATAAAATAGGGGCACTTGATCCTTATATTGGAAAGCTTTATTTATCACCTCAAGATGATGACTCGCTCCTTTCCGTTATCTATAATGAGAAATTTGATACTAAAAATCAATCATTTAATTTTAGTGTATGCCCAAAATGCGGGAAACAAATGCCATTGAAAAGCCCGGTTGACTTATCTACAAAAGGGAATATCCCGTTTTATAATCTCACAAAAGCACAATTTGAATTGCAACCTCCTAAATCTACTTTGAAAAATCAAGGTAAAAAAGTTCTATTATTCTCCGATTCTCGACAAAATGCTGCTAAGTTAGCATTAGATCTATCAAAGTCATCTGATTCAGATGCGTTTCGTCAAGCAATAATTCGCGCTTCAATTCTCTTGAAAGAAGACAACAACGAACATTCGTTAGTAGATCTTTATCCAGCATTCTTAGATATTTGTATCCAAAATAGACTTTCTTTTTTTCATGGTAAAAGCAAGGATAAATTTGATCAAGATTTAAGTACTTTTACGGATAAAAAAAGGAGAGCTGAAAAACGGCATAATCTTTTAAATTTTTCAAATATTGCAGGAGATTATATGTCGTTACCTGATGGTTATTATGAGCAATTACTGACTATTTTTACTGAGAGTCCTCGTTCATTTAAGGATATAGGGATAGGCTTTTTGGCACCATTATCCGAAAATCTTAAAAATTGCTTAGATGACTTACAAGATGACGATATAAATATTCCTGAAGACGAATTTTTTCAACTATTAGTTTTGCTCTTTTGTGATGTTATGGATGATTCCGCTGCTCTTGGTGAAATCATCCCCGATGATATAAGAAAAGGTTTACCTGGCCGAACTAAAGCTCAGGACTTTGGATTAGAAAATAATTTTTCAAATGCTATAGATAAGAAATTCCTAGATCGAATTAAAGAAGAATATAACCTTGATGAAAATAAATTAGTAAAAGTTTTAGAAAGAATACGAGATGATTTTTTTGCGTCTTCAACGAATAATAATCGTTATTATATTAAATTACGTGCAGTTAAATTAGAGTTGATAAATAATGATTTTACCTGGTATCGATGTATTAAATGTGGAAAACTTTCACCATATAAAATCGGAAAATATTGTGGCTGTTGTTTTGTTTCGAATGAGATAAAGTCAATTAGTAAAACTGATTTATCTCGCTTTGATTTTTGGAGAATCCCCCTATTGAGTGCTTATACTAATAATGATTCTATTCATACTATTAATACTGAAGAGCATACGGCACAGCTTTCACATAAAGAAGTCCGTAATGATATTTGGAGTCGTACTGAAAAATATGAAATGCGCTTTCAGGATATAGATGTTGGCGAAAATGGAGAAAATTCTATTGATGTATTAAGTTGTACAACAACGATGGAGGTAGGTATTGATATAGGATCCTTAACCGCTATAGGGCTTCGTAATGTGCCGCCTATGCGTGAAAATTACCAGCAAAGAGCAGGTCGCGCTGGACGCAAAAATGCAGGTATTTCTACAATCGTAACATATGCATCTGGAGGGACACATGATAGTTACTACTTTTTAAATCCGGGCGAAATGATTTCAGGTCCGTTACGGAAGCCATGGATAGACCGCGATAATGAAAAGATAAAGCAACGTCATATTAATATGCTTACCTTAAATGGATTTATGTCTACTCCAATGATGAGCAAGCAATATGATAGTATTGTTGATATAGGAATTGTTACATTTTGTAAAAATTTTGGGGATGAATTCGTTACATATGCAGAGTCATTTACCAATAAATCTGGTTTATCAACTGTTGCAACTATAAATCATTTTCATGAAATTAGCCGAATGGTGCTAACTGAAGGAAAAAGTGAAGAATATATCAACAATGATAAAGAGACACCTGCATTTGATATATTCTATCGAGAAGGTTTTATTCCTTCTTATTCTTTTCCAAAGAACGTTATAAGATTTTTTGTTGAAAAAGAATCAGGAAGTGGAAAAAACTATAAACACGAAATTCAATATGCACCAGAACGTGATATGGCTATTGCATTGAGTGAATATGCTCCTGGTAGATTCGTGACAATCGATAAGAAAATTTTTAAAAGTGGTGGTATTTATGCTAATCCTCGTCCAAAAGGATTTGAAAGAAATCAAGCAGAGTTTTACTTCAATAATTCTGATTATTATAAGGATATTACTATATGTTCAGAATGTAATTGGTTCGGTCTTGAAGATGAGGATAAACAACGTGTAAATTGTCCATATTGCGGTGGGCATATTATTAATAATAAAATGCTACGCCCTTGGGGTTTCTCTCCCGTTAAAGGTGAAGAAGTTAAATTCGAAGATGAAAATGAACAATATACCTTTGCAGAGGCTCCTTATTATTCATATGTTCCCGAAGATACACAAATGAATAAATTTGGTGCTAGTAATATTCGTTTTGCTAATCTGCCTAATAGGAAAGTTATAACAGTCAACATGGGGAAAAATAAAAATGGTTTTAACGTTTGCAAAAAATGCGGTGGTGCAGAAGTGGTAGAATCAAATGATAACAATAAATTTATTTTTTCTCAACCATATCATGATAATTATTTATGTCGCCATGAAGGAACGGTTGCAAACAAAATATTTTTAGGGTATGAGTTTTTAACAGATATGTTTATGATGGATATTTCATATGATACTAAGAGATTAGTAGGCAATAGCAATCCAGAGGAAAAAAGTATATTGAGAGCGGCAGTATTGACATTACATGAAGCATTTAAGAAAGCAATTTCACTAATTTTGGATATTGATTATAACGAAATTAATGGAGGTTGGCGACCAAGAATAAAGGATGATGGAAATTCACATATTGAAATGTTTTTTTATGATAATCTTACCAGTGGAGCGGGGTATTCTTCATTGATTGGTTCATTTCTTGAAGAAGTCCTCGAAAGAGTTAGAAAAATTTTAAACAGTTGTGAATGTTCACGATCTTGTAAGAATTGTCTTGATAATTATTGGAATCAAAAAAATCATCAATTATTTGATCGATATTTGGGATTGCAATTGCTTGATTACGCTCAATTAGACCAATTACCTAAACCATATGATGAAATACAACAAAACGAATTACTTAAGCCATTGAAAAAAATTATTTGTGAAGATAAAGATTCCATACCAAAGTCAATAGAATTTGAAGTTATTCCAACGCTTTTAAAAAAACCAGACGAGATTAAATCAAAAATGTTTTTAAATCCCTATGATTTGAGTGATTGGTTACCAAATACATTTATTGCATATAAGAATAAGAATTTATAAAAATAAAATAAATATATGCCTAAGTCATTTTCACCGCTTCGCTATCCAGGCGGTAAATCAAAAATCTATAAAAAAGTTAAAAATCTGATTATGGTTAACAACTATAATGATAGGATTTACGTTGAACCTTTTGCTGGTGGGTTTGGCATTGGTATAGGTTTATTATCTGAAGGTGTTGTACAATCTGCTATATTAAATGATTTTGATTCCCATATTTATCACTTTTGGTATTCAGTTTTATATGATACTGAAAGATTGCTTCGCTTAATTACAGACACACCTATAACAATTGAAGAACGAGAACGACAAAAAATGAATTATAAAAATGAAGAAGGTGACCCATTATATGATGGATTTGCAACTTTGTTTTTGAATCGTGTTAATTTCTCAGGCATTATTAAAGGGGGTCCTATTGGTGGAATTGACCAGTTAGGTCAATATCGAATTGACTGTAGATTTAATAAGGATGAAATAAAGAGAAAAATTGTAACTATCGCAGGGTATAAGAATAAGATAAGGCTTTATAACAAAGATGCAAGTTACTTAATAAGGATGAGTTTGCCAAAAATAAAAGTTCCTATGTTTATAAATATTGATCCTCCTTATGTTATTAAAGGAAGTAAGCTTTATACAAACTATTTTATCGAAGATGACCATTTGAACCTTAAGACGGCAATTGTTAATTATCTAGGGGAAAAATATCCTTGGATAATAACATATGACGATTGTATTCTTATAAGAGATTTATATAAGCAATTTCATATAAGGGAATACAATATTGTACACAATGCAGGTGGAAGTATTCTGAGTAAAGAAATTATAATAACAAATTTATCATCAGATAGATTTATATGGTGAGAATAAATCATAATTCGTTAAATGATGTACTACATTTATGAATCTCTGCTTGCCTGTTACGGCGAGCTTCATTGGTGGCCGGCGAAGACACCTTTTGAGGTCATTGTCGGAGCGGTTTTGACGCAAAACACGGCATGGGGAAATGTGGAAAAAGCTTTGGCGAATTTCAACGGAGACCTCTCGCCTGAGATGATCGCAAAAACAGAGACGACTGAGCTGGCGGAAATCATCCGTCCCGCCGGTTTTTTTAACCAGAAAGCGATCTATGTGAAAGCGGTGACGGAGTGGTTTTCACGGTATGGTTATGATGTTTCCGCTGTTCGCAAGGAACCGTTGCGGAAAATCAGAACCGAGTTGCTGGCGACGAAAGGTGTCGGGTATGAGACCGCGGATTCCATATTGCTGTATGCTTTCGGCTTCCCGACTTTTGTGGTCGATGCATATACGGTCCGGCTTTGCGGTCGTTATCCGATTGCTGCTGGAAAAGGGTACGAGGCGATAAAAGCTTATTTTGAAGAGCATCTTCCGCCCTCTGCCGAGATTTATAACGATTTTCATGCGCTGATCGTGGCGAACGCCAAGCGGCATTGCCGCAAAAAACCGATCTGTACGGGCTGTCCGCTTGAACTTCGCTGCGAAAAAGTCGGAGTTGGTTTAAAAGATCTTTCTTGATTCCAATCTTAATGCCAAGATTTGTCAATTCAGATTCCGATCGTTTTATAACCAAGAGATCTTTTTTTCGAACCGCACTCAAAAGAATAAAGGCGCGTTTCCCGTTCTAAATTCCTCCCAGTTCTTTCTATCGATGATAAAATTCTTAGATATTTCCGTATGGAATTGAACGAAAAAAATTCTCGATAAAGGAATCAGGAAGATGCAAAAAAATGTAGCCGGTGTGATCGTCAATACAAAATTCAGCCCGGAATTGGATCCGGATTTTATTCCCCTACCTGTGTTTATGGAAACTTTTTTACAGACTGCAACTGTCCCGTTTGCTGTCGCAATCGAGCGGGAGGATAATCAGGTTCAGGTCTATAAGACTTTTATCCATGATACGCCCGAAATGGAAGCTGCCGACCGACTATTTGCCGAACGTTTGGTGAAATTCATGCTTTGGTCAAGGAGCGGATTCCGGCTGACAATCTGCGGCAGCCGAAAAATTTATGAATGTATCAAAGAGGTTTATTCCGCAGACGGCAAGCGCAGTTTTGATTTTCATTTTATGCAGGATGTTTATGACCGCCCGTTTGAGGTTCTTTATCGCGATTATGCAGATTGCCCGAAACCGTTTCAAAAATCGGTTTCCATCGGACGAAATTTGGACGGCTGCCGGATCGGATTTGATGCCGGCGGGAGCGACCGTAAAGTGTCTGCGGTAATCGATGGCGTTCCCGTTTTCAGCGATGAGACGGTTTGGAACCCGAAGGTAAATGCAGACCCGATGTATCACTACGAGGGGATTGTCGATTCCTTTAAAAAAGCAGCCGCGCATATGCCGCGTGTCGATGCGATCGGCGTTTCATCAGCCGGAATTTTTATCAACAACGAGACGAAAGTAGCCTCGCTGTTCTTGAAGGTTCCGCCGGAAGATTTCAAAAAAAAGGTCCGTACAATTTATATCGATGCCGCGCGTGAAATCGGAGAGGATATCCCGTTGGTGGTTGCCAACGATGGCGATGTGACCGCCTTAGCCGGTTCGATGAGCCTGCAGAAAAACGGAGTGTTGGGGATTGCCATGGGAACCAGTGAGGCTGGCGGATATGTGGACCTTGAAGGCAAAATTACGGGTTGGATGAATGAATTCGCATTTTCACCGATCGATCTTTCCGAGCATGCAATGGTTGACGAATGGTCGGGAGATAAGGGTTGCGGCGTAAAATACTTCAGCCAGGATGGTGTCATTAAGCTGTGTGCCGCAGCCGGGATCGATTTGAAAGAAGAAGAAACGCCGGCGGAAAAACTGAAAACGGTTCAAAAGCTGATGGAGGAAAATGATCCACGCGCTGTAAAGATATTTGAATCGATCGGGGTTTATTTGGGATATGCACTGAAATTCTACAGTATGTTTTATGAAGGGAATGAAGTGCTTCTGCTGGGGCGGGTAGTTTCCGGAAAGGGGGGCGAGATCATGTTGGATATGGCAAATAGAGTCTTGCGGACTGAATATCCGGATCTGAATCTCAATGTATCTCTGCCTTCGGAAAAAACAAGAAGAGTTGGGCAGGCGGTTGCTGCTGCCAGTTTGCCGGCGATCGAGAAAAAAGTAAGATAATTGTCATAAGATCTGGAAAATCTGATTGACAAAAATAACCTAGGGACTATAAACTTATTTTTACTATGACAAACCAAATTTATTTGATGCCCATGCCCGTGGTACAGAAGCGAGGTGACTTGATCTGATCGCTTAGTCAGGGCTATGCAGAGAAGATGAGAAGGACCTCGATATCGCTTATTGAGGTCCTTTTTTTATTAATTTTCGGGAAGGTTTTCGATCGAAAAGAAAGAGGTTAAAAATGGCGGCAAATCATGAGTGGAAATTCGAAACAAAACAATTGCATGTGGGGCAGGAGCAGGCCGATCCCGCTTCGGATGCCCGAGCGGTGCCGATCTATCAGACGACGTCTTATGTATTTCAAAATACCGATCAGGCGGCCGCCCGATTCAGCCTGGCTGAGAGCGGGAATATCTACGGACGAATGACCAATACCACGCAGGAAATATTTGAGAAGCGGATGGCCGCTTTGGAAAACGGTACGGCTGCATTGGCTGTGGCTTCAGGTGCTGCCGCCGTTACTTACAGCTTCCTGAATTTAGCAAAAGCCGGCGACCATATTGTCTCTGCAGCGACAATTTACGGCGGAACTTATAATCTTTTGCAACATACGCTTCCGGATTACGGAATTTCCGCAACTTTCGTAAATGCCGATGAGCCCGGCGGTTTCGAGAAAGCGATACAACCCAATACCAAAGCCGTCTTTATCGAGACGATCGGAAATCCCAATGCGACATTGATTGATATCGAAAAGGTGGCTGAAATCGCTCATGCTCATCGCATCCCGTTGATTGTGGATAATACGTTTGCTACACCTTATTTGGTACGGCCGATCGAATACGGAGCGGACATCGTGGTCCATTCCGCGACAAAATTTATCGGTGGTCATGGTACGGCGATCGGTGGCGTCATCATTGACAGCGGCAAGTTTGATTGGGTCGGCAGCGGAAAATTTCCCGAAATAACGGAACCCAACCCCAGTTATCACGGGATCAGTTTTGTCGAAGCGGCCGGTCCGGCGGCTTTCGTAGCCAGGGCACGGGCGATCCTGTTACGGGACACGGGTGCAACGCTGGCACCGCTGCATGCCTGGTTGTTCCTTCAGGGCCTGGAAACACTGAGCTTGAGAGTGGAACGCCATGTCGAAAATGCGCTGAAGGTTGTCGAATTCTTGCATGCTCATCCGAAAGTGGAACGTGTGAACCATCCGTCCCTTCCCGATCATCCCCACCATGAACTTTACCGAAAATATTTTCCTCACGGCGGTGCTTCGATTTTCACATTCAATGTCAAAGGCGATGAAAAGGCTACCAAACAATTTATCGATCGCTTGCAAGTATTTTCTCTGTTGGCGAATGTAGCGGATGTGAAAAGCCTGGTCATTCATCCCGCCAGCACAACCCATGCCCAATTAAATGCTCAGGAATTGGCAGAACAGGATATTCAGTTGAATACTGTTCGGCTTTCCATCGGGACCGAACATATCGATGATATTTTGTATGATTTGAATCAAGCATTGGAAGGGATTTAGTTATGCCTGTGAATATTCCGGATAATCTTCCGGCTGCCGAGACGCTGGAAAACGAAAATATTTTTGTTATGAAAGGGCAACGGGCAACGCATCAGGATATCCGGCCGTTGCAAATTCTGATATTGAATTTAATGCCGACCAAAATCGAGACCGAAATTCAATTACTGCGATTATTGAGTAACAGTCCTTTACAGATCAATGTCGAATTCTTACAAATGGTGACGCACGAGTCCAAATATACTTCGCAGGATTATCTGGACTATTTTTATAAGACGTATGATCAGATCAGTCAAAATAAATATGACGGTTTCATCATCACCGGCGCACCGGTCGAAAATATTCCTTTTGAAGCGGTCGATTATTGGGAAGAACTGTGCAAACTGATGAGTTGGTCACGCAGAAACGTGTTTTCCACAATGCATATTTGCTGGGGAGCCCAGGCGGGATTATATTACCATTATGGGATCAACAAATATCCCTTGGATAAGAAGATTTCGGGAATATTTTCTCATTATCCGGTGGTGCGCAATCATCCGTTACTGCGTGGTTTCGATGAAATATTTTATATGCCTCATTCCCGGTATACTTCGGTTAGGCGCGAAGACGTAGAAGCACACCCGGAATTGCAGGTTTTGGCGGTCTCGAACGAGGCGGGGTTGGCGATATCGGCTACTCGCGATGGCCGGCAAATTTTTATTCAGGGACATGCCGAATATGACGTGATGACTCTGGCGAATGAATATCGTCGGGATCTGAAAGCCGGAATCAATCCAGTGATGCCGGAAAACTATTTCCCCGGAAACAGTCCCAAAGCTGCTCCCATCATGTATTGGCGCAGTCATGCCAACCTGTTATTTACCAATTGGCTGAATTATTATGTTTATCAGCAAACGCCGTATGATATCAATAAAATCAGTCAAGCATGATATTGGATCGGAAAAGATAGGGGAGTTTTCAGACGGTCTCTTTGATCAAGAGCGTATCTTGATTCATCATATTTTGAAAGGAAATTATGCAGCTTCTGAGGAAAGCGGCTTGCGCTGATAGAACAGCAAAGCGGTACTGCCGTATTTTCGTTCGTCGAAACGAATGAAATTGTTAAGCTCTATCGGTTCCAGCTCAACCGGATGGATTTGAACGATAATCCAACCGTCTTCCGACAACCAACCGTCGTTATCATCCAGAATCTGCATGGTTTTTTGCCAGAGGCGCTTATACTGCGGAGGAGCGACATAGATATATTCAAATTCACGGTCCGGAACGGTTCGCAAGTAGCCGAATACGTCCCCGAAAATGGCTTTCGATTGTTTTTCGAATCCGGTCAGTTTAATATTTTCCTGAAGTGTCTTATATGCGTTGCGATTGGCATCCATAAACCGAACGTATGACGCACCCCGGCTCAAAGCTTCCAAGCCAACGGAACCAGTTCCACCGAAAAGATCGAACATACCGGCATCCGCGATGTCGGGTCCGAGAATGTTAAATAATGCTTCCTTTACCCGATCGGTAACTGGTCGGGTGCTGTCTCCGGGAACGCTGTGCAATCGCATTCCCTTAGCAGTTCCGGCGATAATTCTTGGTGTGGCCATGGCGGTTTATGAAACGTCGTTATATGTCCAGAACCGATTGGCGAAAAAGTTCCAGATCAATACGATCAGAATTGAAATGATAAGCGTCAAATTATGCCCGGCTGTTTCTGCGGACATGAAAAAATCAGCCGGCAAAATTCGGTCGCAAAGGCCGATGATCGGATTTTCGATTGTGAGAAACAACAGATATCGGATTCCCAAGCCAATGATGCTGACCAGAAAAAATTGAAACAGTTTCGTCGAAATTGATTTTTCCCTTGAATCTCGATATGCCCAAAAATAATTAAAGAAAAAATTACTGACAACGGCAGCGATAAATGAGATAGTACTGGCAATTCTTGAATTGGCGTCAGTATAGTAAAGGATAAGATTCATAACGCCGAAATCAACGACAGCTCCGATGATGCCGACTGTACAAAATTTCAGGAAACGTGATCGTTCTTTGGGATTATTGATGAAATCAACCATGTCCCATCGCCTGCTCGAAATAGGGAATCGTCCGCATTAATCCTTCTTCGAGGGATACTTTCGGTTCCCAGTGCAAAATTTCCCGCGCTCGTGTAATATCCGGTTGGCGTCGCTGCGGATCGTCACCGACTCGGAGATCTGGTTTGTAAACCAATCCAGCCGGGTTTCCGGTCAAGCGATTGATTTCTTCCGCCAGTTCGACCATGGTGTTTTCCACCGGGTTGCCGATGTTCACCGGATAATGTTCATCCGAAAGGAAGAGCCGATAGATCCCTTCGATCAGGTCATCGACATAACAAAAACTGCGTGTCTGTTGACCGTCGCCGTATACGGTCAGCGGTTCTTTCCGCAACGCTTGCTGGATAAAATTAGGCACTACACGACCGTCATCTAGATGCATGCGCGGTCCGTAAGTGTTGAAGATGCGCACAATTCGGGTGTCGACGCCGTGAAAACGATAGTAAGCCATTGTGAGCGACTCCGCAAAGCGTTTTGCCTCATCGTAAACCGATCGGATTCCGATCGTATCCACATTTCCGAAATAGGATTCTTTTTGCGGATGTTCGAGGGGCATGCCGTAGATCTCGCTGGTGGAGGCTAACAGGAAACGGGCGTTGTTCGCTTTTGCCACACCGAGCGCGTTCAGGGTTCCGAGCGCACCCGCTTTCATGGTCTGAATCGGCAAATTCGTATAGCCGTAAGGAGAAAGCGGATTCGGACTAGCCGGTGAAGCGAAGTGAAGCACGGCGTCTACTTTTTTGGGAACGAAGATAAAGTTCGACACGTCATGACGGATGAACGAAAAATTCTGGTCGGCAGCCAGATGTGCCAGATTTTGTGGATTTCCGGTGATGAAATTATCCATCCCGATCACTTCATGGCCTTCCCGCAGAAACCGATCGCAAAGATGACTACCCAAAAAACCCGCCGCGCCTGTAATTAGAATTCTCATGATACCCTTAACCCTCGTTCGATCATTTCCAAATCATTTTTGTTACCGACTGATCGATTGTAATTTGATTATAAATTCCTGTAAATGGGTTAACCAACCAAATATTGTTTTTATAGATAATGGCAATCCAAGATTGATTCGCAACCGTGGTGGGAGACCAAATGACCCGTTGCGGGGTGACATAATCCTCTTCGTCCAACGGGAAAACCGCTTTTGCGTTCCCGCCGTCGGAATCCATCAGCATAATGCGGTAGCGGCTGCTTTCGCTTTGCAAGGGGCTGATCGTCTGCATATAAGCAATGTAGGAGCTTCCGTCCTCAAACAGGGGGGAAGCCGCGGGTTGTGAAAACAAACCGGTTCCCGATTTTATTTCGGCAGCTTGTCCGTCCGTAAGATTGATCTTCCCGATGTTGAAATCAGTCGGATCATAACTTTTTGTTGTCCCTTCAATTTCTCCGTGGAAGGCAAAAAAGGCTGCGGTTTCATCCGAAGACCAGGTAACTCCTGGAATCCATGCCCAATCGCTGCGTGTTTTCTCATAAGGTTGGATCTTGGTAAGTTCTTTTTTCTCGCCGGTCAATCGATCGATTTTCCCGATACTGCTGGGAGTTGCATAGAGAAGCGTGCGGCCGTCTTTTGAGAGATAGAACTCGGTTCCCCACCAACTGTAAGGTCCTTCATCGTTGGCTTGAATGATCGTTTCATCCTCCATTAGCATTCCCGTATCGCTGACCAAACGAAACAACAGGTCGTTGTTCGCTTTCCAGCCGGGAGCGCTTTCCTGAGGTGTGACGGTGGAATACAAAAGGCGCCGCGCTTCACCCGGCAGCCAGGCGGCGAAGTGGATGACGTTGGAAATACGTAAATCGATTGGTTTGGCGTTCCAGTCCGTTATATGGAGCATCCAAAGAGAATTAATGGTATCGTTTTGAGTCTTCCTGGAATAAAGCAGCCATTCCCCGTCCGAAGATAAATCCAAAACCCGTCCGTCCAAATCCCCGCTGGTCACGATCGGGATGCGGTTTCCGGTTGTATTCTCGAGCAACCAAGCGCTGCCGTTCGAGATATAAACAATTTTTCCGGGAATCTGAATGGGGGCATGTTCGGCTTTCACACCGTACATCAAAATCTCCGGTACGGCGTCACGGATTACATTTCTTTCCGAAGTCACCTGCGAAACGAGCACTCCGTCTTCATAGGTGGATTTAATGGTTATTTTCTCCGATCCGTTCTGCCCGGCTTGTATAATGTAAGTTTCCCCCTCAGGGATGGATTCGTTTTGAACGGTCAGGCTTTTGAAGGGAATCGGTTGCTCTTTTTGTTCCTCTTCAAACGTAACCGACGTGATTTTGACGGTGGTATCTTCGCTGAGAACAGTGCTCAGTACGGGGGTGATAATGTCTTCCGGTTGATACTTTACCTTTAATTCCTGAAGCGCCTGCTCAACCGTTGAGCCGGCAGCGCAAGTTCCGGTGAGGAGATTTCCTCCCTTTTCTACGTTGACGGTTATTTTCTCGGCTGATCCTGTCCGATTGAGGAAGTCGACGGTTTGACAGGCGGTTGTCGAAAAAATCAACAGGAACGAAAAGAAAAAAAGCAAATTCCCGCCTCGGAAAAAGCGGGGAATCTGCTTTTGTTTTGAAAAAAAACCGCCTGATATCATTCTTCAGCTATTTTTTTATTCCTTCAATGACTGCCTGACCCTCTGTGAGCTCGATTTTGGAGAGACTGTAAGAATCGGTTAACTGATTCATATATTGGTCGGATAAACTCTTGATCTCATTATTGACCGTGTCCGCGGAAATGTCAATGATGGGGACGTCGATCTTTTCGACCACCACTTGCGGTTTCCCGTCGACCAGAGAGACTTTTCCGTTGATTTTGGCTTTTAATTTCAGGAATCCGAGTCCGGCTTTTACCGACAAATTAAATCCGTCGTTTGTGAATTCGACTTTTGGGTTGGACAGGCTCAGTTTTACACCTGCGGCGTCTTTGATCGCTGTTTCGATTTCATTTTTATATTGTTGCATCAATTCTTCCGCTGCACTCGTTAAAGTATCATCGCTGACCGTCAAATTGAAAGGGGTACCTGATGCCAGATTGGCAATGCGATTCCCTTCCGTTTCGAGCGATTCTAAGGCGGTCGCCTCCGAAGTAATCTGAGATGAAGGACTGTATGCATACCAACCGACGGAAAATATGCACAGCAGAAAGATGACTGGTAAAATAAATTTATGCTTGTTCATTCATTAAATCTCCTTTTTATTCATGAACTGGTGAGAATTATAGCATGACAGAAAACAGCACTTTTGATGACAAAGAACCGATGACAATTCTGGAATCCATCCTTTTTGTGGCTTCCGGACCCGTGCCGTTTTCGCAACTGGCTATGGTGACGGAGATGAAACTGTCCGAGGTCAAAGAGTTGGTCCGGAAACTGGCTGCGTATCTGGAGGCTGAAAATCGAGGGATACGGATATTGGTTCATGATGATAAAGTGCAATTAACCACTGCACCTGAGACGGCTGACTTTGTAGAAAAGTTCCTTGGAATCGAATCTGCCCAAAAATTGACTCGGGCGGCACAGGAAACA
>Ga0255347_1001930_pt1 | contig 30997 bp, 35 predicted proteins | sample wastewater_treat_2_FD_192479 | JGI IMG/M metagenome (GOLD analysis project Ga0255347, IMG submission 192479) | Wastewater microbial communities from Lulu Island WWTP, Vancouver, Canada - plant24 | ecosystem: Engineered > WWTP > Wastewater > Unclassified | place: Canada: Vancouver, British... | reverse complement strand
CGCAGACAGCAACGGAAAATTTCAATCAGCTGTTGGCTCAAATCAAGGATGCAGAAAAACGTATGACCGAGATTGCAGAGCTGAAAAAACATATCATCAACTATTCCAAAACTCGTGATGTTTATACCGCCTACCGCAAGGCAGGCTATTCAAAAAAATTCCTCGAAGAACATACCGCCGATATACTTCTGCACAAAGCGGCAAAGGCAGCTTTTGATAATTTGGACAACAAAAAATTACCCACTGTCAAGGCTCTGCAAGCGGAATATACGGAGCTGCTTTCTGAAAAGAAAAAAGCCTCTGCACAGTATCATTCCGCAAAAAAAGAAATGCAAACTATCTTGACTGCAAAGGCAAATGTTGACCGGCTTTTACAGGACACTCTATCCGAAAAAGATAAAGAAAAATCACAGGAACAACGGTGATTTTTTCTCTGATTTTTAAGCTCCCAAAGGGAGCGCAGCCACACAATTTATTGTGTGTTCGGTGGGGGTTTGGGGGACATTCCCCAACAAGCAAATGCAAGGTGTGTGTACAACCTTGCCCTGCTTGCCACAATTATTTCTAAATAGAATACAAAAGAAAAAGAACGGTTAATTCTCCGTCCTTTCCTCTGATTTGGCTTCTTTTATTCCTTTTGCGGTAGCAGTCATAATAACTAAATCTTTGCCGTCCATTTCATCAATAAGGCTTTCAAGTTGTCTACGCTGTGATGATTTATTTGCTTCTTTATCTGGAAAAAAGAATTGGTCTACTGATACATCTAAAATAGTAACAAGTTCATAAAAAATTTGCAGACTTGGATGCTGTCCACTGTTCTCAATAGATGCAATATATCGAGGAGCAATGTTCATCATATCCGCTAATTGATTTCTTGACATTCCCTTTGCATTTCTTGCCTCTTTTATAGCTTGACCTAAAGCCTTAAAATCATATTTTTCAACTTTTCGTTTCATAATTTACTTCACCCTACTACATTTTACTGTTCATCCTTTCGTTTTGGATATGAGTACACATATCATGTGCATGACAATAATAAATCACATACTTGTGTTGAGAATATTCGGATGTCCGTATATAATGTTAAATAATATAGAATTAAAAGGATTGGTGAATATGGATTATATTTCTGCACCAGAAGCAGCAAAAAAAGTGGGGAATTTCAGGATGTAGTGCAAAAATTATGTGAGGGAAAGCTGTATATCGGGAGTTAAAAAGTTTAGCCTTATGTTGCTTATACCTAAAGATGCGGGAAACCTGCTGATGGGAGAAGAAAACAAAACAAACAAGAAACCATTTGAAAGGGGTTAAATACTATGGAACATAAGATTCTGTTAATAGAAGATGATACATTAATTGCTAATTTACTTGCAACCCATATTGAGAAATATGGTTATACATGCATCATAGCAAATGATTTTGATAATATACTTGATATTTTTATTGAGGAAAATCCTCATGTGGTTTTGCTTGATATTAACTTGCCTAAATATGATGGTTATTATTGGTGTAGGAAAATTCGGCAAATCTCCAATCAACCTATCATTTTAATTTCTGCCCGAAATAGTGAAATGGAACAGGTAATGGGAATAGAAAGTGGGGCTGATGATTATATTACAAAGCCTTTTTACAATGATGTTGTGATAGCGAAAATCAAAAGTCAGATTAGACGCATATACGGTGAATACTCAAAAGATAGTCAAACGCATACTTTGATAAGAGGTAATACTTCTTTAAATTTGGACACAGTACGTTTATCTACACCAATACGGGAAGAAGTATTGACGGTAACGGAACTTAGGCTCTGCCATATACTTTTTGAAGCTTTTCCTAATGTGGTAACAAGACAGCAACTTCTTTCAGTAATTTGGGATGAGGAAAGTTTTGTAGAAGAAAACACACTTACGGTCAATGTTAAAAGATTACGGAAAAAGTTGGAAACAATTCAATCTTCCTTGGAAGTGAAAACCATCCGTGGAATTGGCTATCAATTGATGGAGGAAGGTAAATGAAACTGTTTATAAAAGAACATCTTAGTTTCGTTTTTCTATATTTGATTACCTTTCTTGGCTTACCCATTGTTATTGAAAAATTAGATGGTTTTGGTAATCATTATGAGAAGTCGGCAAAGCTTGGAAATACATTTGCCTGTTATTCACTTGCAAAATTAATCCTTGCAGAAGAAAATCTAACTAGTGAGGACATTAAAAGAGCAATTGAATATTTAAAACAAGCATCAGAAAGTGGAAATCAATTTGCGCAATACTCTCTTGGTAAGGTTTATCTTAATGGAAATTTTGTAGAGAAGGATATTTATAAGGCTATAGAGTTATTTAAATTATCATCAGAGCAGGGTAATGAGTATGCTCAGTTTTTCCTAGATAATATGGACAAATTTCATAACCCCTCTGTTCCACTTGCAGTATCAAAACTGTTTCACCATATGAGTAAGACATTTGAAGATAATATTCCATTAAAATCATCAGGAGTAGGAATTAAGATAGATAGTAAGCTTATGAGAAAGTTAAGGGAAAAGAAAATGGCACAAGGACATAAGAAAGATGATCATGAGCAGGAACAGAATATAGAGCTGTAGAATTCAAAGGGAGGTAATTATGTCTACTTACATTCACTTTACAGAGGAACAAAAGCAAAGAGCAAATTCAGTTGATCTTGTGGAATTTCTAGAAAGGCAGGGAGAAAAACTACTGCGTTCAGGGAGGGAAAAAAGGTTGGCTAGTAATCGTAGCATAACCATCAGGGGAAATAGATGGTATGACCATGAAACAGGAGAAGGTGGCCTAGCAATTGATTTCCTGCAGAACTATTATGGATTCAGCTTTCCTGATGCTGTAACAAAATTACTTGGTGAACAGGGAGAAAAAATATATAAAACAGCAGACATAAAAGAGCAGGAAGAGAGAAAGCCCTTTGTCTTACCTCAAAAGCATTCTGATATGCGTAGAGTTTATGCTTATTTAATTAAACAAAGATATATTGATAGGGAAATAATAAGTTTCTTCGTTAGGAATAAAATTCTTTACGAAAGCTGTGAACTATCTAGAGATAAAACAAAGGAATATCATAATGCAGTATTTGTTGGCATTGATGAAAATGGAACTCCCCGCCATGGACATAAGCAGGGAATTTATACAATAGGTAGGAGTTTTAAAGGAAATATAGAAAGCAGCGATCCTTGCTATAGCTTTAATTATACTGGGAAAAGTAATAAGCTTTATGTATTTGAAGCACCAATCGATATGCTTTCATTTATCACAATATATCAAAGAGATTGGCAACACGATAGCTATGTATCATTATGTGGAGTATCTGAACAGGCGATGCTGAAAATGATTGAAATAAATTCCCATCTTAATCATGTAATACTATGCTTGGATTATGATATAGCTGGAATAGAAACCACTGAAAAATTCTATGATATATTAGTTGATAGGAAAATAAGATGTGATAAACTTATGCCTAAATATAAAGATTGGAATGAAGACCTGAAAGCAAGTCTTAATCTCTTTGCAATATCAGCAGAGGAACACCCTCAATATACTTTACGGGATAGAATCTGTTCAGAGATTTATGAACTGATGTCTGAATTTAAAAATACAGATAACTCACTGTCAAAATTATATAAATTATTCTATAAATGCAAAACAAGTACTGCGGAGCAGATAGTTGAAGTTTTAAAACAACTATCTGCTTTTTCTTTGCTTTTAACAGAGAGGGAATATAAACAAATGGGAACTAGTCAAGGTATAGATACTGTTCAAAATAGATTATACTATGGATTTAAAGCATATGAGAATCGTAGCAGACTGAATAGCCGATTAGATATGATTGAACAAGAGATTATGAAAGTCAGCAAGTATCAAGGAATTCTATCTGAAAGGGAAAAAGAAAGTATAGCAAAAAGCTATGAATCCATTGCCCAACATAGTTTAAAAGCAATTATTTTAATTGAACTTCAAGAACTAAAGCAGGAACAAAAACAAATCAAGGAGATAACTATGCAATAGAAGCAAGGATAAATCCTATAATGTGATTTAAAAATGTAGGAAAGAAAAGGGGGACTGATTTATGGAATCACAAGTATATCTTCTTATAGGTATAGCAGCTTTGATGTTTATTGTAATAGGTGGTATTTCACTAATTGCACACTATTATACACTAAATGGAATCAAATCAAAAACAGTTGGTGATGGTCAGCATGGTACAGCTAGATTTGCTACTAAGAAAGAAATTATAAAAACTTATAAGCATGTACCATTTAATGTTTCAGATTGGAGGAAAGGAAAAAATCTACCGACAGAGCAGGGGATTATAGTAGGATGTAAAGGGGCTAAAAATAATGTAAAAGCAATTGTAGATACTGATGATGTCCATTGTCTTATGATAGGGGCAGCGGGTGTAGGAAAGACTGCATTTTTTCTATATCCGAACCTGGAATATGCATGTGCAACGGGTATGAGTTTTATAACCACAGATACAAAAGGAGATCTTGCCAGAAACTATGGGAGGATCGCTAAAGAATGCTACGGATACAACATAGCAGTTATAGACTTAAGAAATCCCACACGAAGTGATGGCAATAACTTATTGCATTTAGTTAACAAATATATGGATAGATACAGAGAAGATAACAATAATATTTCTGCAAAGGCAAAGGCTGAAAAGTATGCGAAGATTATTTCAAAAACCATTATAAATTCCACAGGCGATAGTTCTGCCTATGGTCAAAATGCTTTCTTTTATGATGCAGCTGAAGGACTTCTAACAGCGGTTATTTTACTTATTGCAGAGTACCTTCCACCCACCGAGGAAGATGGGGGAAAAGTGGACGTAAGACATATCATCAGTGTATTTAAAATGGTGCAGGACTTAATGGCACCAAGTAAGGTAAAGGGAAAGAGTCAGTTTCAATTATTGATGGATAAACTTCCCCCAGAGCATAAGGCAAGATGGTTTGCGGGAGCAGCTTTAAACTCTGCTGAACAAGCAATGGCATCAGTTCTATCTACAGTTCTGTCAAGACTGAATGCCTTTTTAGACACAGAAACTGAGCAGATTTTATGTTTTGATACAACAATTGATGCAGAAACCTTCTGTAATAAGAAATCTGCAATCTTTCTTATACTCCCAGAAGAAGATGTGACAAAGTACTTTATGGTCAGCTTATTTTTACAACAGTTCTATCGTGAAATATTAACAGTAGCAGATGAAAATGGTGGTAAGCTACCAAACCGTGTCATGATTTATGCAGATGAAATCGGTACAATACCAAAGATAGAATCCTTCGAAATGATGCTTAGTGCAGGTCGTTCCAGAAAGATATCTTTAGTTCCTATCATTCAATCCTTTGCACAGCTTGATAAAAACTATGGGAAGGAAGGTAGTGAAATTATAACTGACAACTGTCAGCTTACCATATTTGGAGGATTTGCACCAAATTCAGAAACTGCTCAAGTTCTATCCAAATCCCTTGGCAGCAGAACTGTAATGAGTGGAAGTATTAGCAGGGGTAAAAATGATCCTTCACAAAGTTTGCAAATGATGGAGAGGCCACTACTAACAGCCGATGAACTAAAATCTTTGCCGAAAGGAAACTTTGTTATCATGAAAACAGGTGTGAATCCCATGAAGACAATACTCCGTCTATTTTTAGATTGGGGTATTTCTTTTGGTGATCCATATATTATGGAGGAAAAGTCACGTCGTAAAGTAGCATATGCAGATAAGGAAACTTTGGAAAAAAATATTATGCTTGGAACGGAAGAGATTGAGGAATTGGAATTTGAAGAAGAAAAAAGTAAGGGAGGTATGGTAAGTACACAGAGTATATTATCAAAAACTGAAATAAGAGAAAATAAACGAAGGCCGACACTAAGAACATAGGAGGGAAAGATTTGAGTTATTTTGGAACAATTTATTTTTACTCTTCTGATGAACTACCAGCCCGTGCAAAAACAGTGTATATGTATTTAAAAGATAGAAGTGATGCAAAAGGTGAATGCTGGCCAGCCATAAACACCATTGCAAGGGAAACTTCTATGTCAAGAAGTACAGTGAAACGAGGCATAGGGGATCTTATACGGTGTGGTTTGCTTACTAAGGAATCACGTTATAGGGAGAATGGTGGGAATACCTCCAACCGATATTTTTTAAAGAAATAATTCTGTATATAAAAAAAGACAAGCTATCCACCAAGGTGGTAGTTTGTCTTTTTGATGGACTGAGGTGGAGTTCATGGTGAACCAACAAGAAGGACTCACTTTAAGAATATATTTATAGCCAGAAAAAGAACAAGATATATAAGTAATAATATAAATAGGTATAGTAAAAATAGTAACTCATTAATTATTCATAATTTTAATATTAAAAAAATGTATTATTAATATGATAAGTAATGGGTGTTTTATAATAATATATGTATATAAAGTTACTTTTGCCAGATAATATTGGATTCTACAACTTGACAGTTTATACTAATTTGCTCTATAATGAAACTGGACGGCTGTCCGAACTATGTTGGAGGAAGATTAGATGGATAATAAACTAGAAAACTTAAATCAATCTCAAAAAATATTAAATGCAGCATTTAAATGTATATCTGAAAGAGGATATGCAAGCGTTTCCTTACGGGATATTGCTGATGAAGCAGGGGTCGTATTGAGTCAGCTAAATTATTATTATAAAAACAAAGAAGGATTGTTTACTGAGATAATAAAAACTCTTGCCCAACAATATTTGAATGAAATTGAGGATAACTTAAAAAAGGGAGAGACAGAAAAAGAGAAAATGATGCATTTAATTGAATATTTTCAGGAAATGTTAAAAGAAAAGCCTGAATTATTCAAACTACTTTTTGATTTAACCAGTATGGCACTTTGGTCAGAATCTTTTAAAGAGCTTTTAAATGATCTTTTCAATAATGTAGTCAACTTAATAGAAACATATATTATTACTGATTTTTCTGATGAAAGAAAATTAAAATATAAATCTCCTATTACACTATCTAGGATGATGTTAGGCACTTTGTTTGGAATGTCTATACAAGTAATGCTGGCTAATGGAGAAGAGGATATGATTGATTCGCTATCATCATTAAAAGCATTATTTGAATAAAATAAGATTGTATATGTATAGAAGGACAAATATAATTTACTAAAAAGGGGCAAGCTAATTAAAGGATGATTTATTATGACGATTATTATTAATTTAGACAACCATTTATTGCAACAAAAATTAAGTTCATCTGAGTTAGCAACAAATATAAATATTACAAAATCAAACTTATCTGTTATAAAAAACAACAAAGCGAAATTGATACGATTTTCAACACTTAATTCAATTTGTAAAACGTTGAATTGCCAGCCTGGAGATATATTAAAGTATGTTCCTGATACAAAAAAATTATAATTTGCTTGAACATCAAAGATAAGATTAGTTAAAAGAAAAGTTAAGGAATAGAAAAGAAAAAAATTAAACTCTAATTAAAATACTTTTTAATATTACCTAGTAATTTAACAATTAAATTAATACGGACGTATGAGTTACAACTACTTGTAAGGAGCAAATTCATAAAATACGTTCCTAAAAATTGAAGAGTTAATATTATTAATGAATCTATTGAATTTAAAGGAGTGAGTTAAATGTTGAATTCATTTGAAAATGTACTAAATTTGGGGTTAGGGCTCATATTGTATTCCAGTGAGAAAATTGAAGATATGGTAGAAGAGTTAGTTAGTAAAGGTGAAGTGGCAAAAAAAGATGCACGTCAGTTTGCAAGTGAACTTGTCAAAAAAGGAGAAGAGCAACGAGAAGAATTTAAAAATCTAATTCAAGAAGAGTTAAGAAAAGGTCTCGAAAATGCAGATATTGCAAAAAAAGAAGATATATTGACAAGTGATGAAATTAGGCAAATAGTAAGAGAACAAATACAGCAGGTACTTTATGAACAAGGAGTTTTTCAGAGTGAGGAACAAGAAAACGAATAAACATGAAGGAATATTGACGGATTTAGAAGGGAGGAAGAAATCCTACAACAGTTGGTTTGTAATGTTGGATTATTATAATGGGTTACGGTAAGATAAAAATCGGAAGATACAGGGAAATTATCACTGTTTTCACGAGATATGGATTTGGAATGTTCTTTAAGCGATTTAGTTTCCACCCTTTTTCAATATCAAGAAATAGTAAGTCGAATTTTAGAGATAATGATGACAACTGTAATGCTTCTGCAGGGAAACGCCTAAGGCTGGCTTTGGAATCGCTGGGTCCGACATTTATAAAGTTGGGGCAGCTTTTAAGTGTAAGGCAGGATATTTTGCCAGCCGATATAATTGAAGAACTAAAAAAACTTCAAGATCTTGTGCATCCTTTTCCATTTTCTGAAGTTAAGGAGCTTATTGAAGCGGAATTTAATGATGAACTTGAAAATATTTATAAAGAATTTGATATTGAGCCATTGGCTGCAGCCTCCATATCTCAAGTTCATCGTGCAATGCTTTTTTCTGGAAAGCAGGTTGCGGTAAAGGTTCAGAGACCTGGAATAGAAGAAATTATTGATTTGGATCTGGATATTTTAAAAGATATGGCACATTTTATTGATGGTCACACAAAGTATGGTAAAATATACGATTTTAGTAATATGGTCGAGGATTTTGGAGATATAATAAAATCGGAGCTTGACTTTACAAAAGAGGGGGAGAATTCCGACACCTTAATGCACAATCTTAGCCGTGACAAAGGTGTGACAGTGCCAAAAGTAAAATGGATTTATACGACTAAACGAATCCTTACCATGGAATACGTTGAAGGCATAAAAGCTAGTGATCTGGATGCTTTAGCACAGGCAGGCATAGACCCAAAAAATATTGCTGAAACTATTTCCACATCAATATGCAATCAAATACTTTGGGATGGTTTTTTTCATGCTGATCCACATCCAGGTAATATTCAGATTCTGACAGATGGAACTATTGTCCTGCTTGATTTGGGTATGGTGGGGTATCTAAACGAATTAAGTAAAGCTGCTATTGTGGATTTTTTTATAGGTATAGTTTATAGGGACAGTCAAGCTGTGGTTAATGCCATCACCCGTATGGATGCTTTTACCGAAGAGAGTGATATAACGAATTTCAGAAAAAGTATTGATATATTGATTGGAAAATATCTTGACAAGCCAATGGATAAAATAAAAATTGATGAATTACTAAACGATATTTTTCATATAGCATTTTTAAATCATATAAAAACTCCAAATGAATTTGCAATATTGGGCAAGACATTGGGAACTCTCCAAGGTCTTATTGAAATATTAGCTCCTGAAATAAATCCCATAATGATTGCCGAGCCTATTGCCAAGAAACTATTCTATCAATCATTATCGTATAAAAATGTAAGCACACATATAAAAAGGAGTTTATTAGAGTATCACAATCTTTTTAATGAATTTCCGGCTGCAATCCGTAATATTCTGAACAAAACAGAAAATGATAACTTTACCATTCAATTCGAAATGAAAGAAACAAATATGTTTCCTAAAAGGTTGGAACGCAGCCTCAACAGAATGTCTTTCAGCCTTATATTGCTTGCTATAAGCATTATTATTGCTGGAGTGTTAATCAGCTCAAGCTTTATAGCTGACACAAGCACTGAAATGTATTTATTTAATGCTAAAGTATTAAAATCAGGATTGCTGTTGTCAATCATTATACTCTTGGGACTTGTCATCTCCATGGTTCGATCACGTCGCTGAAAAAGATATAGTATTGAACCCAATTCTTCAATATAATATCGTTAAAGTTGATTATTTCTATCGGAGCCTATTTGTGTACATATCAAAAGCTTCTCAGTATTTTGCTAAGGGATTAATATTTACATATCTTTTTGTGGCAGCAGTTTTTGAAAACCGTAGAATGTTGCTGTTCCCACGATATTAGCGACCTCTTTTTCAGTAAGATTTACTTCATTCTTCAGCCATAGAAGGTAGGCAGAAGTCACACCTGCAGAATAGAATTCAGCATATAGTTCGAGTTCATTATGAGACATATTTAGTTCAGTTGCCATCGCTTCTACTGCGACACTTTTTACGATATTTTTAATCTCTTCCCAAAACGGGGAAAAGGAGGGCATTTTTACCATATGGCGATAAAGTTCAATATCCTCATCTATGAGGAGGTTTAGCGATTCAAACAAGGAAGTAATGTCAAAGGATCGATCAAAAAAATCATTCTTTTCTAATATCAGGAGTAATTTGCTAGTTAGCTCCTGATAAAATTCATTTATAAGACCTTCTATAGAGTCATAGTGCAGGTAAAAGGTCTTCCTGTCAATATTGGCCTGTTTTGCAATTTCTGTAACAGTAATTTTGGGTGCATTTTTTTTCTTGATTATTGAGATAAATGCCTCCCTAATTGCTGTTTTTGTTTTGGTAATTCTGCGATCCTCAATCATAAGACACCCCACTTTCAATATTTTTGTTGATTAAACCACATATGAAGATAAACTGGCAATTGAATAGTTTATTATAGCCTATTATAATACACATATGAAGAATAATCAACAGGTGTCCATTATAATAGACCATAAATATGTAAAAGTTAGGATAACTTATGGATTGTGGATTGTTTTTTGTTGCAATAAATTACCCGTATGACGAGATACCTGAAATTTAAGAGGAATATTCAACTAGAAGGGAGTGATTGGTATTGATAAACAACTTTATCAACCCAACGGGGTAGGATTGGTCTTAGAGGGCGGAGCTCTTCGTGGAGTTTTCACGGCTGGTGTACTGGATTATTTCATGAAAAAAGGACTAAAACTTCCTTATGCAGTGGGAGTTTCTGCAGGAGCATGTAATTTAATTGGATATGCCTCACATCAAATTGGGTATACGAAAAACTGCATGATTCAGAGAGAGGTTAAAAATCACTATTTTGGTGTTAATCAACTAATTCATGCAAAAACGATAATTAACTTAGATCGAATTTTTTATGAATATCCTTATAATCAACTTCCATTTGATTTTAAAGCTTTTTTTGATTCTGATATTCGTACTGAGTTTGTCGTGACTAATTGTGATACAGGAAAAGCTGAATATTTAAGTGAAAGTAGTAATAATTATCGGCTTAGTACTTTGGGGAAAGCATCTGCCAGTGTGCCGCTGTTCTCTAAAATGGTGGAGCTGGATGGTAAAAAATATCTTGATGGCGGATTATCAGATTCTATTCCTATAGAACGTGCAGTTAAACAGGGTTATTCGAAAAACATAGTTGTTTTAACTCGCCGGCTTGGAGCCATGCCAACGATGAATTATTATCAGAGGGTATTGTATCAAACATTTTACAAAGATTTTCCGAAACTACTGGATGCAATTTTTAACAGACCAGAAATGTATAAACGACAGATTATGTTGTTGGAATGCCTGAAAGAAGACGGAAAAGTGTTTATAATCCGACCTGAGCTTCCAGAGATAAAACGCTTTGAAACAGACCCCGACAAATTAGAATCATATTATAATCATGGTATAGAAATTGCGAAATCATGCTGGAAAGATCTCCAATCCTATTTATCTAATGATTTACATGAAAGACCAATGAGAGGGTATTAAATAAATTATAATTATTAATTATATTTTGAGAGGAGAATTATACATGAATATCAATGATAAAGTAAAAGCTTTTGGTATCACACAAGCTATCAACTATTTGGAAAAAGATCCTGAAAGGAATATCCCAAAGTTGATGGAAATGGCAGACCGTTTTATGTCTAAAGATGAGTTTACCCAACAGCGTGATGCGATTAGGGCATCAATCGAAAAAAAAGATAATTGGTATCAATTACTTATGAGAATATATGAGCTGGATAATGGGGCAAGATCTACTTTTTTTAACAATTTTATATTGAATGAAAATGTATTTGGATGGCCACAACAGGAAAAGAATCGTGAAAAATTCAAATGCAATATTCCATGGACTATTTTGCTGGATCCCACTTCTGCATGCAATCTGAAATGTAAAGGATGTTGGGCTGCAGAATATGGTCATAAACTAAATCTGTCCTATGAGGATATAGATTCAATTATTGAGCAGGGCAAAGCTTTAGGTATATATTTTTATATTTATACTGGTGGTGAACCATTGGTTCGTAAACAAGATTTAATGCGTTTGTGTGAAAAACATTCTGATTGTGTATTCTTATGCTTTACAAATGCAACATTGATTGATGAGGAGTTTTGCCAAGAATTACTGCGGGTAAAGAATTTTATTCCTGCGATTAGTTTGGAGGGGTTTGAAGAAGCCAATGACAGCCGACGTGGAGAAGGTGTTTATTCTAAAGTAATGAAGTCCATGCAGCTTTTGAAAGAAAATAAGTTACCCTTCGGTATTTCGGTTTGTTATACCAGCGTCAACTATAATGATGTTACCAGTGAAGAGTTCTATGACAAAATCATAGATATGGGAGCTCTTTTTGCATGGTTCTTTCATTATATGCCAGTAGGAAAAAGTGCTATAGCGGAATTAATGGTAACACCTGAGCAAAGAGTTGAATTGATGGAGAGAATAAGAAGGTTTCGTAGGACAAAGCCAATATTTACCATGGATTTCCAAAATGATGCACAACACGTAGGAGGCTGTATTGCAGGTGGACGACGTTACCTTCATATTAATGCCGCTGGTGATGTTGATCCTTGTGTATTCATACATTATTCAAATGCCAATATTCATGATTGCACTCTCCTAGAAGCACTTCAGTCTCCTATTTTCATGGCTTATCACGATGGACAGCCCTTCAATGAGAATATGCTTAGACCATGCCCTATGCTTGAAAACCCTGAAATCTTACCTGAAATGGTCAGAAGAACAGGCGCTTATTCAACGGATCCTGAAGCTCCGGAAAGTGCAGAAGAATTGTGTGCCCGTACAATTGATTATTCTGAAAAATGGGCTCCTGTAGCTGAACAAATCATGTATGAGCGCGCTTGTTCTAAAGACTGCTCTCAGTTTTTAAAGGTAGAAGAGAGGGTATAACAATGTCTTATCAAATTGTTACTGATGCTACAGCTGATATGGATTATAGTTTGTTGGATGCTCATGTAATTCCAATGAAGGTGTATATGAATCAAAAGGAGTTTCTATATGGTCCAGATGGTAATATTAGTGTCAAAACATTTTATGAAGCATTGCGAGAAGGAACCATAGCCACTACATCCCAAATTACTCCTTTTGAATTTAACTATGTTTTTGAAAAATATATGGCAGGGGGAAAGGATGTTTTATATTTAGCATTCTCTTCAGGTATGTCAGGAACCTATCAAAATGCTCTTCTTAGTGCAATTGAGTTAATGAAGGAATACCCACAGCGGCGTATCATATGTGTTGATACACTCTCAGCATCAGTAAAAGAAGGATATCTAGTCTATGAAGCTGTGAAGAGAAAGAAAGAAGGAATGAAAATAGATGATTTAGCAAACTGGGTGATGGGAAAAAGAGTGAAAATACACAATAGATTTATAGTAGACGACCTTGAAACATTGAAAAGAGGAGGGCGTATTTCTAAGGTTACCGCTTTAACTGGGATGGCGCTTCAAATTAAACCAATCTTGGAAATCAACGAAGAAGGAAATTTGCAGCTTATTAGGAAGGATAGGGGTAGAAAAAAATCAATAAAGTCATTGTTTTGCTATTATAAAGAAAAGAAGAGAGAATACGGTGAAGACACAGTTGTGATTGGGCATGGAGATTGTATGGACGATGCAATAATACTTAGTGGCTATATTCATGAAAAATTCCCTAATACAGGCATTATAATTACACCAGTTGGGCCAGTCATAGGAGCTCATACTGGTTCAGGTATGCTATCAATTGCCTTTAACGGTGATTAGGGTCATATCTAAAAATAGCAGAATGAGCGATAAAAGAATCTACAGTATAAGGGTATTATGAATCAAGGAAAGTTTCAATTTCATCAAGAAAGTACCCTTATACAATAGGAGGAGATCCCCTAAATGACAATAGAACAAAAAAAGAATTTTATTATAAATTTTATTTATTTAGCCATGGTTATTGGTATTATATATATTTTCATAAAGCATATTTTTGTTTTGATTATGCCTTTTTTAATTGGATTTATAGTAGCATTGCTATTACGTCCGGCTATAAATTTTACAGCTGAAAAGTTTCATATTCCGCATAAAGCTGCTGCAGTTGTCTTGATTTTATTGTTTTATAGTATATCAGGTCTGCTTTTATCATGGATTGGTGTATATTGCCTTGCTGAAATAAAGGACGGTATTACTAGGATTCCAGAAGCGTATGTGCTATATATTGAACCTGTAATTAATGATCTTTTTACGATTATAGAAGAAGTATCCACGGATATTGATCCAAGTATTGTTAGTGTAATCCAAGACATATCAGCTTTCCTATTTAAATCGGTAGATTCACTGGTTTCTAAGATATCCTCAACAGTAATTCAGTTTATATCATCATTTGTATCTTTCTTGCCGAGCTTATTTTTAGGAATCGTATTCGCAATAATTTTTTCGTTTTTTATTGCTATAGATTACAATAAGATTATTGATTATATTTCAGAAAAATTCAAACCCAAAACTCAGAGTTTTATCAATGAAGTTAAAGGGTTTGCTACTGAAATTGGTCTTAAATATCTAAAAGCATATTTAATTTTAATGGGGATAACATTTGTAGAGCTAGCATTAGGTCTTTCTATATTGAAAGTAGACAGAGCTGTCAATATTGCTGCACTAATTGCAGTCATTGATTTTCTTCCGATACTGGGGACTGGAGGGATTATTATACCATGGATTATTTTTGAAGTTATAAAAGGTAACTTATCGTTTGCATTTGGTCTTACTATATTATATCTTATTATAACGGTTGTGCGTAATATATTAGAACCAAAATTGATAGGAGATCAAATTGGTTTACACCCTATTGTTATGATAGTTTGCATGTATATAGGGCTGAAAAGTTTTGGGTTTGCAGGTCTTATTATTCTGCCTGTAATCATAGCATTCCTTAAGCATCAATATGATACTAATAAGTTCCAGTATTTCAAGCAAATGTAAAACTGAATCAAGACACTGATGTGGGGTCAATATAGATCATTCCATAATTTATTATTAGATTTAGCGATATTAATTTTAAGAATGGAAATAACAATATAGAAATATTGAAAGTCTTCAGACATAAAATAGTATGATAATTTTCAGTAAGATTAAACCAAATATATGCGTGAGGTAGTATATGAATATAGTAGATTATACAGAATCAAAGATGGATAGTTTTAAAGATGCTCAGTTTAATCAGGTGGATAGCTTAATTCTATCACAGTTTGCCTATGTCTATTTTAGCAATGTGATACCAAGTATCCAAGACCAAGGAGAGCCCGTGCCAATTGCAGAATTATTGAAAGCTGAAAATATCCCCAAGATGCTGCATAATGTGCGTGATCCAAAAAACAATTACAGACTTTTGCTTGCACTTGGTATGAGTCCACGTTTTAGGAATATTCGCATGTGTTGCTATTCTGACAGCCTGAATATAACTGAACAGAAACAATTTGCTGCCGTCACTTATCTTATTGATGATAAAAATGCCTATATTGCCTATCGAGGTACAGATTCAAGTTTCGTAGGATGGAAGGAAGACTTTAATATGGCTTTTATTTCTCCCATACCTGCACAGCAGGAAGGAGTTTTATATTTGAATTCTGTTGCAGAGAAATTTCCACATATGCTGATGATAGGCGGACATTCTAAGGGAGGAAATATTGCAGTCTATTCTGCTATGGAGTGTCATCCCTCAATTCAATCACGGATATTAAAGGTGTATAGTCATGATGGTCCAGGTTTTAAAGACGAAATATTTACAAGTGAAAAATATGGGCGGATAAAAGCAAAAATACACAAAACCTTGCCACAGTCCTCCTTGGTCGGGATGCTTCTCCATCATCAAGAGGATTATACTGTAGTAGAAAGCAAACAATTTTGGATTATGCAGCATGATCCCTTCTCTTGGTTAGTAAATAAAGATGACTTCAAATATGCAGAAAATATAACTGGCGGTGCAGAGCATATTAATATAACTATAAATCAATGGCTTTCAACGTTGGATGATGAAAAGCGAGAGTTATTTGTAACTACACTTTATAGTGTAATTGAGTCAGTTGGCGTAGTGAACTTCAGTGATCTGACTGAGGACTGGTATAAGAATTCAAATTTAGCCTTGGCTGCCGTTAAGGGAATAGACACAGAAACAAAGCGCTTTGTTTTTGAGACATTAAGGTCACTTTTTGCCTTGTATGTGAAAAATCTACGTATTTCCCCAAAATAATCAGACCCCATAAAGTTATATAAGAATGAGTATTGATTTGCAGCTGATTTATTGTATTTATTTTTCTGCAGGAAATTCCTAAAAGACATTATAGAAGATGCTAATTTTAGAGATATCTTTAACATAAGAAACAAGAAATAGGTAAAAGAGAATAAAAACTTAAAATATATGTATTGACATATCATTTAAAAAATAATACAATAATTATAAATCGGACGTATGTATTAATAAATTGAGGAGAAATATAATGCAAGATGAGATAGAAAAAACAAATCAATCCCAAAAAATATTAATTTCTGCCTTTGAATGTATTTCGACAAATGGATATGCAAATGTGTCTTTACGTGATATAGCAAGTGAGGCAGGTGTCGCCCTAAGTCAAATTAACTATTATTTTAATAATAAAGAAGGTCTATTTGTAGAAGTCGTAAAAATGATGGTGCAAAAATACCTGACGGAGGTAGAAGAGCGTTTAAAAATAGATGTTAATCCAAAAGAAAAGATGTCAGATTTTATTATGTATTTCATTGAAGTATTAGAAGAAGAACCAAAGTTGTTTAAATTGCTGTATGACTTAACCAGTATGGCACTTTGGTCAACTAGATTCAGCAATATGCTTTCTGAAATGTTTAAGGATATGGCAGATATAATAGATAAACATATATTGAATTCATTGGCATTAAAAAGCAAATTAAGAAACTATAACTCAAGATCTTTAGCAAGAATTATTTTTGGGGCAATCTTTGGTATTTCAATGCAAGCTTTGATAGATCCTGATGAAAAGGAGCTATTAAATACTTTAAGCTTAATTGAATTAGCATTTGATTAAGATAATGCATATTAGAATAACTTGGATAAGAAGAACTAATTATTTTTTTAAAAGTGATAATACAGACGTACGATTTATTACTAAAAATATTAAATTAGTGGGGAGATAAAATGAAACCGATAATTATTACTGATTCTAATTGTGACCTTAGTGGAGATTATTTAACTGACAATAAAATTGCAGTCATACCAATTAGCTTTTATTTAAAAGGAAATAAGATGCCCTTGATTCCATCATATAATTACTTAATTGAAAAAGCCCCGGATGATTTAACAGAATATATGACTTATAGTCAATTTTATGATGAGATTCGAGATGGTGAGATTGCAACTACTTCTCAGATTTCACCCTATGATTTTAAAAGATACTTTAATATCTATACTTCAAAGGGATACCCAATAATTTATATTGGATTTTCATCAGGTTTGAGCAATACATTAGATAATGCAATTCTTGCACGCCAAGAAATTATGGATGAAAATAAAGAGGCTGATATAACAATAATTGACACTAAAAGTGCTACTTCAGGGCAAGGGCTGCTGGTATATTATGCTGCGGAAATGCTAAAGAGTGGAAGCACAAAGAATGAAGTTATTAATTGGGTTGAAGAGAACTTACTAAATTTGAATGTATGGTTTACTGTTGATGACCTAGAACAGTTAAAGAGGGGAGGGAGAATTTCACCGACTACTGCTAACTTAGGCACTCTATTGAATGTTAAGCCTGTTCTAAAGATTGATAAATTCGGAAAGTTAGTTCCAGCCCAAAGAGTAAGAGGACGAAAAAGAGCTTTAATAGAATTGTTTGAGCTGCTTAAAGCAAATATAGTAAATTCAAAAGAGCAAATTATATTTATAAATCATGGAGATTGCATAGAAGATGCGGAATATTTGAAAAGGTTAATTACTGATAAGATTGAAGTGAAGGATGTAATTATAAATTATACAGGACCGGTAATCGGAACACATACTGGGGCAGGAATATTAAGTATCGCATTTTTAGGGACTGCAGACTAGTTGAAAGGAAGGGATTAAAGTGTTTGATTTTGTTGCATATCCAATTGGATACATGTTAAATCTTGTTTATAATAGCGTGGCATTTCAAAATTATGGAGCAGCGATAATTATATTGACCTTAATAATAAAGATAATTTTGATGCCACTAGTAATAGGTCAGCAAAATTCTAGTTCTAAACTCAACAATATACAACCTGAATTGAAGAAAATACAAGAGAAATATAAAGATAATGCTGAAAAGTTAAGCCAAGAAACTATGAAGTTATATAAATCACAAGGAGTAAATCCATTTGCTTCAATGATGTCTATTTTTATACAGATGCCAATTTTGTTTTCAATGTATCATGTTGTTTCAAATCCGATGAAATATATGATGTTAGGTAAAAATGAATTATTAAATATGAACTTTTTTGGAATTAATCTGGCAGCAACACCTACCTGGAGTTATGACAAATTATTTGGAGCTAATATAAGCAATGAAAATTTAATCTTGCTTATAGTTCCAGTAGCTGCAGTAATTACAAGTTATATTGCAACCAAATATTCAATGAAACAGACATCTGGAAACAATGCAGATCAGATGCAAAGTTCTATGATGAGTACCATGGCTTTAATATCACCAATTATGACAGGAATCATCACCTTTACTGTACCAGCAGGACTGGGTCTTTATTGGATTATTAGTAATGCCTTCCAAATATTTCAGCAATTTTTAATGAATAAATTCATTATTAAGAAAAATTCAAGTTTGGATTCAAAGTGGATGAAGAGAATATCAGGTATATTATCTAGTTTATAGTTGAATGTTAAATCTATAGTTTTTGTATTATATATAAAATAACAAGGAGTATGAATTTATGAATGACTTGTCAAATTTAGTAGTATTTTTTACTATATATTCCTTTGTAGGGTGGACAATGGAGACAATATATGCAAGCAAGATCAATAAAGAGTTTGTTAACAGAGGTTTTTTAAACGGACCATTTTGTCCAATTTATGGATTTGGTGCTATCTTAGTTATACAAGGATCAAAATTAATAAGTACAGCAAATCTAAATTACTTTACAGAATCTATAATTATAATATTATTTTCAATAATTATAACTACCATAGTTGAATTTATTACAGGCTATATTTTAGAAAAAATTTTCAACCTTAAATGGTGGGATTATAGCGGTGTTGCTATGAATATTAAGGGATATGTCTGCTTGAAATTTTCACTTTTATGGGGAATCTTGGCATTTGTCTTGATGCAGATAGTTCATCCTATAGTAGCTAATTTAGTTTTTTTTATGCCTGAAAAGATCAAGGTATATGTACCAATTATTTTATTATATTTTTTTCTTGATACTATGAAATCAGTATCCAATATTTTAGATTTAAGAAAAACGATTATTAATCACCCGAGTTTATCAATTCATAAATATTATATAAAAATATTAAAATATGAGAGGTATTTTCTAGCATTCCCTCGATTACTAATGTTAAACGCAGGGATAATAAATCGGGATGTAAGGAAGATATTGAATGATAGGATTGACAAAATCAAAATTGAAATTAAAACAAGATTTCAGGGTTTATGATGAATATAAAAAATGCATCTGCGATTTAATCCGAGATGAAGCTGTTCAATCTATGAATAAATATATACAGCATAGTGATATAAACTGTTTTGAACACAGCCTTAATGTATCATATATAAGTTATTTGATATGTAGATATTTAGGATTTGATTATAAATCAGCAGCTAGAGGAGGCTTGCTTCATGATTTTTTCTTATATGATTGGCATAATACAAAACCGGAAAATGGGCTACATGGATTAGTTCATCCACGGATTGCCTTAAATAATGCTATGGAGAGATTTACTTTAAATGAAATAGAAATGGATATTATAGAAAAACATATGTGGCCTTTAACTATAAAATTACCCAAATATAAGGAAACCTATGTCGTATTATTAGCAGATAAATATTGCTCCATAATGGAAATAACTAAATTCCATAATAGAAGAAACATTATTAAGCTATATAATATTTCTTATTCGAGACAATTAAGCAAGAAAAGGGAATAAAAGGAGACTTACAAGATAAAGATGAAAAAAGTAAAATTCATATATAATCCTGGTGCTGGAAGGGGTGTAGTGCAAAAAAGGTTAGACGACATAATAAAGGTTTATCAGAAGAATGGCTATATAATTAACCCTTCAAGGATAGATGAAACAGCAAACTTTGAAAGAACATTTGAAGATATTGGTGATGATTATTCCCATATACTAATTGCCGGTGGAGATGGAACTGTAAATGTAATGGTAAATCAGATGATGAAACGTAAAATTGACTTGCCAATTGGTATCCTTCCAACTGGAACAGTTAACGATTATAGCAATTATATTGGAATGCCTAAAGATATTGTGGATTCATGCAAACAGATACTTTTAAATGACCCTGTTAGGATGGATTTGGGAAAAATTAATGACAGATACTTCGTAAATGTAGCAAGCAGTGGATTTATTACTAATGTATCACAAGATGCAAATGATAACATCAAAAATTCTATGGGCAAAATTGCTTATTTTCTTAAAGGAATTGAGCAGATACCAAAATTAAAAACGATACCTATAAAGATTATTTCTAATGATATGGATTATCAGGGAGATATCTATACCATACTAGTTTTTAATGGAAGAACTGCTGGAAATTTTAAATTAGCATATAGTGCAAAAGGAAATGACGGTAAATTGGATGTTATTATTTTGAAGGGAGAATTAGGAATTGATTCAGCTGCATTACTGATTAAATTTATGAAAGGTGAGCACTTGGAAGAACCTGTGGGGCTACTGCATTTTCAGACTGATGAACTTTATGTAGATTCCCCACTAAAGACCCTTACAAGCGATACCGATGGAGAAAAGGGACCAGATTTTCCTTTAAGGATTACTTGCTTGCATGAAGCGATAACCGTTTTGGGAGTAAATGAAGATAATTTGTAGAATAAAATATACAGTTCAAAATCCTAAATACTGCAATAAATTTTGAATTATATACTGCCAACTACAATATTTTGGACAACAAGAGATTTTCTAGAAAGATTAGTATTATATTGAATTATTAATAATAATACATTTTTAACAGCACAAGGGTTAGTTTCCAGAGATAACTTGATAATGAATGATAAATAGCAGATATGGCTTAAACAGCTGAGCTAACATTCTGGCTTGGTACTTTAAGGTATATTTCATCATTATTCTACGAGGTGATAAGATGTTTCGAAAAAAAATGAGATTTGTAGTGGGGGTTTCTGGAAGTATACTAGGATTTAGTATATTAGCCATTTTAGGAGACTTAAACTTGATAAAAATATCCAATAATAGTTGGGTAGGGTTATCTTTCCAAATAGGTTTTCCTTTGTTAATTGGAATTATATTTTGTTTGTTTTCTTGTAAGATAATAGGATTGTGGAAAAGGCTAATTCAAATAATAGAAAATGAATTAGAAAAAATTCCTTTTCATGAAACGGTTTTAGGCATCATGGGATTAATAATAGGTCTTTTAATTGCAAATCTATTTAATAAGCCTTTGGATATAGTGGAACTTCCATATTTAGGATTTATAATTCAGGTAATTTTGAATGGGCTATTAGGATATTTGGGGATATTGATTTTCACTAGAAAAAAGGAAGCGATTTTTACTGCAGTGGGCAATGTAATTTTAAATATGAAATCCAATAAAGATAAATTTCAAGTATTTAGTAATAATTCCTATCCTAAGATATTAGACACCAGTGTTATTATCGATGGAAGAATAGCTGATATTTGTAAAGCAGGATTTATAGAAGGGCCTTTTATAATTTCAAAATTTGTTTTAGAGGAGCTACAGAACATAGCAGACTCTTCAGATGATTTAAGAAGAGATAAAGGTAGAAGGGGATTGGATATACTCAATAAAATTCAAAAAGAATTGGGAGTAGAAATAATAATTAACGAGGAAAAGTTTGAAGATATAGGAGAAGTAGATTCTAAATTATTAAGGTTAACTCAATTATTAAATGGAAAGATAGTTACAAATGATTATAACCTGAGTAAAGTTGCTGAAGTTCAGGGAATAGGGGTTTTAAATATAAATGAGTTATCTAATGCTATAAAACCAGTTGTATTACCAGGAGAAGAAATTACTGCATTCGTAATGAAGGATGGAAAGGAACGAGATCAAGGATTAGCATATTTGGATGATGGAACTATGATAGTAGTAGAATTAGGTAGAAAATATATTGGTGAAACAATAGATGTGGTAGTAACATCAGCTTTACAAACCACAGCGGGGAAAATTATATTTGCTAAGCCGAAAACAATAATTGAGAAAGCTGTGTAAGACTTGTAAATCTCATATCAATTTATATAAGGGTCAATGTGAAAATAATAGCTAAGATATGGGCCAACCGAAACAGTTAAAACAATAAAGTATGATTTAAAAAATCATATATCACCTTTATATGTATTGATAAATATGATTAAAAAGAAGAATTATTAAAGTATTTATAAGGAAAATAGAAGTGTTTGGTGATAGAGAAAATGTAAAAACTTCCAGTATAAATGATACAAGTAACCGCTCAAACAACGGTAAATAAAAAAAACCGTTGTTATGGCGGAGGTGTAGTTGTGGCTAAAACAGAAATAAGGTAATCTTAACGGCGGTTTTGAGATAACAATCAAGGCCGCCGTTTTCCTTTTCAAAAAATCGATTCGTGGAAGGTTGTATTAAAGTCGTTCTTTATAGGGACACGGTGGTATCGAGGGAGGTATCGCCGTGTCTGTTTTTAATTGTAATAGAGCACACAAATTCTATCCATTAAAAAAAGCTTATATCTCCCAAAGGTATATTACTGCCATCGATATGAACACACATATCACTCAGTAAACATATACAAATCCACTAAAGCTCGACTGTATTTTCAGTCGGGCATTTTTGCGTCTTTTTTTAAATTATTTCAAAAAGTTTCTCAAAAGTTTGGCAGTTTTGCAATTCTCACCGTAATAGTGGTGAAAGGGAACAGCGGAGTCACCACCCGAAAGGGGGTGAGAATGTGAAATCTAACAACCATGAGCAGGACAAGCGACATGCCTTTGACAGCTTTTGCAAAAAAATACTCAAACATGAGGCAAGGGATTATTACGATGAGCTGAAAAGGCAACGAAGTCGAGAAACAACTTTTTCAGATTTATCAGTAAAGGAAATGGAGCAACTTTATACAGAGGATAAATACTTTGCTATCGAACAGGTTTTTAATGTTTTAGGTCTTGATGTTATTGTTACTGATTGTGTTATTGCAGAGGCATTAGAAAGTTTACCAGAACGCAAGCGTGATATTATCTTGCTTTCCTATTTCCTTGAATTGTCTGACCGAGAAATCGGGGACAAGCTGAATATGCTACGTTCTACTGTTCAGTACCAAAGAACGAGTACCCTACAGAAGCTAAAAAAATTTATGGAGGTAGATATCTATGAACAACAAGAAAAGAAATAATCACCTGCTTTCCTACCCTGTTATCGTATTAGCCTCTGATGGCGATGTAGATGCTATCAATGCCGTTCTGAAACATTATGAAGGGTACATAGCTGCATTGTCTATGAGGACATTTTACGACGAAGGTGGCAATCCGCATTTATGTGTAGATGATGTATTACGCCGTAGATTAGAAACTAAACTAATAACCAAAATCTTAACTTTTAATGCGGCTTAATAGATAAATCTATGAAGAAGTATGTCCCCCTTTCCGTACTTCATCCATGGTTTTGTTGGAACAATGCACCTTGACAAAGAAAGCAAGTCAGATAACGGCTTTGCAGTATAAGGTAAAACGGATACATTCCATTTGTATCGAGCCAAGCGGTTGATACGCCATGACCTCTGTTTAGAGTGAGCGAACAATATCAAGCCACAAAACAAATATGGCAGTTTGTAGGCGGAGACATATAAATGGGACAATGATACTCCCCTATAGCCACAGTCCGAGCGTTTAAAGCGTCGCAGGCAATGGGTAGGGTTTCGGCAGACCGTCGAAAGGGTGCAATTCCCGTGGAGCTGTGCCAACAGCCGTCCGTTTAACCATATAGTTTTTAAGAAAAATCAAGCTGGAAAGGAGATGAATAAGCATGAGTGACTGCGTTATGCGAGGAGATATTTTTTATGCCAGCCTGAGTCATGGAATTGGTTCAGAGCAGAGAGGATACCGACCAGTCCTCATAATTCAAAATAATATAGGTAATAAGTTTAGCTCAACAGTTATCGCAGCAGTAATCACAGGTAAGGTTCACTATAAAGCTAGATTACCCACCCATTGTTTGCTAAACCTCTCTCCTGCATTATCAATGCCATCAATGGTCTTGTTGGAGCAGATCATTACAATAGATAAAAGACGTTTGAAAAAATATGTAGGTAGAATTAACGAAGAAGAAACTACCTTTATCAATAAAGCTCTCTCAGTCAGTTTAGGATTGGAGGGTCTATAATTATACTCTTTTTATTGGATGCGATTGAAGAGAAAATCGACACAATTCACATAAAGTCAGAACCTATTTATACTGTAGGTATGTATTCACGGAGGTGTTTACAGATGGAAAATATTAGACCTGAACAAAAAAGGACTGAAATAAAAAATCCTGCTCCGAAAAAAGCAACCAAATATTCGCAATCGAAAGAATATGACACTTTCATTAACATACTGGCAACTGTGGTGGAAAAGTACGGAGTTGAGATTTTAGAAGAAATAGATTGTGCTGTGTAATTTCACAGCACATTACATAGAACATTTTCCATCTGTTTACCGAGATAAAAGGAGGTTTTGATTATGAGTAGAAGTGGAATGAAATGTGTTCTATATCCTCGTGTCAGTACAGAGATGCAGGTTGATGGATTTAGTTTAGATGGTCAGCTAACCAGTTTAAATCGCTTTGCAGACAGAGAAGAAATGGTAGTGGTAGATATTTATGAAGATGCAGGGAAGTCAGGAAAGTCCATTGAGGCTAGACCTGCTTTTAAGAAGATGCTATCAGATATCGAAAATGGATTACAGATAGATTATGTATTAGTATATAAACTATCACGTTTTGGAAGAAATGCGTCTGATATTTTAAATTCCTTAGAGTTCATACAATCTTATGGAATAAACCTAATATGTATAGAAGAAGGGATTGATTCATCACAGACAAGTGGAAAGCTACTAATATCAGTTCTTTCTGCTGTGGCTGAAATTGAAAGAGAAAATATTATTGAACAGACAATGAATGGACGTAAAGAAAAAGCAAGGCAAGGTGGGTGGAATGGTGGATTTGCTCCTTATGGTTATTATTTAAAGGATAAGATGCTTTTTATTCAAGAAAAGGAAGCCGAGGCTATTCGCCTAATATATGATAAATTTGCAAATACAGATATGGGGTATGGTGGAGTAGCACAATATCTTAACTTTCAAGGTATTGAAAAGATTCAAAGACAGAATGGAAAACTTAAAGAATGGAGTGGCAGTTTTGTAAGGCAGATTTTAGACAATCCTGTTTATTATGGAAAGATTGCCTTTGGTAGAAGGGCAAGAGAAAAGATAAAGGGTACAAAAAATGAATATCGGCAAGCTTGGCAGGAAGATTATATTTTAGCTGATGGAAAACATGAAGCTATAATAAGTGAAGAATTATGGAATAAGGTTCGTGAAAAGCGTATAGAAACAGGAATAAAGCAACCCTCAAAAATAGGTAAAGATCGTGTACATTTATTATCAGGTATTTTAAAATGTCCTATCTGTAAGGGACCTATGTACACCAATAAACATGCCTGGACAAATAAAGACGGTACATACAAAGAAGTGTATTATTATGTATGTAGCCGTAAACGAGCAGTTACAGGTAGAAGTTGTACTTATAAAGCAATGTTGAAGAAAACAATAATTGAACCCCTTGTAGTTGAGTCTATTAGGGAATTGGTCAGTAATGAAACATTTGCAAAGGAAGTTAAAGCAAGAATAGGTACTCAAATTGACACTACAACAATTGATAAGGAAATAAAAAATTACGAATCTAAACTCCGGGAGGTAGATTTGAATAAATCCCGTTTAGAAAATGAAATCGACACCCTACCAGAGGATGCTCGGCATCGTGAGAGAAAGTTACATGATATGACTATTCGCTTAAATGACCTGTATGATATAATGGTTGAGTTAGAAGAAAAGATTGAGGATGGGAAGCTAAGACGGAAGTCAGTTGAGAGAGATGCAATTACTTTGGATAATGTTTATAAACTAATGATTAATTTTGAAAGGGTATACGATAGAATTAATGATGAAGAACGAAAAGCTCTAGTATCTTCCTTGATTAAAGAAATTCAGATATACCCTCGTGGTGAAACCGAAGTACCACTAAAATCTATTTCCTTTAATTTTCCCGTATATAAAGATGGACAGGAAGTACAAGAACTTTTGTGGGACAAAGATATGCACGTTGAGACTGTTTGCCTTATGTCAAGAAAGCAGTCTTTAGAAAACGGCTTAAAATCAAGGTTTGTAGGGGCTACAACAATCTTATCTACTCAAGTATAGTGTGTATATGGAAACATATCGACGGTGAAATAGGCGTCCATATAGGTGCAGACCAGAGGTTGGGTTGAGGCGACAGGATTGATGACACAAAAATGAACCTCTAGAATAACGATAGGGTGTGCAAAGAGTACACTGCGGCAGGATGAAAAATCCTCTAGTTTTTTTGTTAGATTTTGAATTGTGTTTTATAAAGGAATTGATAGGCTCATTTGAATTTCATTCGCCATGAAGACAAGTAAAGTGTTCGAATCGGAACGCTTAAAAAAACAAGTAGACTTGCTGACATTCACACCTAGTGTGTCCTAATGGGTCGATAAAACAAATGCGATTATTCCTAAATTTATATAATAACTTTTACATAACAGAACATTAATAAATATAAAATCGAAAAGAATAATTGATGCAACTGAAAATAACAAAAATTCGTAAATTCTGACAAGTGTGGTTGGTTGTGATCTGCGTAACTAAACATTATAATATTCATAGAACTAAGAAATGTATGAAATGTACGAATTTGAGGTGAATAGATATGTTAAGTGAGAATCTGATTGTATTAAGAAATCTCAAGGGACTTTCCCAGGAACAGATTGCGGAACAGATCGGTGTTTCCCGACAGGCTTATGCAAAATGGGAGAAGGGAACTTCTATCCCGGACGTGGAAAAATGTATGGTACTGGCGGATTTTTATGGGACGACTATTGATTCGCTGATGCGTGAAAACTCTACTGATTCAGGATTGAAGTTACCGCCTGCTCCCAAGGGAAAATATATCTGGTGTACGGTTACCATCAACGACAGGGGACAGATTGTTATCCCGAAAGAAGCACGTGATACCTTTAATCTGAAAAGCGGCGACAGGCTTGTGGTGATGGGATCAGATGGTGAAGGTATTGTACTGCAGAAGGCAGAAATTTTTGAAGAAATGCTTCGGAGGATAATGAGTGCTGCTGGAAAGGCTGGTGAGTAAGATGAAGATTGCATGGTTTTGTATTCCTGCACACGGTCATACCAATCCTACTCTAGGACTTGTGAAAGAGATGATTGATGCAGGACATGAGGTGACTTATTTTTCTTTTGAGAAATTCAGGGAAAAGATTGAGGGTACGGGAGCGACATTTGTTCCCTGCGATGCATATGATCTGGATATCGACGCAAAGGAAGGCGGCAACAGAGTAGGAAAGGATCTTGCTTTCTCCATTGAGTTGATCGTTGAATCCACTTTGGCAATGGATGGTCTGATGGGTCGGGTAATTCCGGACATGAAGCCAGACCTGATTGTTGCGGATTCCATGGCTTTCAGTGGTAAATTGGCGGCAATGAAGTTTGGAATTCCTTATGTTTGTTCCACTACCACGTTTGCATTTAACCGATACTCTGCGAAATACATGGATCAGGGCATGAGAGGTTTGTTCAGCACGCTTCTTGCTCTGCCAAAAATCAAAAGACAGTTGAAAAGGCTTCAAGAGATGGGATATCCGGTAAAAAGCTTTTTAGAACTGATTACAAATGACAATGAGACCAATACGATTGTATATACGTCGAAAGAGTTTCAGCCCTATGCTGAGACTTTTTCTGATAAATACTGCTTCATCGGTCCATCCATTCGTCCAGTGAAGAATCCTATGGAAAAGGCTGCAGAGAAGACGGTGTATATCTCCATGGGTACGGTTGTAAGCAACAGGGAGATGTATGAGAACTGCGTGGAAGCGCTTCGGGAAACGGACTATCAAGTGATTGTATCCATGGGTGAGACGACCAATGAATTCACGAATCTTCCTGAGAATATACAGGTATATGATTCTGTGGATCAGATGGCGGTATTGAATATTGCGGATGCATTTGTCACACACTGCGGTATGAATTCTGTATCAGAAGGATTGTATTTCAAGGTTCCGCTGGTTCTGTCACCACAGACACCGGAGCAGTGGGCTGTGGCAAAACGCACGGAAGAACTGGGGGCAGGTGTGATGCTGCCAGCTTCCGGAAGGTCAGTGGAGGAGATTAAGAATGCCATCAAGAAGGTGCTGAATGATGGTGCTTATAAAGCGGCGGCAACCGAAATCTCGAAAGGGTTCAAAAGATGCGGTGGAGTAAAAGAAGCCAGAGCATTTCTGGAGAAAATCGTGAAATAGAGCCAAAATTCTGTTTATCGATAAACCCTTTAACGATAGTAGTTATCGTTAAAAAGTGCAGTGGATTATGTTTCCACGAACGTGCATGGCGATATGACATTCATTTTGTCGTGTCGAGCCACGTTGAAGTTATAGTGAAGCTAGGGAAATAGTAGAAGTTAGCAATATCAATGGTTTGATAGGATATAAGGCATTGAATGGACAGATGACATTCAATGCCTGGCTTCAATGATAACTGTCGGAGGGTTCAAAAAAATGTTTGATTCTCCAGAAGCACTTGCTAATATTGGAGTAAATATTAGAGAAATAATAACTTTACTAAAAGCCCGTGGCTCAAGTATTGATATATCCACTAGATTCTTTGCAAATACTACTTCAAGATTACTAGGCTTTGTATTAAAAAGTATTGTTTTTAAAGAAGAAAATCTGATAAATAAGATGCTGAGGCTCCTATTCTAACCAACAAACTTATGGCGGATAGCATTAACATAAAAGGCAAACTCAATCCTATTCCTGTCATGGCAAGACCACTAATTCTGCCGATAAATATTCTGTCCACCAAATTATATAAAGAATTTATAATCATAGCAGCAATAGCAGGAAGTGAAAATTTGAGTAATAGTCTGCCGACAGGCATGGTAATAAGTGTATCGTTATCTGCATTCATCATTTACATCTCCCTCTTAACTGCTAAAACAGTATATATAGCATCATTAATTTTTGTCTTTTTAACAAATTCAAAGCCAATTAACGACAATGTTTTTTTGAGCTCTTCTGAGCTAATACGAATTGACATGGGTGGTCCTTCTATTATTAAATCATCTTTTTCATATTCTATACATAACAAGTGCCCTCCTTTTCTTAGTACCTCGAAAATAATAGAGAGTACTTTTGTAAGTGAGCTTACTTCGTGTAGTATTAAGGAAGCCATAGCAAAATCAACACTGTTACTTTCGATGCTTAGGTCCTCGATATAATCTTGAATCAGCATAATATTTGTAAGTCCTTTTTCCCTAGCCTTATCTTTGATTACTCTGAGCATACGTTGATCAGGATCTATAGCATATACTTTGTTAGTTGTACTTTCTGCCATTGGAATTGTAAAAAAACCAGTGCCAGCACCGACATCGAGTAAAGTATGATTTTTTTTAATGGGCATTTGTTGAATCAGTAATTCAGGTGGTATGAGACTTTCCCTTTGCTTACTATCTAAAAAAGCAATTTTGGTTAAAAACTTTTGATCTTGTTGATTGCAATGATGAATATGATTCATAATAAAACCTCCTATAAGATATAATACAGACTGTAAATATCCCTAATTGTTTTAAAAAATGAGCAGTTATTATAACTGCAAATGTTTTTAGCACATCTTTTAGACAATGTTGTAAAAATATTTTTCCTTAAGGTAGTTTACCATTTTATCTTCGGCATCCCTCATAACCTTTTCTATAGGGCAAGCGCGGTTCTCATCCATTTCACAAGTGAAAAGTGCTTCACTACCTTCAATGGCTTGAATAACGTCATAAAAGCTAATTTCAGTCTTAGGTTTTCTAAGACTATAACCACCATTTACTCCAACAGCAGACTGAATAAGGCCAGCTTTGACTAATTGAGTTAGTATCTTGGACAGGTAGGTAGGTGATATATTCATATGACTAGCTAAAAGTTGAAGACTAAAATTGTCTTTGCCTTCTTGCTTAACGAAATAGACCATTATATGCAAAGCATAATCAGTTGCTTTTGTATACTTCATAGTTATCCCTCCTCAAAGACAATACAGACTGTATTTGTCTATTATAAGTGATGAGTTTTGCATTGTCAACAACAAATTTTGATCATTAATGAATTATATGATTAATGGTAGATTGAACATGTGTTGTAAAGCAAAAAAGTAATATTTGCACTATATGCTATTCCGCCAAGGGGTCCCAGATACATACGGCATCTTTATTGTACTCTCAAGGCACGTTGAGACGGTCGTATTGCTGTCAAGGGTGAAATAGTAGGTGTGTAAAAAGCCTTGATGAAAGCGGGGATACTGCAAAGTTTTGTTGCCAGGATTGATATTCA
>Ga0255347_1001925_pt1 | contig 31072 bp, 14 predicted proteins | sample wastewater_treat_2_FD_192479 | JGI IMG/M metagenome (GOLD analysis project Ga0255347, IMG submission 192479) | Wastewater microbial communities from Lulu Island WWTP, Vancouver, Canada - plant24 | ecosystem: Engineered > WWTP > Wastewater > Unclassified | place: Canada: Vancouver, British... | reverse complement strand
TTCGTCCCCCTCGCCATTTTCACCGGCATCCGACCCGACCATCGCCTGGCCCAGGAGGAGATCTTTGGACCGGTACTGGCCGTTATGAAGGTGAAAGATTTCGATGAAGCCCTAACGGTGGCCAACAGCACCGGGTATGCCCTGACCGGTGCGGTCTTTTCTCGCAGCCCGGAAAACATTGCCAGGGCGCGAAGGGAATTTCGGGTTGGGAATCTCTACCTCAATCGCGGATGCACCGGCGCCCTGGTCGAGCGCCACCCCTTCGGCGGTTTCAGATTTTCGGGAATCGGTTCCAAAGCCGGTGGACCGGATTATCTGCGGCAGTTCATGACACCCCGGAATATCGTGGAAAACACCCTCCGCCGGGGTTTTGCGCCACCTGATGAATAAACCTCACAGTTTCACTTCCAGCCCTCTGCCTCGCAAGTATTGCTTCACCTGCGGTATGCTCAGGAGGCGATAGTGGAAGACTGAAGCAGCCAGGAGAATCTGGGCGCCTCCCCGTACCACCGCGTCATAGAAATGATCGAGGGTTCCCGCTCCGCCCGAAGCGATCACCGGCAGGTCCACGGCATCGGCAATGGCTCGCGTGAATTCCAGATCGTAGCCGGCCTGAGTGCCGTCCCCGTCCATGCTGGTGGGGAGGATCGCCCCAGCCCCCAGCTGTTCACATTCCCTGGCCCAGACCACGGCATCCCGGCCGACCGGTTTGGTCCCCCCGGCAACCACCAGTTCGAAACCTGAGGGCATGCCCGGATTCCTCCTGGCATCGATCGCTATGGTCACCCGCTCAGAGCCAAATTGCGAGGCTGCCTGCCTGACCAAATCAGGGTCTTTCACCGCGGCACTGTTCATCGAGATCTTGTCGGCACCGGCTTCGAGAACCATTTCAATATCGGCCAGGGTGGCAATACCACCGCCTACCGTCAGGGGAATGTCGATTACGGAAGAGACGTTTTTCACCCAGGCAAGCCTGGTCTTGCGGTTCTCCAGGGTTGCCGCAATATCCAGCATGGCCAGCTCATCGGCCCCTTCCCGCTGATAAAACGCAGCATTCTCGACCGGGTCGCCGGCATCCTTCAAATCAACGAAATGAATCCCCTTCACAACCCGGCCTTCTCTCATATCCAGGCACGGCATGATCGTCACCAGACTCATGATTGCTCCTTGTCCAAGACCAGCAGGTGAACTCCGTTCAAAACCGGACCGGCGACCCCTTAACCAAGTTGTCCTGAGTTGCGGCACCAGCTTCCAGCCTCATGCCTTCATCAAAGAACGGTATTCTCCATCCTCGAAGAGGGTATAATCGACATCATCGAACTGAAATTCGTTCTGGTAGCTGTAGGGAAGACCCAGCTTGTCGGCCGTCGCTATGGTGTCGAGGATGAAAGCCAGGACCTGGGCATACTGCTGGAGATCCTCGAGCACATCCTGGGTCTTGAGACGGATTTCCTTCAATCCAAACAGCGGTTTCAGCCCTTGAGTTTTCAGGAATTCCCGGGATTCATCGATAACCAGAAAGATCCCCTGGGCGGGGTTGCTGGTGTTCTGGATGGTGAGGAGAACATTCGGATCGTCTGGGAGGAGAGTATTGCTCATCAAATTTTTCCTTACGGTGCATCAACGAAGAGCCATTCAGCGAGCAGTTCTTGGGCGCTCCCGAGCAGAATGCAGAGCAGACCATCTTTCTTGCCGATGGCAAGCCGACAGTGCCACAGAGGACCCTCGCCTGGCCGTTCCCGTTCCAATCGTGTCCCTCGCTGCGATTGCGAGCTCAAGGACAAAGATCAACCACTCGACCAAGGGCCCGGCCGTTACTTGTCGATGGGTTTGTCAAGACATGCTGCTCTAAAGAGACATCCCTCCTGGTCGCAATCACCCAGGGCCGTCCCGTAACAGTCGAAGTTGCCTTCGGTACGCTGAATCTCCCGAATCAGATCGGTCTTGGTCTTGCCAAAAGAATTGATCCCCAGCCTCTTGGCCATCTGACGAGCCTCCTGCATCTTCATGACGCTCCTCCTCAATTGTTATTCTTAATTTCCCCTAAGACGCCGACTCAATCACCCCACCTGCCACAGCAGCCTGTCACATCCGAAATCCAACCTCTCTCTACTTTCCAAAATCATAGCGCCAAAAGACATCGATGCCACTCTGGTCGGTTCCCGCAAATTCGGTCTGGACGGAAAGGTGCCGGTTGACTCGGTATTCCACCGTTATCTGGTCGCCTTCTTCACCCGTGACGCCCTTCTCGAAGTTGACGTAAAGATCCGGGGTGATGTGCTTGCCGATTGCCACTACCGTACTGTCCGTCCGGCTTTGCGAACTGGAAGGCAACCTGGAACTGCTCGAGCTCTTGCGATATTCGATGGTGTCCGGCGTGAAAAGCCTGTCTCCGAGCACTTGTTTGAGCAGGATCGAAGTCTGGGTGCCCATCCAGGATGCGGCCTTATCCTGGAGCTGCAGGCTCTCCTGGGAGCTCAGGTCTCCTGCCGGCCGATCAAAGACCAGGTAGGAGAGAATGTCAACCTGGTTCATGGCCGGGATGCTGCTCATGATCAGTTTCGGTTGTTTCAGGGGGCCCGTGACCTGCACCTGGATGATGGCATCCCTGACCTCCTTTTGGCAAACGATTTTCAGCTGAGGGTCGGGCTCGGGCCCTTCAGGAAAGACCACTTCCCCATCGACGATCTTGAGTTTGTAATCCTGCAGCCGGTATTCACCACGGAGGGTCTGAAAGCCCCCGCGCAGTTTCACTCCCGCAAACGGTCGCTTCTCGATCTTGAGGGCGCCCGTGATTTCAGCTTCCAGCCCTTTGCCACGGACCCAGGTCCCCGCAGGAGGGAGGTTTATGGTGAGATCCATTTCCAGCCTGTGGCCGAAGCTGTTCGGTTTCATGGTGTCCTTACTGACTTCAATGGTCTCACGCTTGGCGGTTCCATCAACGACCGAGATGTTTCGAGCGACATCGGTTTCCAGATCACCGAGGTTCATCTCTCCATTGCTCAGGTTCAGAATCCCGGTAAGCCGCGTCACAGCAGGAGTCTGGAGCAGCCGGGCGTGGCCTGAAACCTTCCCTTTGGTACCGTAAATATCTCTCACTTCGAGGTCATTGCCTTCAGCCTCAAAGTCCATTTCATAGAACCGAGGGTAGCCGATCTGGCCCTTTACCCGTACGTCCCCGCCCAGGAGGTTCATGCTGCTCTGGTTGATAGCGATCTCCCGGGCATCGGCCCGGAAGTCGACCTCGAGATTCTCGATCGGATGGGGCCATTTGGCAACCCGGAAGGAACCGTTCTGCCACGACCCGACTCCGAGCACGGTGGGCTGCGCAAGTGTTCCTCCAACCTGGACGTCCAGGTCGACCCGGCCTCCCAGCCGATCCAGGAAATCCAGGTAAGGCAGGATCTTCTCAGCCTGGAGCGCGCTCACCTTGGCGGCAGAGGCCACTGCTTCACCGCTCTTCAGGCTCAGTCGCGGTGGATAAATGCTTAGCTGCAGCGGCACCTTGGCCGTGAAGTGGAGTGGGGTCTGCACGGCCGGGCTCTGGAGACTCCCCTGGATACTGAGGAGGTCCCCGGCCAGAGCACCCTGGACCTGCAATCGGTCGATCAGCTGATCCCGCCTCTGACTGCCGCTCGTTTTCGGAGCCCCTGCAGCAGCCCCCGCCTCGGGTGGGATCATGATGATGCCATTGACCATCTGGAGATTCAGCGACGCTTCCGGTTGGTCGACACGCCCTTTCACGGCCATCTGTCCCGACACCACCCCCGAAACCGGAATTTCAGGGGCTAAAACCTGCAACCACTTGCCAAGATTGATGCCGTCGAAAGTGATCTTGAGGTCGGTCTTCGCAGCAAACAGGACCTCACCAGCCAGCTGCACCTTCCCGTGTTCGTGCTGGATTGCCAGCGAGTGCACCCGGACTCCCTCCGGTCCGGCATCCACCCTGCCATCCAGCGAGGCACTCTGCTTTCCCCAGCTGACGCTGCTCTGAGTGATCAGCAGGGTCCTGACGGGTCCCCATAATCGTTCGAGTCGTCCGGCAAGCCTGAGGCCGCCGTGGCCTCCCAGACCTTCACCCTTGAGGTTGAACCGGCAAATGTCAGCCTCCTGTTTAACCTCGAGATGGACAGCCCCCAGTCTGCGGCCTTCGATGGCAAGGTTTTCAGCCTTAAGGGACAACTCGCGCTGACCCTCTTTGCCGATAAGTCGGCCTTTGCCCACGACGGCCACCTTTTCCCCCCGGACGGGACCGATCTGAAGTTCCGATGAGGTCAGCATGCCATCCCAGAGCAAATCCGGATAGCTGCCTCTGATATTCCCCCGCGATTTGACCTTCCCTTTCCCCCGCAACGCGGGGAAAATCGCGGTGACTGTTTGCAAATCATCGATTTCTGCCTCGTAGTCAAGGTTGAGAAGGCCATGCTGTTGATCGCCCGTGGCCTTCAGGGTCAGAAGGTGAGGCAGCATCATGCCAGCTTCCATTGCTCCCTGCCATTGTTCCCACCTGAGAAAATTTCCGGCTTCGTAGCGCCCGCGATAAACGATGCGACCGCCAACCCGCCGGGAGCTCACGCCAAAGACGTGATCGAGGCTGGCCTGGTCCGCAGCGAGTTCCACCTTCACGCTCCCGGCGTGGTTGAGATCCCACAGCCCCCGCACATCCGCCACCGCCGAGAAGTCGAAACGCCCCACGGAGCTCTGTATGCTAGCCGGTTTGAGCTCGAGGACACCGAGTTCATAAGAGGCGGTGAGTTCCCCGCGCTCAATGGTCTGGTCTCCCCACCGGGAATTTTCAATAAGAGCGTGCAGTCTTGCCTGCGCTGTCTCCAGTTCCTTCCCCTTTACGGTAAGGTCCACCTGGCCGGAAAGATGAGCCGTGGCGGGCTGATGAGCGAAGGCCATCTGCAGGTCGCTAAAGCGTGTCGTGAGTTGGACGAGCAGACCTTCGGGAGCGCCGGGATCGAGCTGGAGGGTTCCCTTCAGACCTCCCAGATTGGTTTGCAGGTCGTGATCGAGTGACCATCTGCCAGCGTGCCGGGTGAAGCTGACAGTGCCCGCCATCTCCTTCAGCCGAGAAAGGGTTGGCGGCAGGAAAGGCACGGTCTGCAGCGAGCATTCCTTGATCTGCAGCTCGAGGTTGCCATCATGGGGGGGGGCGAGCTGCCATCGTCCCTGACTGTACAGGTGTGCCACTCCCGGCACCGCCAGCTCCAGCCCCGAGACGAGCAGCATTTCGTTTCTGATTTCAGCCGCCCCGCTCAATTGCCACCGACCCCAGGGAGGGACCTGCACCTCACCCTGCCACTGGCCGAAGTCGATCTTGAGGCCCGGGGCATCGCTCCCTGCCGCCTCCTGAACCGAAATGGTAGCGTTCACATCACCGATGGAGAGCACCACCTGGCCGTTCTGGGTGGCGGCGATGGTTCCCGAAACAATGCGGACCTGAGGCCAGGGAAAACGGGACCAGGGAAAGGCGTCACGGGTCTGAGAGGATTTCGCGGGCGCCCCGGCTCTCACCGGCGGCAACCGCCACTGACCCTCCGCGTCGCGATCGAGATGAAGGGAAGGCTTGTCGAGAACGACAGCCAGAGGATGCACGTAGGGCCATTTCCAGGAAAGCTGGTACGCGAGACTTGCCTCCCCGCATTCCAGAATATCCTGACCCGAAGCCTTCACCTTCAGATCGAAGAGGCGCAATTCATGGAACGGCTGCCAGCGGCTGGAGGCGAGTTCAATCTGGAGTTCGGCGCTGGTTTCGAGCTTCCGAATGGCCTTTTGCAGGAGGAAGTCCTGGACCGCCGGGATGTGCAGAGCCACGAGAAGACCTGCGGGCACAAGCAGAACCAGCAGCACAACGGCGACCAGCAGCCTGATCGGGATGGACTTGCTTCGACCTCGTTCCGCTCTGGTGACCTTCTTTGGCTGCAGCAAGATAAATCCTCATTTGCAAAATCATCGTTTTATGGTGCATTATTCAGGAATTGCCGAAACAAATCAACAGGCAATGAGATCGATTGCGGGATCACGCCGGGTGATGGCAAGGGTGTCGACGGCTTGGCTCCGCATGGATGCTCAAAGCCAACAGGGTAATGAGGATACTTTACCCACTTCCTACAGGAGGTTGCGCGATGCAAAAAGGGAAGCGAATTGTGGGGCTCCTGCTCTGCCTGGTGTTGCTTTGCAGCCTGGGTGCTTGCCGCACCGCAGCAGGGAGGAGCGTCGGTCAGGTGGTCGACGATATGAACATCACCACAGTCATCAAGAGCAGGATCTTCAACGACCCTTACATGAGCGGCTTTGCCGTTTCGGTGGACACCTTCCAGGGCGAGGTGACCCTCACTGGTGCGGTGGAATCAGATTTTGCCAGGAAGCGGGCGACCGAACTTGCCGAGGGGGTGGACGGCGTCCGCAAAGTGAATAACCTTCTGATTGTCCGGTAGGAGACTGACATGCCATCCTAAACGTCATTTCTTGTTGAATATCTGGAATTTCTTTGCGAAAATACGCGCGTGACTATCGATGGTTATAGGGGGCTTTCACCGGGCTCCTGAAAGTTGAAGCCGAATTGACATTTATGGGGCGAGAAAGAATACCGGTCTTTCCCCATACAAAAAGGGTTGGCTTTTTGCCCCTGTCTGGCAGGAGGCACCATTTGCCCCGAAATTTAGCGCCAGCACGTCTCTTTTTTTCTTCTGAAGTCACAATATCACGGTTTTTTATAGCCAGCGTTGGACCAAGGCCGTGCTCACGGATGCTCAGGGCGCCGGACAGGAGTTGCGACGGACTGCTAATTGTCCATTTGTGCAGGGTTCTAAACTGTGGTCAATGGTGAATATGGGTGTTTTTGTGCTGTCTTAATCCAAGGGAGGTATTGAAATGAATTCCGTAGTGGTTTTGGCTCTCGCTGTCATTGTGTTTTTCCTTGGGTATCGGGTCTATGCGAAAACGATCGACGCCAAGGTCATCAAATCCGACCCGAAGAGAGCCACTCCGGCCACAATGTACATGGACGGGGTGGAATTCATGCCCACCAGTAAGAACATTCTCTTCGGCTATCAGTTTAAATCGATTGCAGGGGCCGCACCGATCATCGGGCCCATCATCGCCATCCAGTGGGGATGGTTGCCGGCCCTGGTCTGGATTTTGCTCGGGACACTTTTCATTGGCTGGGTTCAGGATTATACGAGTATGATGATCTCGCTCAGAAACGAAGGGACTTCCTTTGGCGGCTTGAGCTACCGGTTGATTTCCCCACGGGCTCGGATCATTCTTCTTTCCTTCATCTATTTCTACCTGCTGCTGATCGCCGGAGCGTTCGGCAACGTCGTGGTCAGTACGGCCATCGCTCTCAAGTCAGCCCCGATGGCCTGGCTCTTCCTCACCATCGGCGGAGTTCTGGCAGGACAGATGATCTATCGGTGGAAGAAGGATATCCTCCTGACCACGGTGGTTACCGTCTTCATCGCTCTGGCTGGCATCTTCCTGGGCGGCATTGCCCCATCCGACCAGCTGATCGGTGAATCCCTGGCCAACAGCCGCGTCCTTTGGACCATAGCCGCCTTTGTCTTCTGCTACTTTGCCGCCGTCCTGCCGATCTGGCGGTTTGCTCTGCCCATCAACTACGTCGCGTCGTATATCGTGTTCCTGGGGTTGCTTTTTGGAGTCATTGGTATTTTGATCCTCCATCCGGATTTCACGCTTCCGGCTTATACCGATTTCACCATCAAAATTGGACCGATCTGGCCCATCATGTTTGTGACCATTGCCTGTGGGGCCATCTCCGGCTGGCACAGTCTGGTATCGAGTTCGGGGACCGCCAGACAGCTCGAGAGCGAAATGGACGCCAGACCGGTCGGAGTGGGCGTGATGTTCATTGAAATGTGTCTGGCCATTTTCGCCCTTATCATTGCCGGCACCATCTATGCCTCGGCGGCTGACTATGGGGCGGCGGTGGCTAAAGGCCCCGGTGGCGTCTTCGCGGCAGGAGTGGCCAAGTTCCTGGGGGCTCTCGGACTCTCGGAAACCATGGGCCGATCGTATGGAAGCGTCATGATGATCGTTTTGGCCATTACTATCATGCAGTTGGTGATTCGTTTCATGCGGGTGGCCACTTCGGAATTACTGGGTGATGTCAGCCCGCTTTTCAAGAATGCTCACATTGGCACCTTCGTGGCCAGCGTTCTGGGAGCAGTTCTGGTGCTGACGGGTTGGTGGCAATATCTTTGGGTGCTGTTCGGCGGTGCGAACCAGCTCATGGCCTCCCTTGCCCTGATGCTCGTCACCGCCTGGCTGATGTCCGAAGGGAAGAATGCTGCCTGGACCTTTTACCCGATGATCTTCATGTTCGTCACCACGGTTTCGGCGCTCCTTTACACTTCCTATTCGCTGCTCAGCAAGGTTTTAACAGGCGCGGTACAGGGCGAAGCCCTCATCGGGAACACCTTGATGGGACTGGTTGGTTTTTTCCTGGTGATTGCTGCCCTTCTTTTGGGGGTCGAAGGTTTCAAGGCTTTCGGCCGCTATCGAACCCTCAAGGCTCAGCCAACTTCGGCTTAGTCAGATTCACAGGGTGAGCCGGGCTCACCCTCAAGGAGGAAGATTTTTATGTCCAAAGACGAGAAGGAGAAGAAGAAGGGCGGCATCTTCCAGGCAGTGAAGGAATTTGTCTACGGGGTCGCCGCCCACGATTCGGCCCGGTTCGCACTCAAAACCCGGGCCAGTATGGAGCACCTCTTCATCCTCATAACCATGGGAGACATGCTGGGGGTCCCCATCCTGCCTCCTTATTACTCTCTCCGGTTGCTTCCCTATGTGGTGCCGCAAATTTCCACATGGAAGCGCAGGATGCTGAGAGAAAAAGATCTGACGGACGCTTTGGCCTAATCTACGATAAGGAAGGGGGTGATTCGCATTTCTCTATCACGTATTTTTGAAGAATATCCAGATCGACGCTACATCATGTTCGGGGGGAAGGGCGGGTTGGGGAAAACCACGTTTTCCGCTGCAACGGCCTATTATCTGGCAAAGAAGGGCAAGCGCGTGCTGGTCTTTTCAGTCGACCCGCAGGCTTCGCTGAGCGATATCTTCAAGCAGGATATCTTCGGCAAAGGGGCCACCGAGATCATGCCGAACCTTTATGCTCAGGAAATTGATGCTGACCATCGCGTGAAAGAGTACCAGCAGGAGATTCGCCAGAAGATTCTGGATATGTATGGGATGGAACAGATCCCGGACGAGATCGAAAGCTACATTCAGGCGGCGGCGGCTGAGCCCGCCATGGAAGAGAGTGCGATTTTCGATGAGGTGGTGGATATTGTCGTTACGGGAGGCTTTGACTACTACATTTACGATCTGGTGCCGCTCGGCCATGCCCTCTATTATCTGAGCATGGCATCGGTCTACGATGCCTGGATCGACAAGATCACGAACCTGCGAACGCAAATGCGCGAATATGATCAGGTGGCGGCGACGATCAAGCGCGAAAAGACGTTGGACGAGGACGCCATTCTGAATGAACTGCTCTACATCAAGGATCGTATCAATAAATCTTCAAGCATTCTGACGGACAAGGCGAAGACCGCCTTCTTCTTCGTCCTCACCGGCGAGGAAATGGTCATCAAGGACACGGTCAAGGCGGCGGAGCTGTTCGCCAAGTTTGATGTGCCCTTGAGCGGGTACATCATCAACCGGGTGCTGCCCAAGGAGTTGATCAACCAGAACATCCCGGAATATTTGAAGAACCGCCTGACCATGCAGGAGCACTACCTGAAGGTGATTGATGAACAGTTTGCCGGTCAGATTCTGGCTTCCGTCCCCGAAATGGAACGGGACGTGACCGGTATGGCCATGATTGAAAAGATGGCTCGGGCCATGTACGGTGACCTCAGTTGACGGGCAGGAGGGGATAAACGGTGATACCCATCACAATCAGTATGAGTCAGTATATGAAGGATCATCCCCGACTGAAATACATCTTCTTTGGCGGAAAAGGTGGGGTCGGGAAAACCGTTATGGCCGGGGCCGCCGCCCTGTGGTCGGCAAAACAGGGGAGAAAGACGCTGCTCGCATCAACCAATCCCGTGCACAGTCTTTCCAACCTTTTTGGTCAGGACGTCTTCGGAAAACCGGCGGTGGTTTGCGAGGAAGACAACTGCTATGCTTTTGAGATCGATACGCGGGAGACCATCGAACGGTCCAAGCGTGAGATTCGCGAAAAGATCAACTGGTTCCTGAAGTTTGCGGATATCACCACCAAGGCCGAGGATTTCATCGAATCGGCTACGATGAACCCCGCTTTCGAAGAGTCGGCGATGTTCGAAAACATGATGGATCTCATCTTCAAGGATGAATATGACTTCTACGTTTTCGACACCGCCCCCACGGCCAACGCCCGGCGCCTGCTCGGCATGTCCAAGGTGTACTCCCTATGGGTCGAGAAGATGTTGAAAAGCCGAGAGGAAGCCAAATCTCTGCGCGAGATGCTCTCCTTTTCCAAAAAGAAGGAGGATAAAGACCCGCTTCTGGAATACCTTCTCGCCTTCCGGGAACGGATGTCATCAGCCAAGGAGGTTTTGACCGACAATGCGCTCACCGCCTTTTTCTTCGTCACCTTGCCGGAAAGCCTTCCTATTGCGGTTATTACCCGGTTTATCAACTGGTTCCACGAGTTCGGAATACCTGTTGGTGGGGTTCTAGTCAATGGCCTCATTCAGAAGGAACAAGTCGGGACCGATGCCGCAGAATTCGTCAAGAACCGGGTGCTGATGCAGGAGGAACACATGGCGGAGATCGCTGACATCTTTAAAGAAAACGTCCGAGCCGTTGTTCCTCTGTTTGAAACGGAAGTGCAGGGAACACCGATGCTGCAACGTTTGGTTGATAGCGTTTTCAGGACCTGATACCCGTTCTCTGTCATGGCCTCAAGAGGGGGGATATGCAGGAGCGCTTTTGCCGCTGCATTCTCCCCTCTCGTTCGCTCGAAAAGATATTTTCGGAACTGTCGCTCATAGACCCCAATCCATAAAGTTGCTAAAGGTCCACTGAGGCAAGGTCGGTAAGATCCTTTTCCCTCAGCATGCTCCTTTTCCAATGGCGGATGGACGGGACGACATACGGGAGCATCCTCATGGAATAGTAAGGCGGGAGCAACGGCAAACCGATGAGGTCGCCAAAGACAACTAGCATGAAGAGATGCTCCAGAGCCCCCTTTTCTTTCCTGAGTTCGACCTCCAGGCCATGGACTGTGAAGCCGTAGAGGACTTCCCGCGAAACCTGCCTTCCTGACCTCAGTTTCGCCCCCACCTGCTCCTTCCACCGCTCAAACAAAGCACGCCACTTTTCCTGATCGGTCATATGCCTTTAATCTTTTAATATCCTGAGGTGAGCATCAGACCTATTGCGCTTGCCCACCTGCTTGCCGTGAGACCGGCTTTAGCAGTTGCGTTGAGATTGAAACCATGGGCCAAGAATGTTCTTGCGACATCTACGTTGGCACCCTTCGTCAGTTGCTACTGCACTCGTTTCTTGATTCTAACGTTGGTGAATTGCTCGCCGAGCTTCTCGTCTTCCCTTCAATGCTTTCCCAATTCTCGTTACAGTTCTATATGTGCCATGGCTGAACCTCATCGCGCAAGTCATTGTTTGCAGTTGTATCACATCGACGGTGGGTCCGGGTGTATTGGCCACCTCGCTCGGCTTCAACCATTTCCGAACGGTTAGGAGCGTTCAACGACAACGTAAGGGTTTTGGAACGCCGCTCAAGTCTCGTGATGGAGGAACTCGCCCATGAGAAACAGCAATTCCCGCTGGAGCGAGTAAGGTCAATTCACCCAGTGGCATGAGGGTGAAAATGTAACAGTCGTTGCCAAGAGAGCAGCCCGAACGCCCGAACGTCAGTCTGAAACGCTCCGGCACCCGGGATTTAGTCTATAGCCCCTCCTTCCAGTAATCAGGATTCCGACTGCACCATGCTTTCTGGCAGTCATGCCGGTTTTGCTTGTAGTCGGGGTCGGTCGCCATCTTCTCCCTCTGCCATAACCGTTTCCTTACCTTCTGGCAGGAACTGCTGCTGCAGTAGCGTTGGTTCTTGACCCGTGGATTGGGGAAGAATAGGCATTTACAGTGTGCGCAACGGATTTGACGCTTCATGGCTTTCATACCTCGAAGGCCATAAAGAACGCCTGCAACCGCTGCGGGGAAGGAAAACCATGAAGGAAAAAAGCAGAAGGAGGGAAGTATCAGGAACTTGCAAGCAAGGTAAAAACGGAGAAGAAAATGGCCAGCCTACTCCTCCCCCCAGCCTGGACGGCTTTCTCACCGCCCATTCCGGCCTTATCTCTCGCCGTCGGTAATAAGTACACGATATTTTCCCATCTTCAATCAAAATCTCTCCTTTTCGGCACACCGATGCGGACTCATTGAAGGAGAAATTCGGCCCCGGTGTCAGGATCTGCCTTCCGGCTGGTTCGGGACGGCATGAGCTTTAAACCGCTTAGGGCAGATGTCTTGCTGTTCCCCTGCCGTTGCGTTGCATGTTCATTCAAGGCAACGGAGCGCATCGGCCCTGGCGCGAGGATAGCAGGTTGCGTTGAGAGCAGCGAAACGCAACATGGGTAAGGGTGCAGAACTTTCGCCGCGCTGTACTGGAGTCTGCCCCGTGGACTGTGGGAGAGAGGCTTGCGGAAATGACGGTCGGGAGAGACTCCGGCGTCGTACCTGCGTCCCAGCCCGTGCCCGGGGTACGATTGTGGCGCGAGGCGGATATCCAGACCGAGGAAGAGATGCAACACCCAATTGATTGAACCGGCGGTCATTGAACCGGCAGTCGAAGTCTATCGCCGAATATCGATTCGACCGCGGATGAGCGGCGCAGGGCTGGTGGAAAAGACCAGTTTTCCCCGACTGTCGGTGATGACCATCCCAAAGACGTCCGGAGACGCGTCGCTCAGTGAAGCCGTAAAGAAGCACGGGGAACCGCCCATCCGGCCGGTGCCGACGATGACGGCCGTATTGGCCGATACCGAGACGGTGGTTGTAGCAGTGCTGATGAGATTGAGAGAAAGTCTCCGATTACCCTGGGCGGTTTTGACACGGCCCTGGAAGGAGTAGGTAAGAATCCCCCAGGGACGGGAGGTATTGAAGTAAGCCAGACTGAAGCGAGCCCTGTCAGTGGAATTCACGGGGCGATTTTCACCGGCTGCGATGATGGCTTTCCAGTCCGAATCCTGGAAGTCATAGCGCGCCGTGGCTACCGGGCTGGCATTGCCGGCACGGTCGACCGCCATGAATTTGAGGGTGGTGGCAGTGGCAATGGAAAGGGGAGACCCGTACTGGGGCGACGACGGGGATGGGTCGGAGCCGTCAATGCTGTAGTAGATGATGGCCGTTTCACTGGCTGAGAGCGCAACGCTCTGCGGGGCATTATAGCTCCCGCCCCCCGGCGCAGCCGCAACCGTCGGGGCGGTCCGATCCACGACCACGACCCCCCGACCCGTACTCGTCATGGAAGACAGCCCATCGGTGATGATGGCGCTGATAAGGTAGGTCCCTTCGGCCAGCTCCGCGGTATCCCACAGGAAGGTGTCGTCGGGACCGTCAGGGTCTTCGGGGAGGTTGGCGATGGCGAGCGCGCTCGCGGTCTCATCTGAGCTGCTGGTCAGGCTGATCTCTGCGTTGCTGTCGGGGTCGAGGTCCTCCCAGCTGATGAGGACCGGATCGCCGCGACTGTAGAGCGTTGCAGCCGGAGCTTTGAGTACGATTTCCGGCGGGTCGTTCACCCCGTTGCTGTCAGCAAAAAAGGACGCCGAAACCCAGCCGCTCGCCGCGCCGTGTTCATCCACCGCCTGCGCCCGCCACCAATACCAGACATCGTTGGCCAGTTCAAAAGGAACCACCCAGCGGGGCTCAGCCAATATGCTTCGGGCAATGAGGCTGGAGAGGTCCTCACTCTCATACAGCTCGAATTCATAGGAGATGGAATCCGCATCCACATCTTCTGCGGCCGCGACCTCGAGCGTGGGCGTCAGGCTCTGCACCCAGGCCCCCTGCCCAGGGTTCCTGACGGTCGGCAGAGAGGGTGGATCATTCGCCCTATTCACGAAGAAGCTGCCCGAAACCCACGGACTCTCCGCCGCACCATCGCTGGCGCGGACCCGGAAATAGTAGTGCGTATTGTCCGATAGCGCCGACACCGTCCAGCGCGTCTCCGCGGCACCCTCCGGCAGACTCCCGGAGATATTCCTGGCCGGATTGCTGAAGGTGTTTACCGTGTCGAGCTCGAAGGTGTACGTGAGCTCATCCCCGTCGATATCAACCGCGTTCTCGACTACCAGTTCGAGTGATGGCTCGCCGATTTCGAAACCCGGCAGGGGGAAAATGATGACCGGTGGTAGAGGAGCGTCGTTGGCCGTATTGACGAAAAACGAGGACGCCGGGGTCGCGGTCGCTGAGCCATGACCGTCGACGGCACTAACGCGCCACCAATAGCGGGTATTGTCATTGAGCGGGGTGTTGACCGTCCACGAGACCACCCCGGCGGTTCCTTCTGCAACGTCTGGCGACGTGGCCACCAGGGAATTGAGGTTTTCGTCCCCATAGACTTCAAAAATGTAGGTGACCGGGTCTTCATCCTCATCCCGGGCGGCCGTAACGGAGAGAGCGGGATTGAGGCGGTCCACCTCCGAACCGTCGGAAGGGCCGTTCAGCGCCGGCTGCCCGGGCGGATCGTTGGCCGTGTTCACAAAAAAACTGCCGTTGGCCCACTCACTCACCCCCTTGCCGTCGGAGGCCCGGACTCTCCAGCGGTACCAGGCATTGTCGTTCAGCTCGACGGGGACCGTCCAGGACGTCGTGTCGATCCCGGCAAAGAGGCGTGGCTCGCTGGCAACGGGTATGGTCATACCGGCATCGGCAAATAGTTCAAAGCCGTAGGTTATGGCATCCCCATCCGGGTCGGTGCTGTTATAGACGGTGAGGTCCGGCTGAAGCTCGGTGGTTACGGTCCTGTCCGTGGGTGAGGCAATGAGCGGCACGCTGGGACTGTTTTTCTTGGTTGGATCGGTGTCTTTAAGAAATTCGTCTCGATCGGCGACCCCGTCTCGATCAAAATCGCCCAGACCGTCGCGGTCCAGGGTCCCAAAGTAGCGGATTTCCCACTCGTCGGCGACACCGTCACAGTCAGTATCCGCCACCGTGCAGATTCGGAGACCCGCCCGCTGCCAGGCAGAGAAGACCCCGTCTGATGCCTGGAAACTCATCTCGTAGTGACCAGCCTGTCCGATGGCGGGAGTCCAGTCGAAGATGGCGGTGCCATCTCCCCGGTCGGTAAAAGAGGCCAGAGCTGGAAGGGGTGACGCGGAAAGAATCGGCGTCGTCCCATCGGGATCACCAGCGGAAACGGTGAAGGTGAGTTTCATGCCTTCGAGGCCGTTCACGTCGGGAACGGGAGTGAGTACCGGCGGCTGCCCCTTGCCCTGGGGATCACCAAAGGTAACCTGATAGGAGCTGGTACTGTTGACATCGAACAGATTGAAGAGGTTGTTCCAGCTCTGATCGCCGTTGCGCGTTCTGGATAGCCAGACGTTTTCCGGTTTGATCCGCTTGCCGTCCGATCGGATCACTTCTTTGAGAGGCTTTGTCCCTGCCGTGGGGTCCGGCAATTGCACGAGCATGAAGCCGATGGTAGCCGGAGAAACCAGGGTGTAGGAAGCGGTGTGTTCCGTCTGGGAGCCTGGCGTCAAGCTGCACACTGTCGACTGATCGAGAACCTCGCTATCTTGCCCTTCCGATTCATAGACCCGCAGGACGCCGCCGTCTCTTGCCAAAAAATCCCGCACCCGGTCCCGGCCGGGGAGATCCGCCAGCACCTCCCGCACCAGCACGTGGGTATTCACCGCATCCATGAGCGAAGTGACCGTTCCGCCCAGTTCGTCGGCATGGGAGAATTCCGCCGAAAACTCGACGAAGCGACCCGAGCAAGAACAGGCCATCAGCCATCGCGCTACTGCCGACTCCTCCGGAACAATATCTCCAACATCTACCACGAGGCTCGCGGCAACTTCCCTGCCGCCGACCCCTGCCCCGAGAACCTTGAAGGCCAGCGGCAGCCCCTGACTGTTATCGACAATTCCGGGTTGCGCTGAATCAATCTTGAAACTCCGCGCGATGCCTTGGCCATGGTTGCTGACTCGAACCCCAAGGGAGAATGGCACCGAAGCTTCGGCTTCCGGGGTGAGAGGGTCATCGCCAATAACCTCTGCCGGCACGAAATAATCGACGGCGAAGGTTGGCATGGGTTTGACAAAAATAAAGTCGGGGGCGACCTCCATTGAGTATTCATCACCCGCCAGTGTGTAGCTCAAAGTCGCTCCCACATAATAGAGGGTATGGAGCGCGTTGGCTTTGGCAGCTCCCCGAGCCGGGACGATCAGCCAGTGGATGTCGGCCGAAGCCGACGGCGGGACGATCCCCGTGCCATCGATAGCCGTGATGTTCTCCTGGGAGCTCACCCTGAAAAAGAAGATCGCCGACGCATCCTCCGGATCCATGGTGGCCCTCACCGTCTGACCATGTTCATCCAGGAAGGTCACCTCTACCCGAACCATCTCTAGGCTCAGTTGCTCCAGCCCATTATTGATCCGCATGTGCGCATCAAACGCCTGCCGTTCCAACGTCATTTCCTGTCGAATTTCAATCTTCACCCTAGCACAGAGAGCACCGTCGGCACCAAAAGATGAAGAAGGAGAGCAGGAACCGCAAACCGAAAGTACAGCCTGAATAAGTGCAAGAAGCGGTGCAGCCTGTCCAAGTATGCCCTTTCCAGTCATTTGATTGCTCCGCTCAGCTAATGCCATTGACAGTGAAAAGTCCTAGTCATTTACTAGCATTTGCTTTAAACTCTCAGCCTATAGTCGCTCCCGTTAACGTTTCATTATATGCACTTTATTCAATGATTTTGTAACTAGTTGTATTATTATTTATATTTATTCTTCATACAGTCTGGGATCATGCCGTCAATCTCTTTTAAGCTTTTATATACTTGGTGAACTGCTTCCATATAAAAACAAGACAACTCAATACGATTACAAGGATCATGTATACTATTACATTAAACACACATATCACAATACATGCCATATATGGATTCATGTCTGCCAGTCTTATAATATAAGTGGAGTCTGTTCCTGTCCAAGTCACAATTAACTCAACTACTCCCGCAGGAATGGAGAGGAAAAAGAGCAGAAATATCATGAAATTGCCGATAACCATGCCAAGAGGTATGATTCTATCAAGTATCGATCCAAAAATATAAATAGCAAATAGAACTCCATAAAATAACCCTAACCATGTTATGTATTTCTTAAATAATACAAGAAAGCCATCCACGAATGTCTCCAGTTTAGTATGTTTTGAGATTCCAAGTATCAGAATCTGTCTCTGCTTGTTTCCATCACTCTCTAAGTGACAGTCTATTCACTCTTCGCTTCTTGTACCAATGGTATAAAGCAATCCACGCCCCCAAAATAAATAGGATGCTTGCTGGAATTGAACTCACGAACCAAACAAAAGAACATTCATTCCAGACAAGATCTCTAGAGAATGCATATATATCACAATATATTACCGATATTGCCAAGACTAGTATTCCTATTATAGAAATTGCATATCCTATTTTCATTTGCTTGGTGATGTATCTATCGTCAATTTGCAATGCAACAATCATGCTGACAATAAGGACTATCCCCGCTATTATGAGGAATACAAACGATTCACAATAACCAATATCAATATATATACCGTTGCGCAATACTGGAGTGTATTTAACACCGGTCAAATAGCTGCTCAAGAGACATAGTATTCCAACAGAACCAGTTACATACTTGAATAATTTAAGCATGTCAGTTTCCTTGAGGAATTCTATTCAGTGCAAAGCTTTTCGAAATCTCATTTGGGCTTATTTGAGTACCCATCATTCCCAGGAAATTGCCGCTGTAAAACGATGCCCACCATACAACTTCTGCGCACGTATATTCTTTCGCAATATATTGCTCCCTTATCTGGCTTGGAAAAATGATTTGGATACCGATCAATCCCGACCAGTTATATCCATGAACATTACTAAGCGTCACTAGGTTAGCAAACGCTTCAAGATCATTTAAAGATGGCTCTTTTCTTGGTCTGTAAATCTCATATTTTGATCCTTGTAGGGCTTCACTTAGATTGATAATCTGAACACCATGACTGTCTGCGCTCAACAGTCTGTGACCGGTTAGTTCGATCCCTGCATGTCCGTAGGGACCGCCCGGAGAGAGGGTACCGATGAGTCTTGCAAAACCTGGGGTTTCAGTAAATAGATAGATGTCTCCTGGAGCCAGCCCAAAGGCATCGATTGAATTAACCGGTTCATTCTGAACGTAGACAAATAAGTTAATTCCACCAGCAAGTCCTATAATATCTGACTTTAGATATCGACCGGTATTTGAATCATAATACCTATGATAATTGTAATAGTATTCAGTCTCCTCATCTGAATATTGACCCGGAAACCTCAGGGCGTTAGTGGAGGAAAAGGCTTGAGGGAGCATAACCCTACCAAACGATGAATATCTTGCTGACCAGACGACCGCCCCATTCTCCGCTGTCAGTTGCATTGGTGTCCCGAGATGGTCGTTTTGGTAGAAATAGTACTCTCCTCCGTCTTTCATAAACAGCGGATCGGATGTCCAGGTGGAGCCGGGGCGGTAGCTGTAGGCTTTGGTCTGATGGCCGTTGGCGTCAAATTCGCCGATGAGGCCTTCGTCCGCATAGGCGTAGTAAATCTTCTCGGTCCCTACTTCCTTCCAGAGTCGGCGCCCGAAGGGATCATAATAGTATTGCGCAACCAGTATCCCTGAGCCGCTCTCGACGCGGATGAGCCGATCCTGGGCATCATAGCGGTAAATAATGGTTTCGCCCCCGGCAGACTTTTGAATGGTATTGCCGTTCTCATCGTAGGTGTAAGATACGCCGTCGTAGGTCAGGAGTTCATTGTTGGCGTTGTAGGACCATTGGCCCTCGACGTCGGCCGAAGTGAGGCGGTTGCCCGCCGGGTCGTAGGTGTAGGCTTCATCCGGAAGAGTTGGGTTATCGGCCTCAACCAGGTGGTAGAGCTCGTCATAGCGGTAGAAGTGGTCGCCGTATTCGGTGGCTTTGTGCGTGATATTGTTCATGCGGTCATATGAATAGGCATAATCCATGAGAACTTCTCCGGCAGGGTCCTTTACCTGGATGGAACTGATCCGCATGAGTGGATCGTAGGCGACCTGGCGCACCGTTCCGCCAGGATAAGTGATCAGGGAAGGCCGGTTCCACGCGGTCGCGTTGTTGGTGATGAATCCCTTCTCTGGTATCTCGAGGCTCATCAATTGGTTATTGCCATCATACTGGTAAGAGAAGGTGATGCCATCAGGTCCGGTGAAGCTCTTCTTCGTTCCGTTCCGATACCAGGCGGTGGTGTTCGAGAGTTGGAACGAGCCGTAGTCCACCGTCTCCAGGATTTTGCGGTGGGCATCGTCGTATTCATAGCGGGCGGAGGTAATGCCGTCGTCGTAACTCACCAGGTGGCCGAACTTGTCGTAGCCAAAGGCAACTGATTTGGCCGGAGTGGCGTGATCCGAAGCTGTGTAGTAGCGGGCATGGGTGAGCCCTCCCGCATCATTGTATGCATATTCGGACCGCTGCGCTTTGGCATCGATCCTCCCGGCCAGGCGACCGACAGCATCGTACTCATAGCGGGTCGTCTGTCCCATGGGACGAACTTCTCCAACCTGCCGATTGTTACGGTCGTAAGTGAAACGGGTGGTGCTCCCTCTGGCATCCGTGAGAGCAATCAGATTATCCCGGCTATCATAGGCAAAGAGAGTCTCATGGCCGGCGGCATCGGTGCTGCGGATCAACCGGTTGAGTGCGTCGTGGCCATTGGTGGTCGTGTGCCCTTCCCTGTCGGTGGTTGAGGTCAGGTTTCCCGCCGCATCGTAGCCGTAACTTGTGGAGGTGGTCTCCGCTTCGCTCACCAGGTCCAGTTCCTCGACTATTCTTCCGCGATCATCATACCGGAATTCCCTGGTGAAGGTTGGATAGATAATCTTCGCGGGCTGATCCGAGGGTCCGGCGCAAGCGACACAGCCCGAAGAGCTCTGATCGTATTCGATCTGCGTCAGGTTGCCATTGCCGTCGATTGCCTTGATAAGGCGCCCCCGCGAGTCGTATGTGTACTCAACGGTTTTGCCTTCCGGATCGACCTGCCGAAGCAGTCTGCCACCCACATTGTATTCATACCGGGTAGTATTACCGGCTGCGTCGGTGCTGCTCACCAGGCGGTGGTGTCCGTCATGGACGAAAGTCTTTTCCCGCCCTTCGGCATCCACTTCGCGGACCCGGTTGCCCACTGCATCGTAGGCATACGAGGTTGTATGACCGAGCGGATCGGTGATCCTTGTCGGCCTCCCCGCTGCGTCGTAAGTGGTGCTCCAGACCTTGCCCCGGGCATCGGTTTTGGTCAGCACGTTGCCCATGAGGTCGTGAGTGAATTGTTCGCGGTTGCCCTCAGCGTCGGTAATCGCCGTCAGATTGCCCCAGGTATCATGCTCCATGACTATCAGAGCTTCGGCTGTAACCGCATCGGCCACCCTCCGCGCCGCCGTCGGGTTCCCCTGAGAATCATGGCTGTAGTCGGTTTCCCTCTGAACCGGAGTGCCCCGTGCTTCGCTTTTCTTGATCAGATTCCCGCTTGCGTCATACGCATACTCGGTGCGAACGCCCCGCTCATCAGTGACACTCACCCGCTGGTTATACGTGTGCTCATACTCGAACGAGACTGTCGCCCCGTCGGCATAAACCACTCGAATGAGATTCTTCCATTCGTCGAAATCTTTCCGGGTGACTTTCCCTCGCTCATCGATCACCAGGAGATTCCGACCATCCCTGACCATCTTCCGTACTGTCCTGCCGTTGAGATCGACCCGCTCCGTCTCGCCGTTCCGGTCGTACCAGACTTCTTTTACCAATCCCGCTGAGCTGGCAATCCTGGCATAGTACTGTTTCTTTCCCGGATCGTAGTCGAACTCGAAGCAGAAGCCGTGGTTTTGATCGTCCATGACAGTGGCGACGTTGCCATAGGAATCGTAGGAAATGGTTTCAATCCGGCCAACGGCATCGGTCTTTTTCACCATTCTGCCCATGGCATCGTAGTCAAAATGGGAACAGTGGCCGAGTACATCCCTGACTGAGCTCAACCATCCGTCACGGTAGCTGTACTCGACCCGGCGATTCCCGAGATCCCAGACCGCGGCAATTCTTCCTTGACTGTCCAGCTCGAACCAGATGACCTGACGGTCATTACGGTCGGCGATGCCAAGCAGTCTCCCGTTTTCGCCCAGACCGTACAAGAGCTTGCCCACCACTCCCGAAGGATTACCGTAGGCAGTCAGCCGGCCCGAAGAGTCGAATGCCTGCCACTCACCGTGCTTGTCCTTCCAGAGGAAGCCGTTTTCCGTCGGAGTGATGCGGTAGGTATCGTGGGCAAAGACCGGCGTGCTGCTCTGTACCGCCAGCCGTTGGTAGATCACTCCTGCCTTATCGATGTGCTTCACAGCCTGCCCCAGCCCATCCATACCAAAGAGGAGGTTGTGCCTCATCGCTTCCCAGCGCCATTGGTTGCCGTAAAAGAAACGGGATACCGCGATCCTGCCACCCGGAACCTTCACCGAGAGATCCTCGGCGCTGTCCACGAACTCGCGCAGGGCACAGTTGACCGCACTGCCGACTTCCTGGAGCACGTCTTTCTGAGTCTCGAGGGGGCAGGTGGGCGATCGCCCGGTCATGGCTTCCTGCCTATCCGGCAGAGGAAGACATTTTGCCCCTTGGATAGGTGCCGGGGAGGGCGCTGGCGTGATGCCTCCGCCCCCACCTCCACCTCCGGACGGGACCACGATCTCCCAGGTACCCCCTCCCCCGCTTCCGCCGGCAGATGTTTCACCGGGCACCGTCGGTTGTCCGGCACACCTGCCGTTGTCATACAGGAAGGCCAGAGGTGCGGATGACACCGTTCGTGCGCCGCCCGCACAGCCGTAATCATAGGATACGGCAGCGGCCTGCAGGGTGCGACGACAGGTCGTGCTCGCATCCTCGTCATTCCCTGTCAACCGGGTGACCCGGTAAGGTATGGCCAGCTGTCCCTTCGCCTCGATGGTCTCGGGAAGCCCGCCGGGAAACTCATAAAGGAAGTTGGCATCCCCCGAGGGCAGCGTGAAGATAAGGTGATCAGCCCGGATTAGACCGTGGTTTGTCAAAGAAAATTCACCCTGGTACACATCGCCCGCCTTCATTCGGGGTAAGTATACCGATGACGGCTGAGCCACCAGCACCGCTGCAGGCACATCGGTTTCATAGGTCGCCTTGAGCACAACTTCGTAATGATCCTCAATGGTGATCTCTTTAACCTCCCATTCCACCGTCACCAGATGGTTGTTTAGGAAAACCGTCTCACTCGTGCTGACTCCGGCCTTAACCCAGATCCTCCCAGTCTGTTCCTGGTGGTTGGCGGCGCTCACCCGATAGCGGTAGCGCCCGGTGGGAAGGTTGGCGATAACCACTTCCCCCAGATCGTCGGTAGCAGCGCTCTTCTGGATGCTGGTAACGAGTTCATGCTGGATGGCGACGGCGGCGTTCTTGAGTCCCTGCACAATCCTGCCGTTGGCACCGACGGTTCCGGTGTAGATATCGGATACCTTGAGGATGACCTCACCCGTTCCGGATTGAGTGACGGCAACATAAACCGGGATGTCGGCGGGGCGATGGTTCGCGCTCACCACCCGCACGAGGAAGGTGTGGTAACCCTCCACGGTGGTGACGTCGCTGGGCTGAAAGGAGAGATTGACTGACCTTTTTTCGCCAACCGGGATGGTCCCCAGGGTGGCGCCGGTATTGAGCTGAACCCAGCCTGGAGCGGGCTTTCCATCCTGCGTGAGCAGGCTCAGAGAGACGTCGTTCAGGTCTGCAAAACCCTTGTTCTCCAGGATGAGCGTCTCGAACACGGTTTCACCAAAGCCACTACCCGTCTCTATGTGATCGGGTGAAAAGCTGAGAACCGGCCGAGCCTCGGCGAGGTTCATGAGTAGTGACACCATTGCCCAGGCACCGTCGGTCTTTTCGTCGCTGGTGACTCTGAGGACGACCCTGAGGGTTCCAGTGGCCGTGTTGTCAGCCCAGACCTTGAAGCCGAGCGACACGGTCTGACCCGCCCCGACGACGGCCACGGGCGTTCCCAGATTGACGTGAACACCCTCGGGAAATGCCCCTGCCGGCTGGTCCCCTGCTTCATAGAGGAGCCTCAAATGGTGAAGTTCCGTCCCTTCCGAGACTTGCACCTGAACAGCAGCGCTCTGCTCGTAATTCCGAGGCATACTGAGATTGATGGTTTCCGGGACAACGCTCACCCGGTTGACGGTGAACCAGGCCTGGACCGTTTTGTCGAGCACCTCTGGATGGACCGCGCGCACGCTATACACCCCGCCTTCCATTGCGGGCGGGCGGAATGGGTACTCAAAAGCGCCGTTGGCATCGGTCAGAACCTGTTGGGTGCGCTCGAACCCGTTTCTTGTGATCACCCCCTTGAGCGGTGCTCCGGCAAGGGGAAGGCCGGTCCTGCGCTCGACCGCATGTCCCGCAATAACAATCTCCCGGTCGCCCGTCGAGACTGCCGGATCCACGTGCGAGATCTCACCATAGTAGGAGGTGTCGGCAAAGGTTACCCGTTGTCTGGTTGCAGGTCCTTCCATGCTGACCTGGTCGGGCTTGCCCTGGTGAAAATGGATCCTTGCCAGAGACAGTCGCAGAAATGCCTGTTCCGGTGCCTTCAGCGGGATGGGCAGGTCTACCGCGGCCGAGGTGAAAGTCTTCCCCGGCGGGATGCGAGCGACGCTCGTGCCGTTGGGCAGGGTCACGATTTGAGTTCCCAGATGTTGCTGGTAGGGTACCGTAGTGAGAGTATTGCCATCGCTATCCTGGAGTTCGAAAAAGACTTCGTCTGACGCTGCAGTTCCGGAAGCGGTAGCCGTTACAATCTCGATCTCCTCATCGCCGGTGTTTTCAAGCGTGAATTGGACCCTGCCGGTCAATCCCCGGGTGAGTTCATCGTTCAGAATCTGCAGAATGAGCATGCCGTCGGCTACGTTGATGGTGCCACTGTGGGAGATTTCAACGATTTCCCCCTGGTTGGGGGTGATGGCGATGGTCGTTGTGAGGGGCGACAAGGCCGCAAGGTCGGCAAAGCCTCCTGCCGCCAGGCGCTGATCGTTGATTTCACCCGCTTCCAGACGAAACTCTTCCGAGGTGTGCAGGTGATTACCCACTTTGGCTTTGAGGCGCACATGTTCAAAGGGGCTCGCAGATCCGTTTTGGACCACGTATTCGAGGCGGTTGATGACGCCCCGCTCGAGCGCTTCGCCGGCCTTGAGATCAGCTCGCATCACAGGGAGCGTGATGCTGCGGCCAAGACTCTCGATCCCGTTGCCGTCCACCGCGGCAACCGTATATACCCGTTCTTCGCCCGAGTAACCGGCATCCGTGTAGGACAGGGCGGCGAGCGGCATTTCGTTGAGCTTGACTCGTTCTCCACCCGTTTCAAGAAAGAGGTTAAAACCTACAAGTCCAGTCCCGAGGCCACCAGGATGGGTCCAGGTGAGCTGGGGTGCCTCCCCGTCATGCTGAACCACCCGGAGACTCGAGATGGGGAGCAGTTTGCAGTTGAGGTAGAACGAATTGGACGGACTCGATTCGTTGCCGGCTCGATCTAGCGCGGTTACCGCATAGCAGTGGTCGGTGACCGAGGGATGCAGATCGAGGACGGTGGTTTCTTTGATGCCCGTAATCAGCGGGGACAGACCTTCAACCGAATGGATCTCAGTCCGGTCCGCCCGGTAGAGGGCGTAGGTAACCGGTTCGCTGGGGTCTGCAGGTGCCTGCCAGACAGCGTTCACTCCCCGGCTCAAGAGTTCCAGGGCGAGCCTGCGGGGCGGACCGGGGGGCTGAGAATCGGATTCCACTTCCACGGGAGGGCTCATCCCACCCACGGCCTCCTGACCGTTCTCCCGGCGTACACTTGCAATGGCGTAACGGTGCTTGCCGTCCAACTCGGGCGAGTCGACCCATTCGACAGTGTTTGGGATCTTCAGATACTCTGTGAGTGCACTTTCCCCAGGCGCTTTGCGGAAGAGCTGATAGCCTGACGCGTCTGCTCTGGGAGTCCAGGACAGGTGGATACGTCCGGCTGGCAGGGCTTTGGCATTAAAGCCCGCGGGCGCATCCAGCGGTGGCAGTTCACCTTGATAGACTTGGAAGCGGTTCTCGGCAAGGATTATCGCACTGAGGTTGTCCAGGTCATCGGAGCCTCGATAGAGAAACTGCAGCGTTTCCACCTCGGCGAGCCCGGCATCGGCTGGAAGGAGGAAAATTGCCTGAAAAGTCTGTGCATGCCCGGACTGCGCGGAGATCCTCGTGAGGCCGGGGATGGCGATGGGGGAGCGGCCGGCCTTGGAGAGCAGGTACGAGAGTTCGGGGAGAGTGTTCGGTTTCACCGCTTCATTCAATCCGAAGGCAACGGTCACGGTCGCGGGATTGTTCGCATCGTTGCGGATCGGAGCATGAGGCTCGACCGTAAGCATGGTCAGCGTTGGGCCGGTGGTATCGATCTCCAGACTGGCGCCGGAATCGACCCCCGTACCCCGATTTCCAACTGCATCCCGCCCGGAAAAGACCGCGTAGGCAGTCCCCGAAGGAGTAGCCTGGCTGATGCTGAACATCCCCGAAAATTCCATGTCCGAAGACTTGTTCAGGTCAACCGTGACCGGCGTACCATGATAAGGGGTGATGCTCAGAAACGGTGGAGCCTGAAGCGGTTCACTCACGCTGACCCTGACCCCGACGGCTCCGACACTCATCCTGCCGCTCATCGGATCGAACCGGTCCGAGGGCAGATAGTCGATAGCGAGGGCACGAGGTGGCGTACGGTCGGAGGCGGCCGAGGTCAACTCCGACAGTTCGCTTTCATTACCGGCACGGTCTACCGCCGAAATCCGGTAGTAATAGAGGTCGTCGACCGGGGGCAGGTCGTCGAAGGTGGTTGCTGTGAGCTGCGTGCCATTGACCTTGAGCGCACCGTTGGCAGTGGTGAACGGGGTGGTAGCGCGGTAAACGTTGAAGCCCCTGAGAGCGGCTTCAGAAGGTGCCCGCCAAGCCAGCAAAATCATGCCGGCCGCCCCGGGAGAAGCCGTGACGCTGGTTGGGCTTTGCGGCAGGGTCGAATCCAGGGTAACGATGACTTCGATGCTCCGGGGGCTTGCTCCGGCCCGATTTCGCGCGATCGCCTGAAGATGGTTTTCTCCTTCAGCCAGAGTCAGCGGCAAACTGAACCCACCGCTGCTGTCAGCCTTCACCGCAGTGCCCACTGGGAGGTTATTGTCTAAGATCAGAACCTCGGCGTTGACATCGGCACGCCCCGAGACAGATATGGTAGAGAGCTTGACCAATTGCCCGCTCGAAGGATAGCTGATGGTTGGCGGCGGCGGCGGGTCCAGAGCCACCACCAGCGTGGTGTCACGGGCTGCAACATTGCCGAGGGTATCGTAGGCGGTGATGGAGAGGAGATGGGTTCCATCTCCCACCTGAGTGATGTCCCACGGACAGTAATAGCGCAGGGTGGCAGTGGTGGTTGTGCAGTGGAGGCCCCCATCGAGGCGGAATTCGACGCGGCTCATCCCGGAAGGGTCGGCGGCGGTCAGGCTGAAAGTCCCCGAATGCCGCAGCGCCATGCCACTCACCAGGGGCTCACTGTCGAACCGGACGTCAGTGATGGTCGGCCCTTCTTTGTCGCCTACCGGTGTCGCACTTTGGGCCACCACCTCCTGCTTTTCACCCCCGGAAAGGTTCACCGCCGTCACGGCACCATAGTAGGTCTTCTCGTTCGTCAGCCCTGCGATGCTGGCGGATGTTCCGGTGAGACGGGCGCGTGGGTTCATACCGGCCACATTGGTGAAATTCGATTCGCAGAGATAGAGATGGTAGCGGGCGACATAGGCCCTCGGTTGAGAATCGGACCAGGAGAAATTGAGCCTGCCGTTTTGCGGCTGAATGATCAGATTGGCCGGATTGTCCAGAAGGGTGATCGCCTCCACAGCCGCACCCGGACTCTCATTCCCGCTCTCGTCAACTGCGGTGACCGTGCAGGGATAGGCCGTGGCGGGAACCAGACCAGCCTGTTCGAAGCGGTTGCGATTGATCGGCACCGGGATGCCTTCCGTTACTCGATTGAAATAGACCCTGTAGCCTGACAGATCCCGGCCGCTGTTGACCGATGGATTCCAGGTAAAGACGAGGCGATCCGAGAAGCACTCGACTGAAAGGGCAGTGACATCTTCAGGGGGGACAGAGTCCGTGGGAACAGCGGAAACCGGACTCACGGCAGTCAAGGCATTGCCGCGGACATCTACCGCAACAACGGCCAGATAGTAGGTATCTCCCTTGACCAGGCCGGTGATCGTATGGGCATAGGTTCCAGCAGGCAGAAGAGCCGCAGGAGACATTCCATGGATCTGTGAAAAGGAATGATCGGATACATAGATGCGGTAGAGTGCGATATCCCCCTGCCCTCTCTCGTCGTAGCCGGCCCAGTTGAGCGACACCGTCGTCCCTGGCCCGTTCCCGGAAGCGGTCAGGGTGGATACGGGCAGTGGCGGCGATTCGTAATCGATGATCGCCGCCACGGGGGGACTCTCTTCGCCCGCCTCGTTTCTGCAGGTCAGCTGAAAGCGGTTCACGCCTTCAATGAGAGCCACCTGGTATGACCATGAGGTGGCTTGATTCAAGGGCACCGCCAGGGTACCGTCAAGCCAGAGGGAGGTGTCAACCTCCTTGGTTCCGGCGATCACCTGGGAACCGACATCGGTGGGACTGATGACCGGTTGAAGAACCGGAGCATCAGGGCGGGTAAGACTCACGGTCACCGTCAGCGATGTGTTGAGTTCCTCATTTCCCGCTCGATCGACCGCTCTCAGCCCGAACCGGTAGACGCCCTTCCGAGGGATATGAACTGCGGTGGAGCCGGCAGGATAGTCAACCACGGCCAGGACGGCTGAATAGTCGATACCACCGCCTCCCTGGTCGCCATACAATCGGTACGAATAGATGTCCAGTGAAGGCGAGTGGGTCCAGTGGAAGGTTGCCCCATCGGGAGTGGCATTTGCCAGAAGGCCGGCGGGGGGTGCTGGCGGGGTGGTGTCCACGGTGAAGATTCTGGTAGCAGGAACCGGATCTGCATTGCCGGCCTCATCCCGGGCTTTGACCTCGAGAGTATGTTCCCCATCGATCAGCTCGGGGAAGGTGTGCGATGTGGCTGAACCGAAGGTCGACCAGGGTTGCAGGTCCAGCCGGTACGCATAGCTGATTCTGGGGGTCTCAGTGATATCATCCCAGCCGCTCCAGCCGAAAGTGATCTGGGCCCTGTTCACCAGGGTCCGATCCGGAGGACCCATGGTTATAGTGGTTTCCGGGGGCGTCTCATCCACTGCTGGCAGGGTTCTGAAGGTGAAGTTCGGGGAGCTCGCCAGATTCCCCACGCCATCTTTGGACTTGACCGCAAAATGGTATAGGGTATCGGCTTTGAGGTTAAGGAGGGTCATGGTATGTACCGTCACCAGAGTGCTGTCCAGAGCTGTACCGGACCCATAGCTGGGTGAATCACCAAAAACTGCCTGGGAGGTTGCCGGTTCACCCGTCTGCCAGGAAATCACGGCGCTTTTGTTGGTTATTCTGGGGACAGTCACCTCGCTGATCACCGGCGGAGAGCGATCGACGGTGAAATTGCGCACCGCCGGGGTCAGGTCGACATTGCCGCTGTAGTCGCGAGCGCGGACCTTAAAAACGTGGGCGCCCTCCGCCAGGCTATTGAAGGTGAAGGTTGTTGACGACAAAAATGATGACCATTCGCCGAGATCCATCGCAAAGGAGTAGACCAGCGGCTCTTCGGCGGTATCACTGCCCAGCCATCCGAAGCTCACACTGGAACCGGTAACTCCTCCCTCGACCGGGCCGGATGTGATCGTGGTATCGGGCGCCTCATGGTCCTTGAGGGTTGTGAACGTCGTTTCGAGGGAATAGTCGGACCAGCCGTTCTTGTTGTCCTTGTAGCGCACATGCCAGAAATAGGCTGTACCGGGTTCAAGGGTGCCCCAGGGGATGCGGATGCTGGTCAGGTTGGCAGTGGTCTCACCACTATCGAAGACGGGGGAGTTGTAGGAGCCAGAGGCAGCCCGGATCTGCCACCGGGACGAAGCCTGAAAGTCCCCGCTGTCCGGGTCGGAAAAGGGGCTGGCCGACAGGATCAAGGATGCGGACAGATTGAGGGCACCATCAGCCGGGAGGCTGTTACTCGGTCGCTCAGGGATGGTATCGCCGGGTGTCGCTGTCGGTCCTCCGGTGCCCCCGTAGGCACCCATATCGGCGCGGGTGCCGTCCCCGTCGAGCATAAACGGATCACCGGCATCGATGCATGGAGAGCCTGACTGAAGGTGGAAGTCTCCCGAGGCCAGGTAAAGTGGGTCCTCTGAGATATCACCACCACCAGTTGAAAGATTGGAATAATTGGTTTGGTTGTTCCAAAGATCGTTGTAGCTGAGAGTGTAGGCACCATATTCTCTAAGGATCCCGATCCTGCAGGAGGTGATCAGATTGGAGGAGATGGTGCTGCGATAGCTGTCTCCAGTGTGGAGGAGGATCCCGATGCCGTCGACATCCAGAGTGTTGAAGCTGATCGTCGGAGTATAAGCGGAGCCCACGCGGATGCCGTAGCCGACATTGTTCCGGATGATGTTGTTGCGGATGGTTGGGCTGGCCTGGTAGCTGCCGCTCACATAAACACCGTTGTTGCAGCGGGTGATGTGATTGTTGGCAATCCAGGGCGAGCAGCTCCGCTCGAGGTGGGTCCCATGCTCCTGGTTGTCCCGGATGATGCAGCCGATGATTGGGGAGGAGGAATCGGAGAGATAGACTGCGATGAGATTATTGGCCAGCAGGGAATTGCGCAGGGAGGGATGAGCTTTGCTGCACCAGAGCCCCCGCGAGGCGTACTCGATCACCGCATGCTTGATGACACTCGCATCGAGGCTGGAATCGTAGAAGTAGATCCCGCTCCAACTGCCCCGGCCGGGACTGGTCGAAGAGGAGGTGAAGGTGATCGGATTGGCAGCCGTGCCAACCGCCTCCAACCGGCCGTAGACATGGAGGCCGGTGTTATTGGCAAACCGCAGGACCGTGCCGGGCTCCAACCTCAGGACTACCCCGAACGGTACCGTCACATTCCCGGTAACCTCGATCAAGCCCGACCAGATCTCATTTTGAGTGAGGCTGCCCGAGGTGGTGGGCAGGGTCGAATAGGAGCCGGTGAGCAAAGGCGGGTTGCCACCCGCGCCAAAGGCCCCGATCTCACCTCCGTCCTGAGCCGCTGAGAGCAAGGGGGACACGTCCTGGAGCCGGACGTCCGCAATCAGCCAATCCACATACCAGGGATCCAGGGCAAGGTCCGTTGCCCCCGGTGACAAGCCGCTGGTGTTTGCCCCGTTGTCCCAGAAATCATTGTTGCTGAGAGTGTAGGCACCATATTCTCTCAGGATCCCGATGTTGCAGGAGGTGATCAGATTGGAGGAGATGGTGCTGCGATAGCTGTCTCCAGTGTGGAGGAGGATCCCGATGCCGTCGACATCCAGAGTGTTGAAGCTGATCGTCGGAGTATAAGCGGGGCCCATACGGATGCCGTAGCCGACATTGTTGCGGATGATGTTGTTGCGGATGGTTGGGCTGGCCTGGTAGCTGCCGCTCACATAAACACCGTTGTTGCAGCGGGTGATGTGATTGTTGGCAATCCAGGGCGAGCAGCTCCGCTCGAGGTAGATCCCATGCTCCTGGTTGTCCCGGATGATGCAGCCGATGATCGGGGAGGAGGAATCGGAGAGATAGACTGCGGTGAGATTATTGGCCAGCAAAG
>Ga0255347_1001923_pt1 | contig 31100 bp, 33 predicted proteins | sample wastewater_treat_2_FD_192479 | JGI IMG/M metagenome (GOLD analysis project Ga0255347, IMG submission 192479) | Wastewater microbial communities from Lulu Island WWTP, Vancouver, Canada - plant24 | ecosystem: Engineered > WWTP > Wastewater > Unclassified | place: Canada: Vancouver, British... | reverse complement strand
ATATGCCGCCATATGCGTATGCCATAGCCAAGGCCGTGAACCTACCGGTATTTGACTATATTACACTGATCAACTGGGTGAATTACTCGGTATGCCAACGGCCGTATTTCGGATTCTTCTAGGATAGGTTATAACACTAAAAACAGAATGAATACATATAAAAAACCCTGCAGATTTCTGTTTTGCAGGGTTTTTCTTCATTATTCGCCCAGTACTCTTTTGATAAAAACCTCAACAAGGCCCTGATCAAACTGTGTGCCGGAATTTCTTTTAAGCTCTTCTATGGCTTCGCTTTTACTCAATTTATCTTTGTAACTGCGATATCTGGTCATCTTATCGTAGGCATTTACTATATTAATTATTTTTGACTGCAGAGGGGTTTTGTCTCCCTTTATCCCTCTGGGATAACCTTTCCCGTCGATCCTTTCGTGATGATGCAAGACATATTCAGCTATCGGCGCAAATTCATCAACAGATCTAAGGATCTGGTAGCCGATATCCGGATGCCGCCTTATATCTGACCATTCTGAATCGCTAAGATTACCGTTTTTGTTGAACAGCTGCTTATCTATGCCTATCTTTCCGATATCGTGGAGCAACCCTGCTGTTTTCAGGTCTCTTATTTCGGTCTCACTCATATTAAGAGATCTGCCCATGGTTTCACACATTGAACTGACCCGTTCGCCATGGTATTGTTCCTGCCTGCTCTTTTCATACAGGGCCTTCGTGATTACTTTTATTGTTTCGTTCCTCATGCTGGTGCTTTCGGAAAATTTATATCTGTACATTTGATTCTCTGCCTGCATAAAAATACCATTAATATCTTGCGAAGAATCCTCTTTTGTTGCAAAGCCTAATGATACGGAACAATTGATATGGTTGATCTTTTCATGCGTCACATTAGAATGGATTCGTAAGACTATTTCTTTCGCTTCGCTGTTGGTTGTTTTGGGCAGCAGCAAAACAAATTCATCTCCGCCGATTCTTGCGGCTACATCATCAGGCCTGCACTGTGCCCTGATGATGTTTGCAACTCTTTTCAGAAGTTTATCGCCTTCGAGGTGGCCAAAAGCATCATTTATTAGTTTCAATCCGTTGACATCGGCCATAACAAAGGACAGGGGAAGATTATAGCTGTTGTCAAGCCTTTTGGCTTCCCTCTCATAATATCTTCTGTTGAACAAACCCGTCAGTTGATCATAATAACTTAGGTACAGGATTTCTATTTCTGCATTTTTACGCTCTGTAATATCTTCAATCATGCACAAATGACGGGGATCTGCAGCATCTTCGGTTTTAAAAGGAACGATGATCATATTTATCCAGACCACAGAACCGTCAGGGCGAATATAACGTTTGTTCAAGGAAAACTCAGATATTTTACCCGAAAGAAGAAGATCGAGACTTCGCATATTTTCTTCGATATCGTCAGGATGAGTGTATTGTCTCCAGTCTATGGACAGCAATTCATCTTCGGTTCTGCCCACTATTTCCGCAAATTTTTTATTTACCTGCTTGGCAATGCCGTTCTTTGAAGAGAAGACGCCTATGCCGAAAGGCGAACGTTCAAATATTGTACGGAAGCGCTCCTCACTTTCCGTCAGCGCTTTCTCAGCAAGCTTCTTTTCCGTAATATCGGTAACAAACCCTTCGGTGGCAATGAACTTCTGATCGGGCTTGCGCTTTTCCCGAAATTGCTCCCAGACCCATTTAATATCGCCCGATGCTGTAACTATAGGATATTCGTCACTGAAAGTATCGCTAGCATGTATGTCATTTCTCCACTTTGTTAATAGTTTTTCCCTGTAGTCGGGATGGATAAGATCATAATAAGAGGGATTTAAGTTGAGCAGGTCTTCTGCACTGTATCCTGTCAGATCGTAACACCCTTCGGAAATAAATGTCATCGTAAAATCTTTATCATCCTTGGAACGATATGCAACTCCGGGGAAGTTTGACAAGAGTAGTTCATGGGTTATATCCATCGAATACCCTATCGTGCCCATAAGTTTGCCGGATTTGTCAGTGACAGGTATCTCATGGATCTCATAGATCCCTTGTTCCGTTTGCTCGCTTCTTACGGTTTCTTTGGAAAAACACATTTCAACGGGGAGGTCCGCCGAATTGAGGAAAGTATGTAAACTATCGATGCCCGGAGCATGGGGAATAGTATTATCACTATGCTCGAATAAGAATTTGTTAACAATCGAGTTATTGCCTGCCGCATCCTTAAACCATATATCGAAAGGGAAACAATCTATAATGGATTTAGAATAAGCGATATAAAGCAATAATTCCTCTTCTGCTTTTTTCATTAAAACACTCCCCCGTAGACTATCACCTAACCTAAAAAGTAAATAATAATAGCTACCCGGTATAAGTATTATCAAGATATTGCAAGCGTAAGTACATTTTACCTCAATATTCTAAATCCAACAACCACTTTTTAACTTTTAAATGACTTTATTCAAACCGCCTTATTATTTTTATCTAATTAGGTAATAATAAACAAAACATTGTTTTAGGAGTTGAAAATAAATGAATGAACATAAATATGCAAACCGCCTTTCTCAGGAAAGATCTCCCTACTTGCTCCAGCATGCGCACAACCCGGTGGATTGGTTTCCTTGGTCTGAAGAAGCCTTTACAAAAGCTAAGGCAGAAGATAAGCCTATCTTCCTTTCCATCGGCTACTCCGCATGCCATTGGTGTCATGTGATGGCAGAAGAATCTTTTGAAGACGAAGAAGTGGCAAGGATATTAAATAAAGATTTTGTGGCAGTAAAGGTCGACAAGGAGGAAAGGCCTGATTTAGACATGGTATATATGATGGCGTGCCAGTTGTTTGCCGGCCAGGGCGGGTGGCCGACAACACTTTTTCTCACTCCGGACAAGAGGCCTTTTTTCGCAGGCACCTATTTCCCGAAAGAATCCGTAAATGGCCGGGCAGGACTGATCGATATCCTCAACAGCATCAAAAAGTCCTGGTCGGAAAAACGTAAGGACATTGAAGACAGCGGCAAAGACATGGTTGTCAGATTAAATGCCATAAACTGCGACGGTCAAAAGCTGTCTGGATCAGACCTGACTTCAGCGGAGGATTTGATTCATAAAGGAATAGAACAACTGCAGAATTCTTTCGATGAGATCAACGGCGGATTCGGGAAAAGCCCCAAGTTCCCGACACCGCAAAATCTTCTTTTTTTGCTGGCGTTCAACAAAGCATATAAAGATGGAGAATCTTTGAGAATGGCGGAAAAGACCCTCATTCAGATGTATCGGGGAGGTATTTACGACCATATCGGAGGCGGCTTCAGCCGCTATTCGACAGATTCTCGCTGGTTGGTACCGCACTTTGAAAAAATGCTTTACGACAATGCCATGCTGGCCTTTGTTTATACGAAAGCCTATAGATCAACGGAGGATCCTATATATAAAGAGGTGGCCGAATCTATCCTTGGTTATGTTTTGAGAGAAATGACAGCCCCTGAGGGCGGTTTTTACAGCGCTCAGGACGCAGACAGCCAGGGAGAAGAGGGGAAGTACTATGTGTTCAGCAGGGCTGAAATACTGGACAGGCTAGGGGAAAAGGAAGGATCAGCCTTTTGCGATGCCTACGACATCAGTCCCCGGGGCAATTTTGAAGGCTATAGCATTCCTAATCTTTTATATAACTTCTCTTTTGAGGATATGTCTGAAAGGTTTGAGTCGCAGCGGAAAACCTTACTGACTTACAGGGCTGAAAGGATGAGCCTCCATAAGGATGACAAGGTGCTCACAGCATGGAACGGAATGATGATCGCAGCCTTTGCTAATGCAGGGAGTGTGTTTGGCCAGAGAAGGTATCTGGATGCCGCCGTTAATGCAGAGAAGTTTATTACAGAAAAGCTTGTAAAGAGAGACGGAAGGCTGAAGGTCCGCTACCGGGAGCAGGAGGCGGCCGGGGACGGTTATTTAGATGATTATGCTTACTATGTATGGGGTTTACTGGAGCTCTATGAAACGACAAAGAAAGTGGGATACCTTCAGAAGGCCATTGATCTTAACACAGTAATACTCAATGATTTTTCCGATGAGGAAAGAGGAGGCTTCTATTTTACTTCCTTTAACAGTGAAAAACTGATCTGGCGGCCTAAGGAAAGCTACGATGGGGCTATACCTTCCGGCAACAGCATTGCAGCCTGGAATATGGTCAGGCTGGCGAATAAGATGGGCAGCTCGGATTTGACCGAAAAGGCGGAAGCTCAGCTTCGTTTTCTTGCAGTCGAAGCCGAAAGATATCCCATAGGCCACAGTTTATCACTGTACCTTTTAACGAAATATTTGAACAGAGATGTCAAGGGCGCTCGCCGATGAGGGATCCGGGATCGAGGTTGTTTTCCAGATATTCTCTTTTCAATAAGCTCATTATGTAGATATTCCTGTATTCCCCCTGGTAAAATACATCTTCCCTCAGCAAACCCTCGGTCACAAAACCGAATTTTTTGTTGAGATTGATCATTTTTTCATTCTCAGACCACACATAAGAATACACTTTGTTCATACCCAGCTCTTTAAAAGCATACTCTAAAAGCCTCTTCCTGATGTCGGCAGCATAGCCTTTCCCCCAGTATTCTTTATGGCCGACAGCCATATAGGTTTCTGCCTTTGAGTTTTTGAAATCTATGTTCACTAGGCCGCCATAACCTATGGGAAAATCCTTTTCAACCAGGCAAACGATAAAGTCCCTTCGGCTTTCATCCGCCGAAACCTTTTGCAGCCAGTTTCTTGTAGCTACCTCTGAAAAGGGGTAGTCAACATTTAAGGTGCGGCGTACATCCGGGTCGTTGACCCACCTTACCTTGTAGGGAATATCCTTTTCTTCCATTAACCTAAGATATATCCTGTCTCCATATAACATTTCCAATCCCCCCCTTTTTTTATATTAAGTTCTGTTTCACCCTAATAATATCATAAATGCAGCCTGTCGAACAAGCCGATAAAGGCAGAGTTTGTGTTGGCAGAAGCAAATCCTCTGCCGGCGAAGGCAGAATGTGTTAAACCAGGGGTGGCACGGGTGGCACGGGGACGCTTTGTTTGCCACCACATGCCTCACTAGCCGCCGGCAATGTAAACCAAAACCCCGCTCAAAGAATGATTTGGTTTACATTTGGTCGTGATTTTAGCCCACGGCGGGCGCTGCCCGCCGGCAATGTAAACCAAACCCCTGACAAAGACAGATTTGGTTTACATTCAGCCATGATTCCAGCCCCCGGCGGGCGCGGCCCGCCGGCAATGTAAACCAAAACCCCGCTCAAAGAATGATTTGGTTTACATTTGGTCGTGATTTTAGCCCACGGCGGGCGCTGCCCGCCGGAAATGTAAACCAAACCCCTGACAAAGACAAATTTGGTTTACATTCGGCCATGATTCCAGCCCCCGGCGGGCGCTGCCCGCCGGCAATGTAAACCAAACCCCTGACAAAGACAGATTTGGTTTACATTCGGCCATGATTCCAGCCCCCGGCGGGCGCTGCCCGCCGGAAATGTAAACCAAACCTCTGACAAAGACAAATTTGGTTTACATTCAGCCATGATTCCAGTCCCCCAGCGGGCGCTGCCCGCCGGAAATGTAAACCAAACCCCGGGCAAAGACAGATTTGATTTACATTCGGCTATGATTCCAGCCCCCGGCGGGCGCTGCCCGCCGGAAATGTAAACCAAAACCCCTGACAAAAACCCTGTGCCGGCAAAAGCAAATCCTCTGTCGGCAAAGACAGAATGTGTTAAGGCAGAGGTCGGAGATAAGCCGATTTTGGCTGCTGTTAATAGCCTAATCCTTTATCACAAGACGGATTTTGCTTTATTAATAAAGCTTCCATCTGAACCATTTTAGTTTCTAACTGTTGAAGGTGATCAAGTATTTCTTTTAAAACAGCCTCTTGATTTGACGCTTCTATGTTTGCAGCCTGCTGATGCCAATAAGTACTTTTAATAAATGCCGGATTATCTGAGCTTCTGATTTCCTGCTCAATATTTTTCATTTCTTCTATAATATTATTATCCATTTTTTCTACCCTTTCTTTTAACATAGTATTCTGCTGCAGGAAATATGTGTGGACTCGGATACAAAAGGCAGTAAGCCAGGTTTTGACTTTCATTTCGATGTGTGATGAATTCTGCGTTTTTTGGGAGAATAATGTCACAACTTGAAAACCAAAGCCATATACTATTTTCAAAGGGAGTGGGACTCCCCGGTCATAAGATTAAGATTTATGTAAGGAAAACGGAACAATTACTGAAATACCAAAAATGAAATAACGGAAGGAATGAGTATAATGCCAACACCAACATGCGCAACAGGATTAGATCCTAATTGCGGAGAATGTTGTGCTGTTTTTACAAATACAGATAAAAGAGCAGCCTTTGGATATCAACTGGGAAGCGCTGCTTGTGAATGCCATGACATTTGTGTAGAAGATGTCCGGGATATTTGTGTAAAACGAAGAACGTTAAGATATTGTATTCCATGCTTAGCCGATGGCAGAGCCGGCTGCAGGGGTGGGTTTTTACCTGACGGGCCGCCGACAGCCCAAAGCTGGCGTGTTTTATGTGCCGAAGAGCGTATAAGTCCGGCTACCAATTGTGATCGTATCATCAATGAGCTTGAGTTTGAAGTTGTATTGAGGTATAGCGGCACCCTGGTGGTAGTGACTCCCAAAGATGTTTTCGATTGTTTATGGTATGAATTTGCGAAATTTCCAAGCGGTGTGTTTTATCCTAATAATACAGGAGGGCTCAATCAATTCAGAAACGAACTGGCTGTAATAGACGGCTCGTGCAAAGTGATTATCATTGAAACTGTAAGAATCGTTGCAGAAGGAAATGACTGTATATTGGAAATCGCTTATAAGATCATCGACAAATTATGGAAACATGAAAATCTCTTGATATCAGCTATCAAACCCTATGCATCTGCTTCAGAAACAGAGAACGTTACAGTCACGCAGGAGTTTGCTCAAGGCCATAAAATCAGCGCATGTTCTGACAGCGGACCTTGCAGTGGATTATAATATTCTGAGCTGACAAACAGTATCAAACTGAAGTTGTCAGGGGTGTCACGGGGACGGGAGTTTGAGAATCATAGGTTGTCAAACCCCCGTGACACCAAAACAAAGCTCCGCTAATACAATTTATATCTAAGAATCAAGATCCTCCTTTTCCAATGCACAATGAGTTTTTCGAGGCAGAGGAAGTTGAATCAGAGTCAGAGTCAGGAAAAGGCAGTACTTTTTGATTTCAACTAGAAATATGATTTTTTCTGGTCAGCAGCTATTCGAGACAATTCACTCTAATCCCGAGAATTCATTGTACGGGCAATAATTTCATCAAGAAGGCGATTTGCGGCCTCCTCTTTCGTAAGCAGGGGCAACTGGATTTCTTCATCTGGAGTAATCAAGGTCAATAAGTTAGTATCCGTCCTAAAGCCAGAGCCTTTTTCCTTCAGGCTGTTGCAAGCAATCATATTTAAGTTTTTTGCATTGAGTTTTTTCCGGGAGTTTTCGATCAGGTTTTCTGTCTCCATGGAAAAACCGCACAGGAATTGTCCCTCTCTGCGATGCTCTCCAAGATACTGGAGGATATCTAAGGTTTTCACTAATGGAATGGAGAGTTTTTCATCCATTTTCTTTACTTTTTCTTCCGAAACCTCCGCAGGCCGATAATCAGCTACAGCGGCAGCCTTGATTATAATATTCTGGTCGGCACTTCGGGAAACAACTGCTTCGAACATATCCTGTGCAGATATCACATTGACGACTTCTACAGGCGGCGGCGCAAGATCGGTTTTTCCGGTGACCAGAGTGACCTGCGCTCCGCGCTGTGCAGCGGCCTGCGCAATGGCATATCCCATCTTTCCCGAGGAGTGATTAGTAATGTAGCGAACAGGATCGATCGCCTCCATGGTAGGACCCGCCGTAACCAGGACCTTCAAACCTTTCATATCTTTTTCGTGGGCCAGCTCCATGAGGATGGCCTCCAGAAGCTGCTCCGGTTCGGGCATTTTACCAAGCCCAATATCTCCGCAGGCAAGCCGGCCGCAGGTGGGTGATATGACTTCCCAGCCAAAATCTCTGAGTTTGCTGAGGTTTTGCTGCGTTACGGGATTTTCGTACATAGCCGTATTCATTGCGGGCGCGATAATCTTTTTGCACCTGCATGCCAGAACCGTGGTGGTCAGCATATCATCGGCAATGCCGTGGGCTAACTTGGCGCATACGTTGGCTGTTGCAGGAGCGATGACAACCAGATCTGCCTGCTTTGCCAGAACAATATGCTCTGTGCTGTATTGGAAACTACGATCAAAAGTACTCACAGGCACTCTATTATTGGTAAGGGCCTCGAAGGTAAGGGCAGATATAAATTCCGTTGCATTGACAGTCATTAATACGTGAACATCGCAGTTATGATTCACCAATAAGGATGCCAGAGAGGCTGACTTGTATGCGGCAATACCCCCGGTAATGCATAATAATATGGTTTTTCCTTTCAGCATTTTTTATCCTCTAATTTTCCCTTTCAATATTTTATGCCGGCATCTATTTATAGATGTGGAGGCTGGGTCCTTCTTATGCATAGATGTCAGTCATTTAGATACAATAGAAGCAATCACTGTATCAAACATAACCGATTATAATTAATTATATCAAAATCCTGGAAATCGGTAAATGATTAATATTTCAAAGATCGCATTTGCAGGTGTTGATGCTGGCAGTCAAGGATAATATTCATTAAACCATTGACAAAAGAGCCTATAAGACATAATATACTCATATACGCATAAGGGTATATGAGGAGGATGAAATGGAGAAATTACTTGATCTATTCAAAGTACTTTCGGATGAGACCCGGTTAAGAATTGCAGTATTATTGGCGCAGGGAGACCTATATGTTTGCCAGATTAGCGGAGTGTTGAATATTTCGCAGCCTAAGGTTTCAAAACACCTGTCAAAGCTAAGAGATATAGGTTTTGTAACGGACAATCGACAGGAACGGTACGTTTATTACCAATTAACAAAAGACAATCAGCTTTTAACCGATTTTTTAAGCCATATATTAGATAACCTCGAAAGCTATCCTCAATTGACAGCAGATAGAATCAACCTGGCAGATAAGGAGAAATACTTAAGCCAATGTATGTGTAAGTAGGAAATCGTCAAATCAATAGGAAGCATCATAAGGGGATATTTGCATGTTTATTTTAAAATGGCTGAATAACCAATTGCTCAAGATGGAGTGGTTATCAAATCTGGTAAAATATTTCGTTGAAAAAGGATTTGGACTCGATATACAGGATCGCCTTGGAGGAAGCATTCACTTTTTTATCTATGATATCATTAAGATATTCATTTTGTTGTCTGTGTTGATTTTTACCATATCCTATATCCAGAGCTTCTTTCCTCCCGAGAGGACGAAGCAGATTTTAGGCAAATATCATGGAATATGGGCAAATCTGCTGGGTGCTTTATTGGGTACAGTTACACCGTTTTGCTCATGCTCGTCAATTCCTTTATTTATCGGGTTTACTGGAGCGGGGCTGCCTCTTGGAGTTACCTTTTCCTTCTTAATTTCATCGCCATTGGTTGATCTGGCCTCATTCATTTTGCTGGCCAGTATATTTAACTGGAAGATAGCGATTGCTTATGTATTAGTTGGGATCTTTCTGGCAGTAATCGGTGGAACAATCATCGGCAATGCAAAATTAGAGAGCTATGTAGAACCTTTTGTATACGGTAATCAGATGGCTGAGCTTGACCAGGAAGAGCTTACAAGAAAAGATCGGATTCAATATTCCAGACAACAGGTATTGGATATTATCAAGAGGGTATGGATGTATATCTTGATCGGAGTCGGAATCGGCGCCGCAATTCACAACTGGATACCGCAGGATATGATTTCAGCAATACTGGGCCAGGATAAATGGTATTCGGTATTAGTGACAACGATAATCGGGGTTCCCATGTATGCTGATATTTTCGGAACGCTGCCGATTGCCGAAGCATTGGTTATTAAAGGCGTAGGATTGGGGACGGTTCTGTCCTTTATGATGGCTGTAACCGCTTTGTCGCTGCCTTCTTTGATAATGCTGAAAACGGTAGTTAAAAAGAAACTCCTTACGATCTTTTTTATCGTCGTTACAATAGGGATCATTATTATAGGGTATACTTTTAATTTAATCGGATACTTGCTGATCTAAGGTATATAAAATTGTAAATCGGGAGGAATCAAAGAATGAACATCAAGGTTTTAGGAACGGGCTGTGCAAATTGCAGGAAGCTGGAATCCAACGTGAAGGAGGCCATAAAACAATTAGGAATTGATGCCGGCTTTGAAAAGGTCGAGGACATGAAGGCTATCATTGCATACGGGGTAATGCGGACTCCTGCTCTTGTCATCGATGAAAAAGTAAAGATCAGCGGAAGGGTACCTGCCGTTGAGGATATTAAGAAAATCTTAGAGCAAAAATGAAAGAAAGCGGAGGTAATTATTATGAGAATGTTAGAAGAATTTTTTCCTGAGTTTACAAAGAAACTAGATGAAATTGACGAGCTGTATGCTAAGAACAGACCCATAGACGAAAGGATCTACCAGTTCATTTGCTTTGCTTTATCCATTAAAGGACGGTCAAAGCCTTGTGTTTTGAAGCATTTCAAAGGGGCTCTTGATGCCGGGGCAACAGTTGAGGAATTGAGCTATATTTTAGCTCTAACCATGCGAGAAGCTGCAGGAGCTGATGATTGCTGGACACATGATGTTATCGATGATTGGAAAGAAATTATCGCAGGAAATGTAAAATGCAGCTGTGAAAGATAATTATGGAGATTTTCACTCATAAGAACCAATTTGCGGTTTGCCAGGATAGTAAAGTCTGTTTCCTATAATAAATATTCGCCGAGAATATCATAAAGAGGGCCAGTTTTCTTCTGATGAGACAATGCTGTAATGACCATGTTTTGTTTCGGAGAAACGATAAGAAATTGCCCGTCGGCGCCGTCGCAGTAATAATGAGTATTAGGATATCTATCTCCGCCGTCGCCGCAGACCCATATGTGATAGCCGTAGGCTATCTTGTCCATTTTTCCGCTTTGAGTCGCATCATATTTGTTAAAACCGGGATTATGGATATGAGGTTCATGCATGGCATCCACCCATGAATCTTTAATAATTTGGCTGTTGTTATATTTTCCTCTGTTTAAGAGCAGGAGGCCGATGCTATGCATTTCGTCGTTATTCAAGTATAGGCCAGTAGCCCCAAAACAGATGCCCTGGCTCGTCCTCTCCCATTGAGGCTTTTCGATACCTATATGCTTTAATACGGTTTCGTGTACCCATTCATCGAAGTACATACTTGTAAGCTTCTGGACAATAGCAGATAATAAATATGTGGCTGCATTGTTATAAACAAAAAATGTCCCGGGCTCACGGACAATAGGGTAGTTGAGGATATAGCTTATGTAATCTGTATCGGTGGGCAGGCTATTATAATCCTTTCTTAGCATCAGTCCTTTTTCGTGACCCATCGTCAAAGTCAGGAGATGTCTGATTTTAAGCTCCGACAAGTAGTCGAGATTATCTTTGTTTTGTATTTCGATATCATCAAAATAAGACATCACAGGGCTGTCAAGGTCAAATAAATTGCTCTCGATTGCTTTATAAATCCCAAGGCAGCTGACTGTCTTGCTTATGGACCTGACATTTTTCCTGGAATCATCGGTAAAAGTGTGGGCATATCTGTTCCCGTCGACAGAGATAATGATACTGTCTACCTTGAGCTTATTGTTTTCTGTAAATTTAATAAAATTGCTCAGCATATCTTTGTACCGGTAATTGTCATACCTTTCCATCTTATATTTTTCTGAAGCAGCCAGCAGTTTTTCTATGAATATACCCTAAAAAACAGTTTAAGTCAAAAATTATCTGTCAAAACCTTCCGATTGTTACTAACCGCCAAACACTGTAAGATACAAGTAGAGGAGAAGCTTATTATGTACCTGAAAAGAATAATTCCCAAAATGATTCCTGCTATTATTCTGCTTTATTTTATTTTGCAGACGATGATTCTTTCTTCAGCTGAAACACCAACAGGCACGGAGCTTCGCTATACTATGTCATACATATATTTCGGAAGCACCGGTTCATATATCTCCCATGTGGACCGAACCAACGGAAGCCTTGACGAAATCTCTCCAAACTACTTTAACCTGAATAAGGATGGGAGTCTTGCCCTGACTCCGGCAACGGAGCGCACATTTATTGATGAAATGCATCGACGGGATATTTCTGTTGTTCCATTTTTGAGCAATCACTGGGATAGGGAACTGGGACAGGCGGCTCTTGCAAGGCGGGAAGAACTGGCAGGACAGCTGGCGGAAGCCGTTGAAAGATATGACTTGGATGGAGTCAATGTGGATATAGAGAATCTTACTGAGAATGAACGTGATCTGCACACAGACTTTATTCGCATTCTCAGGGACAAGTTGCCGGATGAAAAGATTATTGGAGTATCAGTGGCGGCAAATCCTTACGGGATTACTACAGACTGGAAAGGCTCTTATGATTATGAAAGCCTTGGAAAACACAGCGACTATCTTATGATCATGGCCTACGATGAACACTACCGGGGAGGCGAACCGGGCACCGTTGCCAGTATCAGCCTTGCGGAAAAATCGATTCAATACGCCTTGAGCAAGGTACCAAAGGAAAAGATACTACTCGGTATCCCTTTTTACGGGCGCATATGGAAAAATGGCAGCGGCTTTCCCCAAGGGGTAGGTATCAGCAATATGGAGGTGCAGACACTCGTTAGCCAATATGAAGGTTCTGCTGCTTTTGATCCGGAGACATTTACTCCGACAGCTACAATCAAAGTAAAAGAAAAAGATGAAAAACTTAAAATCAGAGGAATACCCATTGGCCCCGGGACATATACCATTTGCTACGAAAACGAGCTTTCTATTAAGCAAAAACTCCGGTTAATAGAGAAGTATGACATTAAAGGCACGGGAAGCTGGAGTCTGGGTGAGGAGACTGCGGACACATGGGAGTATTATAAGCTTTGGTCTAATGGTTGCTATTTTGACGATGTTGGAAAACACTGGGCCAGAGACTACATAATAAAAGCATATAAAAAGAATTGGGTGATGGGAGTAACGCAAACCACCTTCTGTCCGGACAGGCCCCTTACCCGGGCAGAGGCTTCTGCAATGCTGGTGCGGTTGTTGAAGCTGCCCGCCCAATTCTTTGAAGAATCCACATTTACTGATGTCTCCGGGCATTGGGCCGAAGGAGCGATAGATACAGCATGGAGCCACAATATAGTCAAGGGAGTGGCGAAGGATCGTTTTGAACCCGAAGCGCCTATTACCAGAGAGCAGATGGCTGTAATACTACATAGTGTATTGGAGCCCTATACGTTTTACGGAGAAGGAAAACCCTTGAGTTTTTCTGACGTCAGTCCCGAATCCAATCCCTGGTCTTGGGAAGCGATCGAACACATAGACGGTTTGGGCATCATTTCCGGGTTTGGAGATGGAAGCTTCCGCCCAAAAGAAGCACTTACCCGGGGGCAAATGACAGTGATTATGAGCAAACTGGAAAAGATATGCGCGAAATAATGTATATATTCATGAGTAGGGGGAGACCCCGCTTATGGATACACACAGCAGGGAAAGGCAATTGTGCATAGGGTATAAGAAATTGAAAATTAAAATGAAAAAGTTGATTTGGATAGTGATTGCATTTACAGCCGCAGGCTTCATTAGCTATGCTCTATTTTTCAATGGCGGGAGCGAGCCGGCCGGCGGCAATTCTTTGGATCCTACTCCGCCTTCACAGGAGGAACCTGGCGGCGGCAATAATCCGCCTTCACATGAGGAACCTGCCGGGGAAGCTGAATCTCAGGAAGAGCCTGTTACGGAGCCGGATCCTGGCGATGAACCTATCATAAAGCCAGGTCCGGATCAGAAAGAAAAGCCTGCAACAAAGCCCGAACAAAAAAATGACGGTCAACAGCAAACTATACCTGTTCCTGGAAAAGAGGTTGAAAAAGAATCCATTGTAATAGAATCGGGAACAATTGAGAACACAACAAAGCAGATCGCATTGACCTTCGACGCAGGATGGCTCTATGATCAGACAGCAGATTTACTTGATGTACTCGACTACTATCAGGTAAAATCAACATTCTTCTTACGGGGTAAGTGGGTAGAGGATCATCCTGATTTAGCCAGGGAGATAATAAAAAGAGGGCACAGCATTGGGAATCATTCTCTGACCCATGGGCATATGACGGAGATGACGGATGAAGAGGTCCAAAATGAAATAGTCATATCCACAAATATTATAGAAGAAGTCACCGGATATCGGCCCTGTCTGTTCCGTCCGCCCTTCGGTGAGTACGACAGCAGAATATTGAAGATACTTTCCCAGCAAGGCTATCCTTATACGGTGAAGTGGACAGTTGACAGTCTGGACTGGGCAGAGGAAATGAATGGGATAAAGATAACAGAACAATATCTCATTGACAGGGTCCTTTCCAATGCGACCGATAAGGGGATCATTCTTATGCATGTAGGTGGTTTTCAGACGGTCGATGCATTGCCGGAGATCATCGAAGGGCTGCTGCAAGAGGGCTACCATCTGATGAGGGTCAACGATATGCTTACACCAAAGCCGGCATATCAGTAAAACCTTATTCTTTGGCTTTCCAATACTTGCTTCCATCAGCCAGGCGCATCAACCTGCCGCTGTCGACCATCCCCCGCCGTAAAACGAAATAATCGCCGAAGGTATGCCAGCTGCCTAGGATGGCATTTACCTCTTGTTCCGAATAATCTACATCATTTTCGAACTTGCCGGCCAAATAGTCGTATACCATCAATCTTATTGCATGCTTGGCCGGAAGCTGCTTGAGTTTGCCATCTTCATCTAAAAAGTTACTTATTGTCTTTGCCATTTGAATTGATTCTCCATTTCAAAAGGACTGGTTTTAAGATTAATGGCGCTGTGACCATTGCTCCGATTAAGCTAATTAACGATTTCTTTTTACCACAGTATAATATGATTGTTGTTCATTAAATACATATTAAGTGAGAATCCTTAACAAATCCTCGGTAAAAAGCTCAGTTCCCGGCGTACAATCATTTTCTACGATGAAATGTAAAAATACCTGCTTATCACCATCCTGCCGGAAAATTAAATAAGTTGAGTTTGGATATCCCGGCATGACCCAATTATCTTCAGTTATATACATGCCGCCCGCCAGCCCGATTTTTTCCGGCGACTCAGTAAGAAATTCATAATTCATTTGATAAACAACAAGCTGCATATCGTTTAAATTATCATAGGTATATGAGTAAGCTAAGTTCTCGATCCTCCAATTGGTATAACCGTAGTCGGGGTAGTCTGCTCTGCTGATATCAAATAGTTGTTCTACCTGGGTCTTAGCTGCGGCCAGTACATCTGCAGGAACATCAAATCCCTCTGGGACAAATCCTTTATCAAGGGGATCGATTACTGTTTGATTGTTGTCCCCATCCGGTGTCTCTCCTGAATTCCCATCAATGCCTGTACATCCCATGCTTAAAAATAAAACCGCCATTGTAACAAATAAAGCTATAACTTTTTTAAACTCTTTCATGGTTATTCCACCCTTTCATATCCCTTTTTCTGCTTATTAAACTGTGAACGGCATACGTTCTGAATATTTGACTCTTAATTTTCCATTTTGTTCCTCGAAGAATGTTCTTTCACAACCACTATATAAAACGCTAGCAACCACTAAGAACAACTGATATTTCTTCTCGGATTTCTTCCTCAGTAAGAAATCTATCTTTAACAATTATACTTTCTATTAATGTTTCCAATAAATGTACCAGTGTCCGTACAACTGCAATGTCTTTTTTTTCATCTTTTAAATAGGGTTTTAATATTTGATGATGCCGAGGAATTATAGTCTTTTCCCACTCGTCCATGATGCCCATCAGTTCCTCGTCTCCATCGAAGCACAAATATACTTTTATCCCGAGCCGATAAATTTTTTTATCATAATCGCTTAGAAAATTCAGGTCGTTTATGAATTTTGTATAGAAATCTATAATGTTATTTGTATCCAATAAAGAAGCTTGTTTTTTTAAAAGATCAAAATAGTCTTTTTTAATGATCTCGTCAAACAATTCTTTTTTATTATTATAATAATAATAAATCATCGGCAAAGAACAGTTTACATCTTTTGCAATGTTGCGGATCGTTGTACCATGATAGCCATTGTTATTAAAGTGATCTACCGCCACCTCTTTGATCCTTATCTTAATGTCCTTTTCTGCCATATTAATAACCCTCTCTTTATTTTACCTAACGAACGTTAGCATAATAATATCACGTTGGATTTAATTTGCAAGGGATTCTGGTGAAGTAATTTAGTGAAACCACAGTGAGACTATTGACACGGGAAAACAGTCGTGCTATTATTCTAACGAACGTTAAATATAAATATGCTTTGTGTCGATTCAACTAAGGTTAAACATATTATAAGGGAGAGAGAAAAATGGAAATCAAAAAAAAAGTCACCATTCTGCAAAACACTTATGCGGCATCTATCGCAGAGGCTGTAAACACCTATGATAAGTTAAATGTATTAGAGACAATTGTTGAAAAAAGAAAAGAACGGCAGGCACAGACGGCACCCTATTTGAATGAGCAATTGGGTATTGAGAGCGTTGAAGACGTCTTCTGCAAACTCTCAGAAATTTATGGCTGTGCAAATTGGGTTGTAGAGAAAACTGAGGATGGTTACATTGCCACAGCAACTTCATGTAAACTCTGCGCACTGTCAAAGAAGATGGGCGGAGCAGATCCCTGTTATGGCTGGTGCATCGACCCGATGATCGCTATGTTATCCGGAGTGAGCAAAATTGATACTAAGCACATAACTGTTCAAAGCACCTTGATGAACGATGACAGCTGCAAAATTATTATTCTTGACAAGCAGAAGTGTAATGATTAACCGCTGCGTGCCTAAAATCGGATACGCAGCGGTTAACATTACCGCAGTATTTACAATTATTGCAGGAGCCTTTTTCGAGATAACGGGATCGAACTTCCTACAATTCTAAAAACTATTTTGAAAAATTTCTAAACTCTTATTGACACGTCTCGATAGAGATGTTATTATCTATTTAGAAAATATTCTAAATTATGAGGTGTGTTAATTGAGCTTTCCGGAAATTTTCAAAGCGTTATCAGACCCTGTACGACGAGACGTTCTTGTGATGCTAAAAGGCGGCAGAATGTCAGCTGGAGAGATAGGACAACATTTTGACATGACCGGTGCAACTATTTCCTATCATTTATCGCAATTAAAGAAGGCTGGTCTTGTTTTCGAAACAAAGTATAAAAACTTCATATATTATGAGCTGAATATATCGGTTTTTGAAGAAGTTATGCTTTGGATATCCCAGTTTGACGGAGGAATGTATAATGAAAACAAAAAATAACTTTACTATGCTTCTCTTGACATCGGTTATTTGTTTACTGCCGATTATTTTATCGATTTCCGTTTATGATGTTTTGCCTGAGCGGATTGCTATCCATTGGAATGATGCGGGTGAACCAGACAACTTTGCTCCCAAAGCAGTGGCTGCCTTCGGCCTGCCGCTTTTATTTTTCGCTATAAACCTTTATTCGAAAGTGCACCTTTATAACGACCCCAAACGAATAAATAACAATCACTCACAGGCTGTACAAATGATTTCCACATGGATACCACCGCTATTGTCGCTTGTTTCTGTGCCGCTTTCATTGTTTATCGCTATGGGTAAGGATATCCCTATATCCGTAATTATTCCAGTGTTTACTGGCATTGTACTTATTCTATGTGGTAATTATCTACCCAAATGCAGGCAAAATTACACTATTGGTATAAAGCTCCCTTGGACGCTTCACGATATTGATAATTGGAACAAGACACACCGAATAGCCGGATACTTATGGGTATTAGGAGGAATTATCCTTATAGTTGGGACGTTTCTATCCATTGACAGTGTGACATGGGATATTTCGCTGTCTGTTCTCGTGGTGGTTCCGCTTATCATTGTTCCGTTACTTTATTCCTATTTGCTTTATAAAAAGAATAAAATAAATAAAAATACTGCTTCTTAAATTCTTGAATCGTGCTTCTGGAATCTACTTTTGTCGTTTTTAAACTCATACGGGATTATCGCAATACTGGATGGGATAACTGAAGGCGAAAGCAGTATGAAACTCTTTTATGATATGGAAAGGGCAGGGTGCTTAAATATGTACTACGAGGGAACCTGTCTGCTTGAAGATTATGAGCATCTTGATGAATGTATTGCAACACTGCGAGAGTGGCAAAAAAAATATATAAGTAAGCATGCAGGTATACATACGATAAAATTTTTTCTGGACGGAACAAATGAATTGGGCAATTGTGGTGTCCTGGAGCCTTTCAGCAATGACAAGACCGGAACAGATTACGGCAATATGAATATGACAGAAGATGAGTTGACAAAGGTTCTCATCAGATTAAACCAAGAAGCAATCGATATGCATATTCACCTGGTAGGTGACAGGTCTTTCCGTACAGCTTGTAATGCTTATGAAAGAGCAAAGAAGGAGTGTAACGAAGAATGGAAAATCTATTTGCAGCTTGCTCATTGTGAACTGATAGATCCGTCAGATATGGTAAGAGTTGCGGAACTCGGAATCATCGTAAATTGGTCACCTCATTGGGGCGGCGGGTATTTCGGTGAGGCAGCAAGAGAGTGGCTTGGTGACGAAAGATTTAACCGTATGTATGATTTTACAAAAATTATTGGATCGGGCGGTACAGTTACCTACAGCAGCGATGTTATCGGACAGTGTGAGGCGCATAGAGCAAATCCATATTTTGGCATGGAATGTTCACATACCCGATCAGATGTAGAATCACCGCTTAAGTGCGGCATCAGGCAGCCGGAGTCTGCAAAATTGCCTTTAGAGGAAATGATAAAAGGTTATACAATTAAAGGGGCTGTTCCTTTCAGATTTGAAGACAGGATGGGTTCTATAGAAAAAGGTAAACTTGCGCATCTTGTTATACTTAAACAGGATCTTTTTAAAGTTCCGGAAAATGAAATTCACAAAGTGGAGCCACAGGCTGTGCTGTTTAAAGGAAAATTAATATCGGGAAATTTAAGCATGGACGGATCATTTGGTACCGGGTATGCCGTGGTCTGAAATGACAGTCTGTCAGTGCAAAAAACTCAAATGGCTGAAAAAGAAAATCTCTAAGTAACTATACTTCTGTGTTCCTTAGAGATTTTGATTTAGACAAACCAATTTGCGGTTTGTATGGATAGTAAGGCCTGTTTTCAAGCAACCTGCGTGCGTTTATGTTCAGCTTTATAATACAATCACCGAAGAAACATAAAAAAAGGGGGATGAGGGAAGTTATTGCAGCTAAAAGGTTATCGTTATTGCGTAAATGAAGCAATTACTTTACAATAAAAATAGTCAATGTTTCGAAACATTTCGCAACGACTCATTTATGGGCTTCTAAAAAGGAAATTGCAAAATGGCGATGATTACATGTCCAGAATGCAGTAATAGAATATCTGACCGGGCAGAAATCTGCCCACATTGTGGATTGCCCCGTTGTTTTTTCAATCCCATAAATGATGAAACAAATATTAGTTCAACAACCAATCAATTCTCCGGAGATTATAATAAAATAAAAGCGATGCTGATGGCATTTAGCAGCGAATGGCGAAGCATGTTTGGGGCACAGAAATATATTGCAAGATCTGACGCGAAATCGTTTTTTGATAAATATATAGAATATGTTACTATTCTCAAGGACCCTATTGTGCATGAGTACATTAGGATAAATTCTGCTGCGATCGGATTTACGGCCATACAAACCCAAAAGTTCCTCAATCTGATGACCCGTTTTCTTACTTATGTCGATGAACATAATGAACGTTTTATTGAGGAAAAGCTAGCCACTGAAAAAGATTATTTTGATACCATTCTAAAAGCAGTCGATGCCAATGTCATGCTAGATGATGAACAGAGGCGCGCTGTCATTATGGACGAAGATTATTGTTTAATTGTAGCAGGGGCAGGCGCGGGAAAAACAACAACGATGGCCGCTAAAGTTAAATACCTTGTCGAAAAGCAAGGTGTTGCTCCCTCTGACATCATGGTAATTTCATATACAAACAAGGCGATCGATGAGCTGAGAGACAGAATAAACAAAAAGCTTGGAATATCAGCTAATATTAGCACATTCCATGCATTTGGATATGGACTCTTGAGAAAAGGCTTTGAAACTCCGCCGGTCATTAATAATTGGTCTTATAAGATAATCTTTGAGTGTATCGAAAAACAAATTTATACAAATAAGCGCTTGCTTGAAAATGTCATTATGTTCCTGGGATATTATTTTAATATGCCGGATGATGCCCTTAAATTCGAAACCTTGAATGACTTCTGCGAATACCGTGCTGCACAGGATTATGAGACTCTCAAAAGCCGTGTTGGCGATTATAATGCCTCCGTAATCAACGAACGTACAAAACGGGTAAGCACGATTACCGGTGAATACTTACGGTCACAGCAGGAAGTACAAATCGCCAATTTCCTCTATATGAATAATATTGAATATGAATACGAGAAGCCATACCCCTACCCTATTGCCGGGGCAAGAAAAATCTATACTCCTGATTTTTACATATGTCAGGGCGAGCTGAAATGCTATCTAGAGCATTTTGGGATTACAGAGCATTACCAAAGCGGAATATACAATCCGCAACAGCTTCATATTTATACAAAAGCAATTGCAAATAAGCGGCATATCCATAAGTACTGTCACACCGAATTGATAGAAACCTATTCGGCATATAATGATGGGCGTCCATTACTTGAACACCTCGAAAAAGAATTGAAAAAGAAGGGCTTCATCCTAAACAAGCGATCCGATGAAGAAGTTTATAAGAAGTTGGCCGAAACATCAAAGGACAAGTATGTTTATCGCTTAATACTCTTCACCATTGATTTTATCGAAAAATTTAAATCTAATGGCTATGACGTTGAAGATTTTGATAGGTTGAAAAGCAAACAGGATAATGTAAGAACGAACCTGTATCTTGATATTGTGAAAGAAGTCTACATTTATTACCAGAGCCATCTTAAAGAAAACAATCAGATAGATTTCGCAGATATGATCAATGACGCCGAGAAAATGCTTCGGGAAATCAAAGACAGTGAGTACAAGCCCTCTTATAAATACATTATCATCGATGAATTTCAGGATATTGCAAAGCAAAGATTTAATCTCACAAAATCTCTTGTTGATGCTACGGGAGCAAAAGTCATTGCAGTGGGTGATGATTGGCAGTCAATATATGCTTTTGCCGGATCTGATATAACACTGTTTCAAAAATTTCTCGAGCTGATGGGTGACGGTAAAGAGCTGCAAATAACGCACACATATAGAAACTCACAGGAGCTTATCGACATTGCCGGAGAATTTGTCCAAAAGAACCCGACGCAAATCAAAAAACGCCTTATATCGATCAAGTCCCTTCCAAATCCAATTGAAATCCTCGGCTTTGACGATGGAAAAGGGTATCGTAAAAACTGGTGCGACGCTGTCGAGCAGGCAGTTGACCGTATCGTCACAGAGTTTGGAGAAAAGTCATCGATTTTAATGATCGGGAGATATAATTTCGATAGGGATCAATTGATTCGTTATGGCAATTTTAAGCCTGTTAACGATGAAGATATTCGCAGCGGAAAGCATCCGAAGACAAAAATCAAATTTCTGACGGCGCACAGTTCAAAAGGGCTTGGGTTCGACAATGTGATCCTTGTAAACATGATAGATAATAAATTCGGTTTTCCGAGCCAGCTGGAAGATGATCCAATTATGAAATTGGTCATTCATTATGACAATTCTATTCCTTTCGCAGAAGAGCGAAGGCTGTTTTATGTCGCAATGACCCGTACAAAAAACAAGGTGTATATGGTCACCGCACAAAATCGCCCGTCGCGTTTTATCCTTGAGCTTATTCGAGATTTTAAAATTCCCCACGATGCAAATCTTAATGATAGCGTAAACGATGTGTTCGCAACAAGGTGTCCCATATGTGGATCAAGACTTAAATACGAGAATAATAAGAATTATGGGTTAGTGTTATATATGTGTACCAACGATCCGGAAATCTGCGACTTTATGACCAATAACAGGATCGTGCTCGCTGACATCTATAAGTGTCCGGAATGTTCTGATGGGTATATGATCGTTAAGCCGGGAAAAGAAGAAGGGACATATTTTTACGGTTGTACAAATTATAGAAAGACACCCTCCTGTCGAGCAGTCGCTCAACTCGGCCCGCAGAAAGTATAGCCAAAAGATCCAATCGTGCATTTCCCGCATTTTTTGACAAGGGATTCCTACGTATTGAGAAAGGAGCCTACAATATGCCTAAACCGAAGGGATTATTTTCTATCGGCGAGATCGCCGCCGTCTGCGGCGTGAGCATAGACACACTGCGGTTCTATGAAACAAAGGAGCTTATAAGCCCTGCGCATATCGACTCCGAATCTGGATATCGCTATTACAGCCGCGAAAATCTGCTCCGGCTCCGCACGATTTTGGGGCTGAAGGACGCGGGCCTGTCCCTTTTGGACATCAGGGAATATCTGGACGGGGGAAAGCATACGGATCAAAAGCTCGCCGGGCTTTTGGAGCGGCGCGGTCTGCTCGACCGGGCTATCGAGAATCTGCAAATTCGCGGTATCAAAACCGGCGACCTGACAGTGCATGAGATCGAGCTGCCGGAGCGCCTGTGCCTCTGCCGGACGGTTGAGGCTAAAGACGGAACCCACGCGCTTCGTGCCATCGGCAAGTTTTACGACGAGCTGATCCGCGGCGGCGTCCCTATCAGCCGCGCCTGGCCGGAATTCTGCGAATACCCGGATGACGGACTTTTGCGGGGTGAATTCCCAGTTGCGGATTTCACGGTCACCGCCTGCCTGCCCATATATAATAAAAATGCACCGCCTGAAGCAGTATGCTACCCGCCCGGAGCCGCGGTAACGGTAAATTACAGAGGCGGTTATTACGGCCTACGGGAAGCTTACGAAGTGTTGAGCCAATACATAGAAGCCCACGGGTACGTCTCTGCGGGATATCCGCAGGAAATCTATGTGGAAATTGATGCCGACGGCTCGGTGAGTCTTGACGATGCGGATAACGTCACTCGCGTGATCGTCCCTGTAAAAAGAAATCCTGATCAAGTCAAATAAGCTACTACGGTTATCATCGTAAAGTTGATTGAATTAGCCAATTCAAATTTTCTATTCGCTTGCCCAAGACACTCCACAAACATGTTAGCCAAAAAAACACCCCGCTTTGGGATGTTTTTTATATGGTACTCCCGAGATGATTCGCCAGGTGTAGTTCTTATATTTTCATTATAATTGATAGAATCTGTTTACAATTATTTTCAAAGTGGTATCATGTGTAGTATCAAATAGAATTGTTTTGAGTATACTATAAAGGAAATCAAAAGAATGTCTGTACAAAATCTTTACGAAAAGATAAAGAGGAACCCCAAAAACGTAAGTTTTGAGGATATAAATACATTGATGGAAGCTGGAGGATTTGTCCATAGGAGCAAGAAATCCAGCCATAATGTCTATACGCATCCCGACCTACATGGCATTCAGGATGCGGTTACAATCCCTTTTAATAGACCGATATTAGAAGTTTATATTAAAAAGGCGTTGAAAAAATTTGAATTAGCCAATCCAGATTTTGGGAAGGAATAGACTAAAGGAGAAAGCAGGAAATAAGAAATGTTTCTTATCCGAGTGGCCAGAATGGGAGGAATATGAAATGAGAAGCGTAAAGGATTACAAAGTAGAAATTACAAAAGTGACCGAAGCAGATGGCGGCGGTTATATTGCACACATTCCGGAATTAGATTGTTTTGGTGATGGCGAAACCATGGAAAAAGCAATAGCTGATGTTTATGCCGTTGCGGAGGATTTGATCGAAATTGCGATGGAAGATGGGAAGGAAATTCCCATGCCACAGTATTACAAAGATCTGGACGATTTTTCTGGTAAACTTTCTATTCGCTTGCCCAAGACACTCCACAAACAGGTTAGTCAAAGGGCAAAAGCCGAAGATTGCAGCATAAACCAGTTAATTGGAATTTACATTGCTATGGGTGTAGGTGATGCGTTTGGCAGGATTGAAAACCTTATGGGAAACCAAGAAGAAAATACCGGCTATGCGGCAATGTCATTAAGATAGCGGCGCGAATCGAAAGATTTGCGCCGCTATCTTTTCTTATGCCAAAATTCCGTTAAGTTAAGCGATTACCGTTACAACGTGCCTTTTCTTGCTTTAATCATTGACTTAGTTTCTAATCGTCTATCCTATTTCCGTAGAACAGTAGTATTAGCTTCAATCATGCCTAATTATCTAACTATACTGGCTCTTTTCACCCTAACATCCTATCCGCAATCATGCTCCAGAGCAGAAGATATGCTTTGAATTTTCAAGGTAAATTTTCCTGTTAAGGAGCGATTAACTATGACAGAAAGATTTCTAAAACTCATGCTGACCATTATGGTCAACACCGATAGGCTGGACACATTTCAAGATGATGTTCATGTAGCGATGGGCAGTGATACCAAGGATTGGAGATTCCAAGGCGCAAAATGCGCGAAGACAGTTGATGATTGCCTGCAAAAACTTTTGTGGGAAAGTGTTTGTTGTGCGATTGCCTATTCCGATCCCGCTATCACTTGCAATGTGGAAATTGCTATTCATTGCGCCGAATTTGAAGGCTATTTTAAAGGGGAGCTGCTTCAAGAGGCGGATAGCCATTCCCAATGGACACCCGCGTTAAGTGAGCAAATCAAAGAGACCAGCCAACAACTTCGCTTGGAACTGGCGGAAATGCTTGAAAGAATGGCTGCCGCCTACTATGTTGGCCGCACAGTTGAGGGAGTGGGTGAGCGCTATGTCTTTAGCCTACGCCGTTAGAGCTGCGCTTAACAAGGCGATTTCCGAAGTCGCTGGGCTGTATCTTGGTGGTGCAGCGTTCTCCCGCAAGCGCAAGCTACCGCTTGATACCATATTGCACTTCCTTATTGCTGCCGAGGGTGGTTCATTGGCCAAGGAACTGCACCGGGCGAGGATTGAAGCAACTCCCGCCGCTGTCTCTCAGCGTCGTGCTGAAATTCCACCCGATGCCTTCCGGGAAGTGTTTGAACGCTTCAATGTTGCCACCAATCACACGGATACCGAGCTGTTTCGAGGGTATCGTGTTCTGGCGGTGGATGGTAGCGCGGTCAGTCTGCCCTTTAATCCAGATGCCGATAGTTTTCTTTGTGTTGACACCCACCCAAAAGGCGGATATAACGCTCTCCATATTTCACCGCTGTTTGATGTGCTTAATAAGACATTCGTTGACTTGAGGATTCAGCCTGAAAGCCGCATGGACGAAATCGGCGCGCTGATTAGCATGATAAAAGAAAATGACTTCCAAGAAAAGACGCTGATTCTTGCAGACCGTGGCTATGAATCATATAATCTTCTGGCACATCTTTTGGAAAAGCCAAATGTCGCGTTTGCGGTGCGGGTAAAGCAGCATCACGGCGCACTTCGAGAGGTCGCAAGACTGCCTATGCTGAATTTGGATTGTGACGTTTCATTCACGCTGACCACCACTCAGACCAATGCCGATAAAGAGAATCGTCACATCTATCTGCAAGTCCCCAAAAAGAGCAAGGCGGGGTCAAAGACCAGACAAGCCCGATGGGATTTTCCAAGTCCCTACCCCATGAAGTTGAGAATTGTCCGCTTTATGCTTGATTCCGGACAATTTGAGACGATTGCCACCAATTTACCCCGCGACTTCGCGCCCGAAGATATCAAAGCACTCTATCATTCGCGCTGGGAAATCGAGACGGCGTTTAGAAATGCCAAGTATACAATCGGGCTGACCAACCTGCATGGGCGCTGTGACGCGTTTTGTGAGCAAGAGGTATATGCCGCACTGATAGCCTTTAATCTCATCAGCCGTGTCTCCCGTGCAGCAGTTATTCGTCAGCCAGAAAATGGCGTGTACGCCTACAAGGTGAACTTTAAGATGGCTACCACATTGTGCCGGGAGTACCTACGCACACCGAGTGCAGACGGCGAGAAGCTGTTAGGACAGATTGCAGGATATTCTGTGCCTATCAGACCAGACCGGGCAGACCAACGGAAAATACGGCCTAAGTCATTCGCCGGATTTGTCTATCGCGTGGCCGCATAACATAGGGCAAAAAACAAGTAAAGCAAAGGGACGGGCTTTAGGTCTGTCCTTTTGCGTTTTATCCCTATTTTGGCGAGCGGCAAGCCGGGCACAAAACAGTAGCTGTTCCCTTGATTTATCAACCAGTATCGAGAATGTATCTAAAATTACGGGAAAACACACAATGGGGTGATAGATACTGCTTTGGAGGCTATCTCAACAAGTCTTGCTGCTGTATCAAATCATTCTGCCGTGGGCGGTCAACTTTTCCCTCGCATGGGGCAGGGTGCAGAAATCACTCCCTAAGATACTGTCAAAGTAACGGGATAAGACACGCAGGGCGCGCAACTATCGCGCTGCCCTGCAATTTTCAAGCAGAAAAAGATACGGGGTCAAGATTTTAGGGCAGGCTTTTTCAGCTTACGCCCACCTGTGTTATTTTGAAAAAGTCCAAAATCACCCCCGATTTCAGCAATTTTCAAAAAATAAAGAGCGCCCGACTTGATAGGTGAAAAAACGGCGATAAAACAGTTGGTGTTCTTGCGTTTTCATAACAAGTACGCGAGATGTCGTGTAGATATGAAGATAAACCCAAATAAGGCGACAGCCAATGTTCTGGCTAAAATCGCAACAAGCATTGATACTGTACCAAAAGCGGATAATCCATATATTGTAAGACTAAAGTTTCAATGCTCTATGGTGCGTTTAGTTAAGGACAGCAGAAAAATGTCAGAACATCGTCAGGTTTTTATTATCGGCGAAAACCAGATAATATAATAATTTATCATACATGACCATGACTTGTTATAAACACTTGCTATCTCACATCATCAGATACAGTGGGCTTTTTCCATCATTTTATAGACTTGTTGAGATTTTGCTCATACTGTTGCGCTGTTTTACGGTTACCTAGGGGGATGATAAATTATAGGAAACATACTATATTTACTGCAATGCTTATTGGGTTGCGGCATCTAACGATTAAGGCATAAGTAATTGGCAGTTGTTCTCATGCAGTATATGGTTAACCTTAATTAAGCCATATTCTTTTTTAAGAATGCAATACATGATAATCAGATCTTCTTTCCGATTGCGAGATAGGGTGTAACCGGCAAGCTGAAGAAGCTCCATCGCCTGTTTTAAGGTTAACTCCAGAGCCATGCAGATTTTTACTGCCGTTTTTTTAGACGGAGCTTTACCGCTTTGCACATCCGAAAATACACTTCGGGAAATATGCGCTTTATTATATAAGGCAGGGCCGGTGAGCGCTTTGGCTGCCATATACCTATTCAGCCTTTCACTAAAGCTCTCGGTAGCGCCAAATCGTTTTAACCACGCTTCAAGAGGCAGGGCGCTTGAGTCCGTTGTTATTATTCTTGCCCATTCGCTGACATTGCCAAAAAGGAGCATATGCGCACCCTCGCCAACGGCGTCTTCACTCTGTATCTCCAATATTTGTAGTTCGGGATAATTATTTTTTATATAGCGCTGCAACGCTCGAGCTTTCTCAATTTCTTTTGTAATCGTCAGCATTTTTGCGGCTCCTTTCAAAATGTCGTTTCTTAAACTACCAAAAGAGAAACAGTGCATGCTATAATAACTATATGATAAAAGTAGCTCATTGTAAAGAAAGGGAGGGGCTGGCAGCTGATGGGAAGAAGGGAAAGACATTTAAGGGAGATTGTGAGCACGAAGTACACTGTCATTGAGACTGCCGAAAACCCAAGTCAGATGTTGCTTGATGCTTTGGAACAATCTCCCCACAATAAGGGAATTATAGAAATATATAAAAGTGAATGCACCAATCAGGCTACGGATAAAGGTTTGGGGGGAATGTTGGGCGACTATCCCAGGGAGCCCGGCAAGTGGGATATCTCTGTTCAAGAAGGATTCCGTATTGAGCTGGATGAGGAGCAGCATTTTAACAGATATCGAGAGATAACGCTCAATTCGCGCATCTACGAAAGGGAGAAGATCATTTCTCCAGAGCAGCTTAAGGAATATAAGCGCTTTTGCGCGGAGTATGAACACAGATGCCCCCACACAGGCGGCTGGTGGAGCAATCCAAGTGCAAACATGCAATTTGGAATGGCAAGTATGCCGCGTGTTTTCGACGGAAATGGCAGTTCCAGATGGAAGCAGCGGGCCTTTTATGATTTTCTAAAAGATGTAGCATCGCTGGTAGAGGGGAAACCGCTGATCCGTATTTCCGTCTATGATACAGTTTGCGTAAATGGAGAATGGAAATCCATTGGAAAGCTGTTAGAACTAGATCGGTATATGGACTATGCTCAAGGAATCCTCGATTTAGTTGAGAAGCGTCTTGAATGGTGGAAGGGTAGGGAAAATGAAGGGAAAAATATATAAGCCTCTATATCTTTTCGCCGTATATGTGGCGCTTTTGTCGGTCATCGCCTTTACGCCGGTTAAAAATATTGAAATCGACTATACACCTATATCGGAGCATTTAGGGCTCTATACAAGTGAAGTTGTTCTGGATGAAGGATTAAGCCGAACCGACAGATTGCGTCAAATTATTGGAGGAACTGCTAAGACCATCGAACATTTCCAATGGGGTGCTTACTTGACATATATAGGAGTCGGGGCGGTAGTCTGTGCGGGGGCCGTGATAAAAATCAAACGGTCCGATTGATTTCCTTGAGGTAAAAGAGGTTGTGGTATGAATGATGATAAGAATCGGTTTTACATTCTGTTGAAGCAAAACTACTGTGTAAAACCAAACTGCACCACTTGCGGCTGCCTGCCGTTTCGCAAAGCAGCTAAAGCATTGGGTGGACAGTTGTTTGTGTCTATGATGGAGTTGGATGAAACCGTCATTTTATCACATGCAGATGGGCTCAACGCTGTTTATCTTGCCTTTTGTTGTATCCCCGATAATGCACAAAGGAATGCGTTAATATCTCATTGGCCGAATATTTTCCATAGACTATCCTTAGACAATAAATATCAGTTTTTAGGCTCTCTTCTTACGCCGGTGTTTACTGAATTTGTGTCATAGCGATTCAATCTAAAGTTCCCCATAGCACCCATTATTAGCGGGAAAATATGCGCGACATCAGATAATAATCTATAACAATTGCATGCCAAAAAAGATAATAAATAAAAAAATACCCCCATTTATTTTGCAAAAAATATACGGGGGTGTCTTTTTACTTGTAATAAAGCTTAACTTAATGACATTGGTTTGTTTGGTGGTATTTTTGTATCAACAAGTGTTGATGATTTGGCATCACTACCGTTACTTGATACAATGCACCATGCTGTCGTTGTATAATGCATATATACAGTCAACGGCGTTTTAAATTTAACTTCACGGGCAATGAGGACAGATAGAACATAGCCCAAGATGCAAGCTATTTTTTTCGTATGGCGGCGTCTCGGATAATCGAAAATCCATAGAAGCCATCATACTTACCGTCGCGTCTCACTAATTGACTGCTTCATTTTAAGCGAATGCACTGACTAATTTAATTATGTAGTTGTTTCCCAAACCTTATCTGGGATAGTTCCGATTCATAACGGTGTATTCATATTGCATATGCCCTAGTATCAGATTAAATCAATGAGTTTTAAAACCTTTAGGAATATACTGTAAATACCAAAATTAGACAAAAAAGTTTAATGCCACTCCTAAGAGTGGCAAGTAAGTCAATTGTGCTATTGAAATTGCTAAAAAAAGAATCAATTTAAATTATAAGACTGCTGTTCCGCAATTTTTTGAAAATAAGATTCAGTTACTAATACCAATATGCCTTTTTGAAACGTGTATAACTGTCAGGCAGGAACTGACGATTGTTGATTATCCACCCAAATTTTACCTTGTCAAAGACGAGCGTACCTTCCACATCGGTGAAAAAAGCATTTTGGGTATCTGAATTATCGAACAAGAGATGAAGCAGATTGACATCCATCTGCATGGCTGCTTCGTAAACTGTATTGCGTAGAAGAGTCCCGTCGGCAGAAAAGAAACGCTCCTGTTCCTCCGTCCTCAGCCTTTGTCGGCGTGAATTCCATCATATCGTTAGGTGTGCAATCCATAGCTAAACAAATACTCTCGACCTTGTCGAGCGCTATATACTGCCCGTTCTTTATTTTTGAGATTATGTTCGCAGATATATTGGCCCGGCGCATCAGTTCTGCGTTGGACACATCTTTTTCAATCATTAAATGTTGAAGTTTCTTATAACTTACACTCATTGCCAGACCTCCTTTTATGACACAAATCCAGCATATCACGAAAATATGAAAATCTCTACATCTCTTTTAATTTTTTCAGCCCTCTGTTACTTGCTATTCTGCCGATTCAGAGCGAATATGGAGCATACCGAAAGGAACTTCATAATAAAGCTGCTGAAATTGCCAGATACAAACCGGTGAAGCCTCTACGCCTATTTATGGATGATTTGACTTCAGCGCTTTCTGTACTCCATGCCCAAGTCAGCTATCGGCACACGCGCTTTTCAGGCAACTCCGATCCCGGAGAAGGCAAAGCAGGGTTACACATCCCTTGTTAAGTCACTGCTTGCAGAAGAGGCTTCAAACGAGCCTATCGAACTGTCGAGCGGAGCAAGCGAAATACTGGAGACACTATTCTATGAAGTGGAAGGACGTCTTAGAAATTTGGGGTAAAAAAGAAGTTACCGTAGTTGAAATTGTATCAACTACGGTAACTGATTTGGTTGCGGGGGCCGGATTTGAACCAGCGACCTCCGGGTTATGAGCC
>Ga0255347_1001922_pt1 | contig 31103 bp, 29 predicted proteins | sample wastewater_treat_2_FD_192479 | JGI IMG/M metagenome (GOLD analysis project Ga0255347, IMG submission 192479) | Wastewater microbial communities from Lulu Island WWTP, Vancouver, Canada - plant24 | ecosystem: Engineered > WWTP > Wastewater > Unclassified | place: Canada: Vancouver, British... | reverse complement strand
ATCAGATGGTTTCCAGTCATCATGTGGCACATCACAGCTGATATACCCGCTTTGAGCCTGGATAAGAGGAGGGGCCGGGAGCGATAATCCCAGCTGGATATCAACCGCCCGGTTTGCAACCTTGGAAAAAGTGACTCTTTTGGAGAGATCAGGTATTATCTTCAGCCTTATAAACCGCGGGCCTGTCGTGTGCCCTGCTGGGAGGACCGGAATTGAAAGCAGACGGAGCGTCTCTACCAGCCGGCTGAGGTGTTCCTCTCCTTTGCCGGACTCAGAGAGCAGCACATCATCCCGCTGAGTGGTGGGTTTCTCCTGTTTTTTAAGTTTACCGGGAAGAACAATTTCGAAATCTGCTTCACAGGTTGAAATAAAGGGGCAGATCCTGCACAGCTCAGGGTCCTTGCATTTTGGAATAGGGAGTTGACCTTTTTTAATCCTTCGTGCAAGGGTGATGAGTGATGAATGGTTATCAATCAGAGCTTTAATGGCAGATGAATCATACCTGACAAGAGGAGAGGGTTCTTCCAGGTACAACATATCAACCCGTGGTGTAATTCCAACCGACTGAGCGACGAGCCATGCATAAAGTGAGGTCTGTGCAAGATCCTGAGTGGGGTCAGACTCTTTTCTTCCTTTATATTCTACAACCACTGGTTCTTTTGTCTTTGGGTCAAAGAGGAGGGCATCAGGTATTCCACTAATAGTAGCCACTTCCCCATCATCAAAGACAAAATCAGATTTCATGAAATATTCCGAAGTGTGGAAAATGGTTGTTACCAGGGTCCCTGGATCATCAGGGACCGCCCCGTCCGGACAGATAAAAAGAGAGACATATGATATCCATGATTCACAGGCCTTAGCAAATGCTTCAATCTCCTGAAATGAGAAGTGATGGGCATGCTTGGAGATAAAAGGAGTAAAAAATTCAATTTTTATAAATTCACGTATTGGGACGGTAATATCAGGAACTGATGATTTCAATACATCAACAAAGGCATTATGCCTGTCACCTTCCCCGGCAATATGCTGAAAAATATTCTGTGCAAAATTATGAAACAACTTCCCTGGAAGGTCACCAGAGCCTTTGTGCCCGACATTCCAGATATTCGTCCTCCCTTTGCAGGCATATCCAAAGAGCCGTGGGCAGTGCTGGCAGAGATGGAGATCACTTACTGAGAATTTCAGCATACTGCGACCTTTCCTGTCACGATAATCATCGAACCCTGCTGAGACTGAAGAATCTTGTACAAGCCTGCATGTTCTCCGCACCACATGATCAGTTCATCGTGAGTTATGGAAACCCCCTTCTTAAAAAGACTCTGGGCAAGCAGATCAGCCCGCATGATATGCATTGGCTGGTGATACAGAACTTCACATATGGCATTATGGATTGCATCAACTGAAATTTCATGTTTTTTTTCGTCAATGTCGGTATCATCCTGTGTTGCTTTAAAAATTGATTCAAACAATTCCTTACTACCCACATAATCATAGAATTCATCATGGGTAATCGGACGAACTCCATCCATTGTCTCGATTTGAATATCTCCTTCGGTGATTTTACAGGAGAGAGAATATAACGCATAAAACCTGGCAATCTCACCTTCTGATGGATGGAGGATCTCTCCTCCGGCTTCCAGAAAATCATTTTTTTTCTGATTTGCCGGGCCCCATGTGGGTTTGGTAATAATGCATCTGGGATCAGTCAGGTACAGGCATATTGACCCCGGGTTTTTATGCAGGAATTGTGTCCCAGTAGAAAAACTGGCACCAATAGCGCTATGGTTTCGATTGGTATTGATGATGACACAACATCTCTTCTCTCTATAAGTTATAGTCAGGATATTCTTTCTGGACAATTTTTTAGTTGTAAAGGGCAACTTTCGAGATTTTAAAAAAATGGATACTGCACTTGTAATCTCTTCATAATCAGCAGGCCAGGCATCCAGATCTGACAGGATCAGATCCCGTTCATTTGAATAGGCAGAACCGATGATTTCATTCGGAGAAGGCCAAATGTCCTTATTTGGGGTATCCTTTCCGTCTGTTTTCATGATAATCGCATTTGCAGCGCTTATAACCTCCCGCGATGTTGGATTTTTATGAATAGTCGTCTGCACCAGTGGAATCAGCCAATTGGCCAGTGTTTCCCATGTATCTGGAAAGACCGCTGATATACGTGATTCGATAATCTCCTTCACTTGTGATTGGGAACATCCATGCAGGTTCAGCTTGCTCATGCCCATCTTGTCGATGACAGATCTGTCTAATATCTCCTCAAACCTTTCCCAGTGGAGTGTTCTCATAAAGGAAAGAGGAAGGAGTGAGTAACATTCATTGAAGATTGTCTGATTCGTCAAACCAAAAGCTTTGATAAGTTCCTCAGTTTGAAGATTTTCTAACTGATCAAAACAGATGATCAGACACTGATTATACCGTGAGAGAAGAAGGCCTAATGATAAGAGAAAATTTCTTGCTTCCTCCTCAGCTGCAGGATCAGACTGGTTTTCAATGTACGGGACGTTCAGGAGACGGGCGTCTTCAGGATCCGCGATATCTCCTTCAAGTCTGGAACGTGCAATCTGTTGCAGTTTTGGATTCCCATATGCAAAGAGTAACTTTATAAACAAAGGGTATACATCTGGGATCTCTTTAATCATCCAGGTTTGTACACGGTTATACAAAAGTTCCCGTTCATTCTTGAACTTCGAGAAGAATCTGAAAAATTTGCCAGGGTTGCCCTCAAATTTTTTTAAAACATCACGATTTTCTGATTCGTTGGAGATGTATTCTGTGATCATTGAGAAGAGAAGACCGTGGAACTGGGTACACCCGGATGAATCTGCAACCGTGTGAGCCATGCTGGAAATGATTCCCCTGAAGAGGTGCCTAATGGGAGTGTTATAGTTGATGACCGGTCTAATGGCGGAAAATTTTATTTGAAAAGATGTCTCTTCACAATATTCCCGTATCCTTGCGATCATGTGGGTTTTTCCGGTGCCTGCTTCTCCGTTGACTAAAATTCCAACAGGCTCCTGTGGGTTTTTCTGTTTATTCTCAATAATCCTGATAATTGATGAGAATACATCCCCATTGATGGATGGGATGTTTGGAAACTGCCTGATCCAGATGTCAGGATGTGTATTCGAGTAAAAAGGATTATTCTCCTGTAATATCTCCTTCGGTGTCTTCATTCTCCCCTCCATATGAGTAGTATCCGCAGAGTCCGTGTCTTGTCCATGAATGAATCTTTTCTTTGATTCAGATCCAGAAGCTGTGGATCACTTGCCTGCAGCTCTATCACTCCTGCATCCCATAAGGACTGAATACATGAATCAAATCTCTCATCCGGCCATTTCAGGTATCTCCGAAGTTCGTAAATCTTCACATAATGCTTATCTTTCCTGATGATATCATATGCATTTTTTATCTCATGAGACGAATTCTGTTTTTTTTGGATCAGAACCTGAACTCCAAAATCCTTCGTCTGTGTAATAATCTGGAGATGAATGTGACCGGATTTGACAAGCATATTCAGAGCATCTGCTATCTCTTCTCTTTGAAACGGAAGGTCGGAATACAATTTTCTTATTGTCATGGGTGTTTTATCACCCACATATGACAGAATAATGTTCTGAACCGGTGCACGAACAAGATAGGTCCGATTTCCTTTTTTATGAATTGAACAGGTATCCGGTAGAAGGGGCCTGATGCTATCGACAAATTCCTTGTAATTAAGCTTTTTTACCTGTAATCCCAGGATCTGTTCCACCCCTTTTGGAAGGGATTTTTTGATCTGAGTGATGGTAAGGTAGTCCTTTTTATGTTTATCAAAGACGTTTGTCAGTATATCCGGAAATGAAATATCCATACCAGATATCTCTTTCGTATGAATAAAAGTATATGAATTATAATTTTGGCTAAACCATCACAGATCCCATGCCTGTTCAAAGGTTTAAAGATTGTACTAGAATTCAGTACATAAACAATAAAAAAACGTGAGATTAAATAATTTTCTCTCAGGTTCATGGTTGCTACCCATGTTTATAGCGTAATGCTTAACAACCTTGAATAGATGAGATTTATTGAAGGTAATCCAGGGTATGCATACTGATCGGAAGCGCAGATATGTCACCATATCTACTCTTTTATTAAGGATATCTTTCGAAGAGTTACATGGTATTGCTTATCGCATAGATCGTATTGAAGATAATAAAGAACATATCTTAAATCAGTGATTGATATAACAGGTATTTCATAATAACAATTATCCGGAACTAAGAAAGAGCTCCTCCTGCTTTCAGCGAAATTTAAGACTTACTAATCAGATTGAATCAGGTATAAGAAAAAGAGTATAAATAATATGAATAAACTTGAATTATTCGAAATAATCGCAAACGGAGAAAATTCAGGAGTAGAGTTTAAACGGGATGATATCCGACCTGAACAACTTGGTAAAGAAGTAGTAGCCCTTGCAAATCACCAGGGAGGCATGATCCTGATTGGCGTTGAGGATGATGGAACCATTAGTGGTGTCAATCGAAAAGATCTTGAGTCCTGGATCATTGATACGGTTTTCGCCCGTTATGTTCATCCAATGATTCTTCCCTTTTATGAGACCGTCCTGATGGATGATGGAAAACGTGTTGCAGTCATCTCATTTCCTCAGGGAACATCAAAACCCTATGTTCTAAGACATAATGGCCGTGAAGAAATATATATTAGAGCCGGCTCTACTTCCCGGCTGGCGACCAGGGAGCAGCAGGCCCGTCTTTTTGCTACCGGAGGGATTTTGCATCCGGAACTTCTCCCAGTTCCCGGAACTACTCTCATGAGTCTGGACCATGTTCGGATCCGTGAATATCTCTCAACAATAATCAGAGATCCTGATATTCCGGACAATGAAGATGCCTGGGTCCGCCGTCTTTTAGGATTTGGTCTTCTGACCAGGGCAACCGATGAGCGAATTGTCTGCACTATCGCAGGCCTTGTCCTTTTCGGAATTTCTCCAAGGAAATATTTACCACAGGCAGGTCTTCGGGTTATCGTCTATGAAACCGAAGATAAAACATATCATACACTTCTTGATACTGTTTTAGACGGACCACTTACCGGCAGGTTCGTGACAGACTATGACGGGGCCAGAACTCTTGTAGACTCCGGCCTTATTGAACGTTTTTCTGATATCATCTCCCCCTATATCACCCTCGAACAGCCAGTTCTCTCGGACGGCTTTCAAAGGGTTAAAACCTGGCTCTATCCCCGTGACGCTATCCGGGAGATAATAATAAATGCATTTTGTCACCGTGACTGGACCAGGACGGTCGATATTGAAGTAAGCAGGTATATTGACCGGATAGAATTCATAAGTCCCGGCTCTCTTCCAAATTCCATGACTGTTGAAAAGATGATAGCCGGACAACGCTCTCCACGAAATCCGCTCATTGTAGAAATTCTCAGGGATTACGGGTATGTTGAAAGCAGGGGGATGGGCGTAAGGACGAAGATAATCCCCCTGATGCGTTCGGAGAATCAGACTGATCCCATCTTTGATGCTACTGAAGATTATTTAAGAACCGTTCTGCCCCGTAAAAGATGAACCGGGATTATCATGAATTAAATATCTTCAGGAATACCTAACATCCCATCTTCACAGGCCGCCCTGACCCGACTTGATCATCGCCTCTTTGAGGGCCATGCTCTCTTCTGCATTTTTCGTAAAGTCACCTGGCCCTGACATTCCACCTGGTGTAAGATTTGGGCGGGGGACATCACCCGCTGATTTATTTTCCAGCTCAAAGAACCAGTACCAGGATTTGGGATCCTGGGCCACTATTTGTGCAAACCCTGGTGAGAGGTGGGTATTTTTTAAAAAGAATGGAAGTCTCAGATCTGTCCCTCCTCCACCGGTCTCTCCTGTATTTATCTCAATTTTTCCTGAGATCGTGCTGGAGCCGGCATCATTCACGACAAGGAGAGTTACCATGTATGTTCCAGGGCTTGTGTAGGTATATACCGGACTGATATCGGTTGAATAACTGCCATCATCGAAGTACCATAGCCGGAACGTCGGATCTCCAGAAGATTCATCGGTGAACTGTACCATGGAGACATCCGATGCTTTGATGATCTCTGCACTGAACTTTGCAACCGGTAAGGCCGGGTCAGTTACTTCTGCTGATTGGGACATAACCAGGGGGCAGGGTGGTTTAATTGTCGGCCTGGGTGTCGGTGTCGGGACCGGTGTTGATGCAACGATATAATCCTCCGCGACGAAGGTATCTGTTCCTCCTGCATTCGAGACGGTGAGCGATACCGGGTATACCCCCGGACGGGTATAGGTATGATAGGGATGCTGCCTTGGTGAATAACTGCCATCACCGAAATACCATGCCCATGATGCAGGTTTGTCTGCAGATGTGTCGATGAACAGAACCGTTAGCGGGACCGGGCCGGTTACTGGTGTTCCCATGAATGATGCAGCCGGTGGGTACATGCCTGGTTTTGGCACCGGTGCAGGGGTGGGAACAAGATTTTGTGCCTGAATCAGTCCGGGAACAAATGTCTTGTTATACCCGGCACTATTGGAGACAAGGAGCCCTACCGGATACACACCAGGAGTGGTGTAGGTATGTTCAGGGTTCTGTTCATTGGAAGTTCCCCCATCACCGAAATACCATCCCCATAGTGTAGGATCTCCGGTCGAATGATCTGTAAACTGAACAGTCAGAGGAACCGGACCTGCTGACTGGCTTAATGAGAACATTGCAACCGGCGGTTTGAGTGAGTCAGCCTGCACCCCTTCAGTTGCAGAAGTTATCCCTCCTGATTCGGCAGGATAGAAATACCCTGACTCAAACACTGCAGGTGAGATGATGTCAGATCCAGCCGCAATACATGGACAAAGAAGTGTTATACTCAGGATAAACAGTACAAGACAACTTTTATCAATAATATTTTGGTATTTCATAAAGAAGCCCCCAATGATGGACAATAACAGATGCTCATATATTTATAATCCATAATAAATATTTTGTAACAGATAAAAAAATCAGTATCTGAACATTCAAATCCGAATAATTGATCAACTGAGGTTAATTCCCTTTCTTCAAGTTCCTGATCTGATATTTTTGATGGCGTGTTTTCTAAAGACAGGTGTTCGCTAATTCCTCTGCCTCCCGAAGCAGCTTTAGTCCTTCTTCGGTGCAAGTAGGATTTTCAAGGTATTCTTCGAAATCAACATGATCTTTGCCTGTAAGAATTAACCCCAGTTCAATCGGTGCTGCCATAAGTGTTATCCCCTATATTGTACTGAACAGTCTTCCCGAACATGAACAGCAGAGTAAGTTGCGGTGGGTGTGATAAGAACATTAAATTTCTGGATATCATTCACGGTCCTTTTTGTCACAGATCTGTGAATGGATCTTCTGTGCTCTCCTGGTTTCAGATCGTTCAGGTATGCAAAAATAATTAGTTATACCATGTTCCCTTGTTCTCTTCCTGCATATCAAAAGTCATGGCGGAAAGCAAAAACTGGACACCAATACCAAATACTATTACCGATACAACTCCGGGCACAAAGATGGGATTGCCCATGATAAACTTGAACCATATTGCATATAGTCCGAAGAGCACCGAAAGAAACGTAAATAATGCCCCAGCCAGGTAAAAAAATACCAATGGATGAAATGATAAGAGAACATATTTCATCTTGAGCCGCCAGATAAACGCATTCAACAATAACCAGGATAACCTAACGATATACGTAGAATACTTTATCTTCGAACGTTCAAGTCCGTACCTTGCCGGATGTGGCACATTTTTTACTTTGAAACCGAATGTATTCAGCCAGACAAGAAGATCATTACAATAACCGTACCTTGGATAAATGGCGTCAAGTGAGACAGTTTCCAGGGCACGTCTTGAGATGACAGTATATCCATTCTGGGGGTCCATCAGCTGCCAGTACCCTGATGCAATCTTTGTAAGCAGAGTGAGGATCGAGTTCCCGATAAAGCGCCACTTTGACATACCTCTCCTGAACTCCTCATTCACCAGCCGGTTTCCTACCGAGTAGTCTGCGGCCCCGTCAACAACAGGATCAAGAAGCTCAGGAAGAAATAACGGGTCCATCTGGTTATCACCGGCCATTACTGCAACATAGTCCATCCCGTCAACAAGGGCCTGCTTATATCCGGATATGATCGCCGCCCCTACACCCTTGTTTCTTTTATGATGAATTGGAAACACTCTGCTGTCTTTCTTTGTATATGAATCAATAAGGGCACCGGTATTGTCTGGCGATGCATCATCCACTGCATATATCCGGTCAACAAAATCAGGAACTGACTCCAGGGTTGGAACAATGAGAAGTTCTTCTTTGTAGGCAGGAATGACGACGCCAACTCTGTTATTTCGATACATATTACAACCTTTTATTAAACATCTGAAATATTGTTGAAACTTCCATGAAATGAGTTATCAATACCCTTTAGTTTACGAATCAATTATAGATAGATATATCCTGATACATTCAGGGGCACCATCCGGTCAGGCCATCACAATGGCCGGGCCAAAAAGAAGATCTCATGGTTCCTTGAAACAGGTTCCCATAGAACGAAGCTTACCTGCATAACCTCGTAATTAACTCCGCAATTCGTACTGATGCACCAACTCCAAAAAGATCCGGGTGATCACGTGGAGGGGTAAAATCCCAAATCATCTTCTGGATCATCGCCCTGTCCGACCCGGTCAGCACATTCCATCCAGCACTGACTGTCTCCACCCATTCAGTATTCTCACGCAGGGTGATGCAGGGAACAGAAAGCAGGTACGCTTCTTTTTGTACACCCCCTGAATCAGTCAGGATTTTTTCAGCTGATCCCATTGCTGCAAGCATATCAAGGTATCCAAGCGGCTCACAGGCAATAATATTCCGGGGCAACCGATCCCATAACCCGAAAAGCTTTAGATACTTCCTTGTACGGGGATGAACAGGGAATAATGTTTTTTTGCCATATTCACCGACTGCACCTATTATACTCTCCATGTGTTCCCTGTTATCTGTATTAGATGGACGATGGACGGTCAGGACCAGGAACTGGCCCCGGGTTAGAGAATACTTTCCCAGGATGCCTGATCTCGCTTCTGCAATCTCCCTGTTATGTAAAAGGGCATCAGCCATTACATCTCCGGTGAGATAGACACCCTTTGTTATCCCTTCAACCAGGAGATTGTTCACCGCCGTTTCAGTCGGACAAAAGAGAAGGTCTGAAACATGGTCAACCAAAACCCTGTTTACTTCTTCTGGCATCCTCCTGTCATAACTTCTTAGCCCTGCCTCAACATGGGCAACTGGAATGTGAAGTTTTGCAGCTGCCAGACCGCCTGCAAGGGTTGAGTTGGTATCCCCGTAAACCAGAACAAGGGAAGGCCTCTCTTTCTCCAGGACCTCCTCAATTCCCACAAGACATTCACCTGTCTGCTTCCCATGTGATCCTGATCCAACCCCCAGATGGTAGTCAGGTTTTGGGATCGATAGTTCATCAAAAAAGATGTCCGACATTTCGGGATCATAATGCTGGCCTGTATGAACCAGGATCTCCTGGTGGCTCTTTCTTAGTTCCCTTGACACAGGAGCGCATTTAATGAACTGGGGTCGTGCACCTGCGATAGAAACGATCTTCATAAAATCACTATCTTATAAACAATATCAGGAGACTGGGCACTGTTAAATGAGATCAGGTATTTTGCTTTTCCCTGAATCTTTAGTTCATGTGAAGAATTATGAGAGCCGTCAAACGGAGTAAAGGTTTTAGTTATCCTGTTTTGGATTAATTAAACCTCGCCTGCCTCTTCGTCAAAGTTCTTAAGGGTTCCAACGGCCTCATTCATTGTTTCAATCTGAATAAGCCATTCATCAAAGACTCCGATATCTTCTGAATCCTTGATGTACCTTCCGCAGCAGGACTTACCGTTAATAACATTTGCACCTATCTCGGCTGCAACGGCAAGTATCTCATCGGTTTTATCTTCGTTAATACCACGGCCCTTCTTAACAAGAGTCTTGATATCCTCTTCATATCCTCCGTCAAGGAACTTTTTTGCAGAGGCAAACAGGACAAGCAACTGGAAATGCAATGGAGCGATAAGCTCAACCATCTCCTCATCTACTTCCTGTTCCATGATTATCTCCTCTACCTCGATGAGTTTTGCCAAAGCCTCCTCTTTGGAAAATCTGTTATTCTGGAAGAGTTTGATGATCTTCAGGACTTCAATGCAGATATCCTGGTTAAAACCATTAAGCATCTGGTATCCCTCAGGCATATCCTCATCATCACTGCCTTCAAAATCAGCCTCACGCAGGGAGTTAATCCAGTTATCCCACCGCTCCTGACTGTAAAAGATATAGAAGAGCTTCATGGGAGCTTCTTCCTGCGTTTTTGCCGGGTCTTTCTTTTTGCGTGGAGCCATTACATACACCTGTGATTTACCCTGCATAAGAGTTTGTCGGCTGCAGGCCATGATCCCGATCCATGATCTCCCTTTCAACAGCCATTTCAGGAAAGAAAGTTAAGTACTGAAGAGATGGAGCAGGATATCCGCAAGGTTGTGATGGTTCGGTTTGGAGAAATATTTTTAAAGAGTGAACCGGTGCGCAGGGAGTTTTTAAACAGGCTTCGGGATAATATCCGTGCCGGTCTGAAAGGAGCTGGTGCTGAAGGAACGGTGACTATTACCAGGAGCCGGGTTCTTGTAAGCTCCGGGTCAGATGCCGATCTTGTTTCTTTGCTCTCCCATATCTTTGGGATAATAGATATTGCCCAGGTCATTACATGCACAAACAGTATGGAAGATCTTTGTGAAACTGCCGTCAGGCTTGCAAAGATTCATCTGCTGCCAGGTACCAGGTTTGCTGTCCGGGCAAGACGTGAAGGAGTTGAAGGTTTTACCAGCCAGGAACTGGCTGCAGAGGCCGGGTCCAGGATCATTGATACCATTCCTGGTCTTAAAGTAGATCTTACTACCCCTGAATACGAGGTCTATATTGAAGCCAGGAAAGAGGGAGGAATGGTCTATGATACCCGGATACCAGGTCCGGGTGGTCTTCCATACGGCACGCAGGGAAAGGCGGTCTCCCTCATCTCTGCAGGCATTGACTCACCAGTAGCTGCCTGGCTCATGATGCGCAGGGGTGTCAGGATGGTCTTTCTCCATGTTGAACCAGGAAGATATGGAGGACCTGATACCAGGCGAAACCTGGAAAAAAATCTCCTGGCACTTTCACGCTGGATACCTGGTCTTGAGTTGCCATTCATCTCCATTCCTGCCGAACCATTTTACCAGGCACTCATGGACCTTCACGAACCAAAGCTCAGGTGCGTTATCTGTAAACACGCAATGCTGAAGCTGGCCTTACAATATGCAAAAAAAACCGGGTGCGATGGAATAGTCACCGGAGATAATCTTGGACAGGTTGCAACACAGACTCTTTATAACCTTGCCTCAATCTCATCAGGAATAGATATCCCTGTCTATCGTCCGCTCATCGGGTACGACAAAGAAGAGATCATCACCCTTGCAAGAAAGATAGGGACTTATTCATCTGATCCTGGTGACACCTCATGTGCTGCCCTGCCCACCCGCCCTGTCACCAGGTCGGATGCCGGGGAGATAGAAGAGATCATGGAAAGTTCATCAATGAAGGAGATCATCCAGGAGATTCAAAAGTCTTCTATGAAAAAAATTATTAAAAACGGAATCATCACGGATGCCTGAGAGGTTTACCCTGTTATGGTCAGGCCTTCAGCCTCTGCAATCTCGATAAAGGACCTTGCAACATGGTCAGCCTGCTCTTTGGAGACTCCATAACTGTTAAATTTCCAGACCCTTGTTGATCCGGCAAGGATCCCTGTGATGCCACGTTCACGAAGGGCACTTGTTAAGAAGAAGCCTCTTTTTTTATGTGTTTTAGCGACTTTATCAAATGAATCGATTGTGTTCATTCTTGTCAGTGTATGCTTTCTTGGATACTCGCTCTGGATCTTTGTTCCGTCAATGGAAAGCAGGGCATCGACGATAGTGTTTACATGCTGGAGTTGTCTGTCAAATTCCTTTACCCTTTTCTTTACATGTGGAAAAGAAGCCATCATTCCGACAGAAGTAACTCCCATAAGGGTGCATCCCATCATCTCCACCTCTTTTATTCCAAATGTTCTTCCGGTAAGATCTCCTTTTATACCCGTGGTTCTGAAAACTTTATCTGCCCACTCGTCGGTTGTTGCAAGAACGCCTGAGGGAGCAGGCGCTGCCATGCTTTTATGGCCTGAACCAGTAAGAAAATCTGCCCCAAGTTCTTTTCCATTCACTTCCATGATTCCCACCGTATATGCACCATTACAAAGAACAGGGATGTCATACTGGTGCGCAACCTTTGCGATTTTCGCTACCGGATGAAGATTTCCATACTGGTAATCAACCTGTTCAACAAACATGAGTGAAGGGGTTTTCCCGGTTGTCCTTATCACTTCCTCAATCCTGGCAGCTGCTGCATCCGGGGTTATGATATGTAACTCATCTGCCGGGATCTCAAATGGTATTCCACGTGACTGTTCCACAGATAAGAATTCTGTATAATGAGAGTATGCAGTCAGAAGGACGGGATCACCCGGGCTAACCAGGGCGCCTGCCACTGCCTGAAATCCCCTGCGTGCTCCTGGAACAAGCCTTGCTACATCCATTTGAAGAAAATCTGCCAGATCCCTGTGAAAATCTGCAAGCGGTGGTTTTGAGATGTGGTCAAGTCTGAAAGGTTTGACACAGTTATCACAGACAGAATACCCGTCACCATAAGCAAGAACTGCCTTCATGGCATCTGTTGTCAGTCTTCCTCCGGCCTGGATTGGATCAAGATTGATGAAAAGTTCATCAACCTGCCTTGTATCAATTCCCTCGCCACAATTCATGCAAGCAGTTCCTCCTTCAGGATGGCAACCTGTTTTTCAAGTTTTCCAAGGATCTTTTCAGCATCCTTTTTTTGTCCTGGTGATAACCGGTGATCAGGGACAGTGTCCCGAAGAATGCCCCTTATATCCGTAAGCAGATAAAGTCCCTGGAATACAGCATCAACTGAACGTTTCGACATATATTTACCTTGTAACATAGGTTTGTGTTATAATGCAATAAGGAGAGCGATTTGAAAAAAGACTGCCGGTGAACCGGATGAGTATAGGGGCGCATCCGTGTCACTGGCTTTTACTGAAAAAAAGGATTGTCAGTATTTACAATCAGTCTTTCCTTCAAGGACTTTTCCCCTGCAACAGGTCTGTGTTTTTGGATTATAGCAGGTATCGCCACATTTCTGAAAGCCTGTTCCCTCAAACACCTGCTTTTGACAACATGATTCGGTCTTCGGGTTATAACAGCTGTCTCCACATGGCTGGTATCCAAGTCCTTCAAATACCTGTTCCTGACAGCAACTTTGTGTTTTAGGATGGTAACATACATCCCCGCATGGCTGGTATCCGAACCCTTCATATATCACTCCCTTGCAGCATGAGTGTGTTGTGGGATCAAATGTAGCACCACCGCAGAACTGGGCGCCCTTACCTTCATACACTTTACCCTGGGAACAGAACTGTTTTTCAGAGTCATAGCAGGTATTACCGCATTCTTTCCAGTTCGGACCTTCAAATGTCTTGTTGTTACAACATGACTGGGTCATCTTATCATAGCATTCTTCTCCACACGCACCCCAATACCGGCCATCAAGGATTTTTCCATTGCAACATGACTGGGTATCCGGATTATACTGGACTCCATGACAGGTTGAAAGACAACGGCTTCCGTTTACCGGGTATCCTTCACAACAGACCTGTTTTTCCCTGTTAAAGCAGATTCCTTTGCATTCACCCCACATCAGACCGTCGTAGACCTGCCCTTTGCAGCATGACTGGGTACTGGGATCATAGCAACTCTCTCCGCATGGGACAATTTTTGTCTTATCGTCAATTATTTTGCCCTGGCAGCAGGTTTGTGTCGCCGGGTTGTACATGCCGTCTCCACATGGAATGAGTGCAGCACATGCACCGGTGACAAAGATCATGAAAATAGCAGTGCAAAAAAAAGTCAGACCAAAAAATTTTACACAGACTTTATGCATGATATCTGGTACATTTTCACAGTTCAAGTATTCTTCGCTACCACCAGACCTATCCTTATTATCTTGCTTGCAAATATCATTCAGATTATGGACAAAAGGTTTCATCTTCTGACCGGAACAGACGTGCTAACTTATACATGGATCATTCCCCCAGGAGATCTGATCGCAGTCGGAGAACTGGTTGTAATAGTGGATAAAGGGACAAAAACCAGGTACTTTGCACGGGTAACGAGAATGGCTCATGATGAAAAGACAGGTGGCGTGCTTGTTTTTGGCCTTCCCATCGGTTGTATCAGTCAGGACGGGATATTTCGAAAACCCAGAACCATTCCACCTCTTTATTCTCCGGTAAGAGCGCTCGATGCAGGGGAAAATGCTCTTCTCCTGGGTTTCATGGGTGAACTTGAAGTCGGGTTCATGATGAGTGGGAACCAGAGGGTGGTTGACCTTCCAATCGGGATACCTGCATCAGTCTTAAACCAGCACCTGGGAATCTTTGCAACTACCGGAATGGGAAAGAGCAATCTCATGAAAGTCTTCTGTGCATCGGCAATTACCACAAGAAATGCCGGGATACTGCTCACAGATCCTCATGGGGAATATGCAACCGGTCCTCCGGGTGATCCCGACTCCCGTGGTCTTGTCCATCATCCAAAGGCCCAGGATGGTCTTTGTGTATTTACAATTCGTGGCCAGGATATTGCCGGGGAGTATGGGATGAAACCTTTGCAGATTGCGCATGAAGATCTCAATATTGCTGATCTTGGACTGGTGTTTGACCTGACTCCTTCACAGTACGAGGTTGTAAACCTTCTTCTGCCCTTCGCGACTGATGAGATCATCGACTTTTTCATCAACGAAGATGTTGAGTCGCTTCCATCTCATCTCAGAACAACTGCCTATATTGGAAATCACCAGGATATCGCCCAGCGTGTAAGGAGCGCTCCTCCGGATGCCCTCCGACTTGTCCAAAGGCAGATCAGAACACTTCTGGACCTGACGGCCTTGTTTGTCGACTCTTCTTCATCATCTCTGCCTGAGATACTTGCAGCCCTTGATGAAAACAAGGTTGTTCTGATAGATATTCCTGGCATGAGTGATGCTGCTGAGCTTTTCATTCTCTCTGCTATATCAAGAGCAATAATCCGTGATCGCCAGAAAAGGTTTATTGAAAAAGGTTCTGCGGCCGCAAGCGGAAGGGTTCTTATTTCCATAGAAGAAGCGCAGCGTGTTCTTTCCCAGAGATCAGAAAAAACAGGGGTGTTCCGGGAGATTGCCATGGAAGGAAGAAAATTTGGCGTAGGTCTTGGTGTAATAACCCAGCAGCCGAAGAATATTGATCAGAGGGTGCTTGCCCAGATGAATACCTTGTTTGTCATGGGGCTTGCTGATCGGCATGATCGCGAGATCATCGCTTCATCAGCCAAGCATGATCTCAGGGTTTTAGATACCGAAATTCAGACTCTTGACATGGGTGATGCAGTCATTTCAACGGTCGGAATACCATTTCCTGTCAGTTGTCATATCCACTTTTTTGAAGACTACCTTGACGCCCTTTGGGAATCTGCATCCTGAATTATCGGGATATCTCATTTTTAAATGCGATCCAGGGTAACAGGCCTGATAATACCAGACCGCCGATCAGGTTACCTGCCGAAGACGGGACAAGGTTGCTTATAAGAAAAGTACTCCATCCAAGATCTCCAGCAAGGGGCCCGACCTGGGCAATTTGCAGAAATGTCAGGTGAGGGGCACAAAACAGACCAGCAGGGACAAGAGCTGCATTGGTTATGGAATGTTCAAGACCGGTTGATGCAAGTGCCATCGACGGAAACCATATCCCGGCGATTTTTCCGACCGCATCATCTGCAGAGATACCTAAAAGAACTGCAAGATTTATAAGCCATCCTGCAGCAACAGCCTTGATAAAACATGACAGGATTCCATAAATTCCAGGGTAACTACATCTTTCCGCTGCAAAGGTGACCGTGGCAACTGCATAGGCGCTGGCAGTCATTCCATCAGGTCCTGGCTGGAGGAGGACACTATATGCAAGAAGGCCTGCAAAAAAGATTGCCCCGATGATATTACCAAGATATGATAGGATCCATAACCTGAATACCGCATTCCACCTGGAAATTCCTGAAAATGCGGCAAATGGTGCCAGCATCGCATCTCCGGTAAAAAGCTCTGCACCGGTCAGCACTACAAGGATGAGTCCAAGTGGAAATACAAGTCCTGAAACGAGCTGAGCAATTCCTGCTCCCAAGGCGGATGCAACACCGGTTGAGACGATTATCATCAGGGATGCACCCATGCTGATATATGCCCCTGCCATCCACCCCCTGAGCAGAATATTCCACCAGGACAATGATGCCCGGTATTTTCCGGATTCTGCTCCTTTAGCAATGATCTCGTAAGGGGTGTGATATGTCATCTTATCCTCTTTTGTAATGTTTTCTCTTTTCCGGGGGAATTAGTTTCTTTCATATCTCTGATATCTCTGATTGATCAGGTGACTATCATGTATGCAATAACTGACAGTACAACTGCCAAGAGCAACATTCCTGCACTGATGGGAACCACGTAGACAAAAATGGTATTTACTATGCTTGCAAGCTGGGCGATTGTATCAGATCCAAAGATGAAAACTCCATTACAGGTTGCAGAGCTGCCAGCAGCTTTTGCGTTAGAACTGTCTGCCATCGCCTGTTCAACGCCGTCAAGGACATGTGAAACCAGGTCGTCAGGAGATATCTGGAGGCCTACTGGGTTTTTCCCACTGATAGTATTCACTACATGTGTATCTGTTGTCATAACCTCCGCTTCATCAACAAGTGCACAGACCTCATCCCTGATATATTCCCTCACCCCCGGGGCCATGTTATTTCCGTCAATTAAGATATAAGCGGCAGTCTTTCCTCCTGTCTCGGTGACAAGGACCTGAAGACCGATATCACCGATTCCTTCTTCTCTTGTGTACGGAAGTGGAAGATGTGCATATCCTGCCTTTAAAGGGTAGAGCGGCTCGTCATTCCACCTGTCCATCGCCTGTGAAGCAGCGGTAAAGTATTCATATGCCGTCCTGGTCCCAGGCAAAATGACATCAATCTCGTCTCCAAGGCAGTTATGGGCATCAATAAAGCCTACATGTGGTGTAATTTTATGACCTTCACAGATGATCGCATGACCTATTCCAAAATCGATATCCTCAGTCTTGTCAGGTGACCTGGTACTTACCATCAGAAGGGCGTCTCCGATCCTCTGGTACAGGAGAGAGACGGTGCCTGATTTTATTCGTCCGGGTTGTCCTGCATTATCATGCCAGTGCAATGACGGCCTTGTCTCATTTATAGCCTCAACGATCTTGTCTATCTCCCCTTCAGAGACCAGGTTGTAATCATGTGTTGCACATCCATGGGCAACCATCATCTCCTCTTCAAACCTGTTTCTAAGAATTGAAGGGAGATTTCCCCCTCCAATCTCTCCCATAGGTCCTGGATGCAGGTTTGGAATGGTCAGGATCAGGTCTTTTTTTCCTTCACGCCTGAAAAATATGCTGACCTGCGGAACCCATGCCTCCTGCCCTATGTCCCTGAAAAAGTCTTCCATTCCCTTATCCCCGTCAGTCAGGTGGGCTATGAATGCATTGAGAAATTTCAGTCCCCTGATGTGAAATGCCCGGTATAATGGCCGATCAATAAGCCAGATAAGGATTGAAAACCCGGCACCAAAGAAGATCATCTGGACAGGTGCAAGAACAGGGAAAGGATCTGGAAAGATAAGCAGAACGCAAAGCCAGCCGGTTATGCTCTGGACAGATGCAGGAAGGATCATCCTTGATGTCCGGTAATCAGCAATTGAGACCAGTACCAGAAGACGAAGTCCGAAGATGAAACCGAGTGATATTGTATAGCACAAAATCAGCAGGTCTTTTAGTATTATCAGGCCAATCAGGGTGATCAGGCATGAAAAGAGTGTGCATGAGACTGCCAGGAGCGCTCCCCTGTTCCAGGTCATCTGTCGGTTTAACATCACAACCAGCGGACGTGTGAGCAGAAATGCCATCAGCCCGGGTATTATGAATCCCAGGATGCCAAACCATCCATAAGATGGATCAATTCTTCTTGAGAGAATTTCAAGTAAAAACCCGAGGATGAACAGGATGGCAAGTGATGCCGGCCACCTTGGTGCAGTAAAGATGTACCTGGACATCTTTTCCATCCTGACGGCGCTTCCAGGTACGTTTGCATCCATTCCAGCTTACCTTTTTATACCCGTCCAGGGCCATGAGTGGGAAACGGACCAAATTTTTCTTTGTAACGCCTGGTCATCTCCTGCCATCCCGGAAGGCCGGTCTGGCATCCACAGGTCTCCACGACAAACGATGCCGTGACGGCGCCGATCCTGCATGCATCTTCTGAGGAAAAACCAGCAGCATAAGCGGTCAGAAATCCTGCCCTGAATGCATCACCGGCTCCGGTTGGATCAACACAGGGAACCCTGACGGCAGGTATGAAGCTTTTTCTCCCTTTTTCATAAAGAAAAGCACCTTCACCTCCCCTGGTCTCAATCGCCATCGGTACAGAAGATACCAGTTCTTCCATGGTTAATCCAAGGGTTGTACACATGCCTGCATATTCATGATGGTTGGCAATGAGGAGATCAATTGAGTCCAGAATGGTCTTCAGATGTTCAGCCGTGTACCGGTGAAGATCCTGCCCTGGATCAAATGATGCAAACCCTGCCTGTTTTGCTACCTGAACATTAAATCCGGGATCAGCTGTTGCCATGTGAACAAAAGGAAGTGACGGGGCCTTTTCGGTCTCGAAAAGGCATGATGCACCCCATTCAAAATAGGTCATCTGGTCGCCTTCCGGCCCGGTGAACATGAAAGCGGTTGCCGTATGTTTTTCTGGTGCTATAAAGAATCGCTGGTTAATTCCAAGTTCTTTCATCCTGGAATCATAAGCACTTCCAATAAAGTCGCCACCTACTGCACTTACCAGGGATACCTTCCCTCCAAGCAATGCAATTCCGACAGCAATGTTTGCAGCTCCTCCGCCAAATGATATAGTCCGCTCCAGGATTGATGCCGATGCATTCGGAACCGGAAGGTGAGAGACTTTGCAGATATGATCAACGGCAGTATGACCTACAACTGATATCACAACTCTTCAACCTCGACAACCTCAAGTGGGATGTCCCTCAATACTTTTCCTATTGTTGAAAGGGCAATTCTCCGTGCATGTTCTTCAGAATCTGCCTTGTACACTTTCATCTCCATTTTTATTCCAACCAGGGCAGTTCTTGCAACGATCAGCGTGCACGGTAGTTCTTCCTCGCAATATGGGCATGAAAGAATTCCAGCTTCAACTTCAACAAATTTTGCTGTCGGGTTAAGCCTCTTTCCTGCTTCACTAATTGCTATACTTATTGCGTCATCGACTGAATCAGCGTCACGAATAGTCCATGCGGACTCCAGTACTACAAGATAATCAGGCATTTATTATTCCTTTTCTGGTGTTTACCAATATCCGTAATGAACATGTTCACCGGTATCCATCCGAAGAGGCGGAGGCATTACCTCACTTGGATATCCGGCGGTAAGTAGTGTTACCGGTCTTACATGTCCGGGAATACCTAAGATCTCCCGGACCATCTCATCATCAAATGCCCCGGTCCAGCATGATCCAAGGCCTGAGGCGTGTATTGCCATCATAAGGTACGTTCCTGCAATTGTTGCGTCCTGCATGGCATAGAGAATGCCCCGTTCATCATATCTGGACATGGAACGGACATAATTTGCACAGATCACGAACACAACCGGCGCAGCAGATACATGTTCCTGTAAAAAGGCTGCATCGGACAGCAGCTCCCGTGTTCCTTCATCAGTCACAACAATCACATCCCATGACTCGAGATTACCAGCAGATGGAGCCTTGTTAGTGGCTTTAAGGATCTCCCAGATGACTTTATCAGGAACAGGTTCCGGGAGATACTGCCTGACTGATGTTCGTCCTGCCAGAAAGTGATTGAGCTCAGATAAATTCATGTTTTTCAAGTTCCTGCCATGCAAGCATTGCAACTGTTGTGGCATTGCTTACTGCCGCACCGATGGTTTTTATAGCCTGGTCATAATCATTGCTCTCCACAAGGCTGATGGCCAGGTTCAGGTTGTCAATAGATTTCGAAAACTCCTGGTTACTTGTAGCACGGAATGCAAACTGAAGTTCAATCCGTATCGATTCAAGGCATTGCAGTACTATCTTTTTTCCACCGGTGCGTTCAGCATCTTTTAAACCAGAAAGGACAGTGATAAGCTGTGATGCTATAATCAATTCGGATTTCGCCCGTTCACCGTACTGAAATGCAGAGACCGCACCTTTTTTATCCATAGTACATACTAACCTTACGCAATATAGTTAGTGTCCGTTCCTCTCTGCAGACCTGTCAAAATTGATTGTAACCAGAATACGTGGTTATAGAATTACCCTATGCTGTGCCCTGCATATTCCATGAAACAGCATCATTTACCTTCCTGAAATTTTTATCAGGAAAAAAGTGACAAAGGGTATTTTATTATTTCGAGCGTTGTTTCTGGCCAAGCATGGAAACTTTCGGGCGTCCCATTCTTCTTCTGGCTGCCAGGGTGCGAAGTGGTGTGGTCTGTCCTCCTCTTCCACCAGTGGAACCTCTTCTTCCACGGCTGCCACCGCGTCCACCAGTAGAACCTCTGCCACCCCTGCCGGCAGCCCTCTCCATTCTTTTAATGGTGGTCTGGGCCTTAAACCTCTGGTTTGGTCCAGGTTTCTTCGTTTCTCCTTCCTTTTTTGGAACAAGGCGTATCTGGCCTTTACTTCCTTTTATCTGCATCCATTCGGTAGTTCCTGTCTTGCCCATAATTATACCTCGCGATTGCCTGTACTATTGCCCATTATCATCAATTAAAGATTGTCTAACATCTATACATCTATCCGGAATTTTTGAGTACTTGTGAGATAGCTTCGCGGAGGATCTGGTTTACAATCTTCCCGTCAACAGAACCCCGCACTTCTTTCATTACAACACCCATGATAGGACCGGTTGCCGCACCTCCGCGCTCTTTAATAAACTCAGAACGACTGGCAACGATCCGGCCAATGATCTCTTTGAGTTCTTCTTCAGATACCTTTGGTGCAGCAGATTCACATGCTTCTTCAGGTGTCTTTCCCTCGGCCATTGCGGTCAGGATGGGAGAAAGAGCTTCCTTGGCAATTTTTCCGGTGTTAATGAATTCAAGAATCCTTTTTATGTCATCATCAGCAATCCGGTGAACCTGCGCTCCTTCCCTGCTTAGTTCAATAAGTGTTGAGTTAAATGCACGTTCAGCAAGGGCTGGCTTAATGCCGGATGCAATCACCTCTTCAAATGCATCTCTTCTTTCTGAATATGCCATCTGCCTGGCAACTTCCCTGTCAAGTCCAAACTCCCTCATGTACCTGGAGATGGTATCGCCTATCATCTCCGGGATTTCAATTGCTAAAAATCGCTTCGGTGTTACCCTGACCGGGAGCACATCAGTCTCCGGGTACATGCGTGCAGCACCAGGAAGCGGTCTCATGTACGCAGTTGAACCACCTTCAAGCATCTTTCTTGTCTCTTTTAAAACGCCGTCAAATGCCAGTTCTGCCCTTCGTATGATCTGCTGCATGGCACAGTGGCATCGCTCTGGTCTGTCGGCAACAATGACCACACAGTCGTCTGGTGATGCATCAAGGGCTTTTTTAAGATTGATAACCTCTTCTTCGGTAACGCCGTAAGCAGGAAGTTCATCGGTATGAAACAGTCCTCCGACCCCACATTTCCTGGCATAATCAGACATTTCACTTCCAAGACGCCTTCCAGGCTGAATCTCCCTGCCGACAAGACCTGCGAATCTGTTTAGCCTTACTGCAAGGATCATTTTTGCTGATTTGAGAACCCTGCTGTTACTGCCGGTAAAAAGCGAGGTTACATCGACAGGCGTCTTTTCAACAGATGCTCCACGTTTTATGAGTTCATCTCTTATCTCAAGAAGTGTAACCTGCCGGTGAACTTCCCTTCTTACAACTTCGGCGATAAGATCAAGTTCCTGGACTCCTTTAATCTCAACCCGGGTCCCTTTTTTGATGGATATGTTGATGTCCTGCCTTATTGTTCCAAGCCCTCGTTTTACCTTTCCGGTCGATCGCAGGATCATTCCTATCTGTGCTGCCGTCTCCTGGACTTTTTCAGGAGTGTGCATGCATGGACTTGTTGTAATCTCAATCAGTGGAATGCCAAGCCGGTCAAGAGAAAAGAAGGTATCCTCGATCCTTTGTGCTGCCTCCTCTTCAAGACAGACCGTCTCTATTCCAGCGCCACCCGGAAGAGTTCCGTTCATCGCCACAAGAGCCGTCCTTTGAAACCCACTTGTATTTGATCCATCAATGACCAGCTTTCTCATGGTGTGGATCTCTGGAACAGGAGTCATTGCACAGACTTTTGCGATAGTAAGAACTATGTCAAGGGCTTCTTCATTGAGGGGGGAAGGAGGCTCTTCGTCATTTTCAGCAAGGCAGGTCGTATCATAGGTGAGGTACCTGAACTGCCTGACCTGCATCATCTCTTCTTCCGCAGCCCGGTCAAGCTCACCCATCTCGCTTTTCGTGGCCTTCAGGTACCTGAAAAACTCCCCGTTTGATTCTTCCGTCTCGCGGATGGTTGTAGGGCACCTGCAGAAAAGTTTCTCTTTCGTATTAAGTTGCTGGTGAATCTCAATCCCGGCAACAAGTCCGAGTGCCTCATAATCCCCGGTCATTCTGATGACCTCCATTTTATCTCTCCGGCCAGGTTACTCCCCATCATCCTTCTGACTTCTTCCTGGCTGCTGCTGTTGCCCAGCACCCACATGAGTTTTACAAGAGCTACCTCCGGGAGCATATCCTCTCCTTCAATTACTCCGGCAGAAAGCAGGTCTCTTCCTGTATCATATACCCGGTCACAGACCCGCCCATGCAGGCACTGTGAGACCATTACAAAGGTTGTTCCTGCCTTTGACATCTCCCTGATGCTGCCCACCATATGCGTCCCTACGTGTCCAAGTCCTGTTCCGACAAGAACGATTCCCCTGTATCCTTTCCATGCAGAGAGTATTGCAGGATCCATACCCGGGTAATACCAGACGATCGCACATTTTTCTTCGAGCTTATCCATGAGGGCAAGCTCATTAGTCCCTCTTTTCACCGCATGGGATGCAAGTGATACCTCAAGTGACGGATAAGTGACTGTGCCGGCTATTTCATCACCAATTGTCTGGAATGCATCCCTTCTTGATGTATGCATCTTTCTGACCTTTGTCCCCCGGTGAATTGTGCATATATCGTCATTGGTAGTTCCATGCATCACAACAACAACTTCTCCAAGGTCTGAAAGAGCTGCTTTCGCTGCGCATAATCCGTTCATGGTATTATCGCTGCTTGGACGATCAGCCGATCTCTGCGATCCGACAAAGACAATTGGGACTGGCGTTTTTAACATAAAGCTCATGGCAGCAGCACTATAGGCCATTGTGTCTGTTCCGTGTGTAACCACAATGCCACGCGCGCCTTCTTTTATCTCATCATAAATTGCCTGGGCAAGAAGTTTCCAGATGGCGGGGGTCATATTTTCTGAAAGTATATTGCATACCTGGACTGCTTTGAACCTGGCCATGGATGCAAGACCAGGAATTGCATCCAGAATATCTGTTGCATGAACCTGGCTGGTGACGGCCCCGGTCCGGTAATCTTTTTCACTGGCAATAGTCCCCCCGGTAGAGATGATTGAAATTTTGGGAAGATCTGCTTTTTGGACAATCTCTGAAACCTTTCGTTCGGCAGTTTCATATGTGCCTGTTTTAACAAGGTTTTCTTCAGGAACTCCGATATTATAACCTGATGCCAGCTTTATTGTTGCCATACCATCCTGTGAAGTGATAAATTTTCCATCACAGTCCAGACCCTGAAAGGTACATCTAACAGTATCTCCGGTTTTAAGTTTACTACTCATAATTGTGCTATTCTCCGCGCCTGTGTGAGAAGTTCATCTAATGATGCTGAAATGTTTAATTTTTTGTTTGAAACCTGTTCTACATCTTTTTTCAGCTCTTTACGGCAATTATCAAGTGCACTCCGGACTGCTTCCGGAGCAGGTCCGCCAGGAAGTCGTCTGACAGACAGGGATGTCTCAACTGAAAGGGCTGATTCAATCTTTTCCTGCGTGACACCAAGTGAGGAGAGAGATTTTCCATGAAACTCTTCTGCTGCTTTGTCCAGGGTTGCCAGGTCAAGCGATCCGTCTCGTACTGCCTTGCCTACGATATGGTGGGCAGTCCTGAAAGGAATATCAAATTCCCTGACAAGGGTGTCAGCAAGCTCTGTGGTTGTAGTCCCTCCCTTTCCTGCCTCTTCTGCCATTCGTTCACGGTTAAATTCAGCGGTTTCCATCATTCCTGCAAGAAGGTCAACATCCCTCCGGACATTCGAGATACCCCGCCAGAGATGGGGGTTTAAATCCTGAAGGTCACGGTTGTAAGCCATCGCAAGCCCCTTGACAATTGTTATTGCAGATACAAATGCACCTAAAACAGCTCCTGCACGGGAACGGAGTATCTCTGCAACATCAGGGTTCTTCTTTTGTGGCATGATGGAACTTGTTGAACAATACCGGTCATCAAGGACCACGAACTGAACAAATGAAGAGCTCCAGATGATAAGTTCCTCGCAGAGCCTTGAGATATGTGTAAGCAGCATGGTATCACATGCCAGTATCTCTTCTGCAAAGTCCCTTGATGCAACGGCATCCATGGAATTTACCAGGATCCTGTCAAATCCCAGCATTCTCGCCGTGTACATGCGGTCAAGAGGGTACCCGGTTGATGCAAGGGCTGCAGATCCAAGTGGAGAACAATTCACACGATGTAGTGCGTCAAAGAGCCGGTCATAGTCCCTGGAGAAGATCTGTTCATATGCGAGCAGATGGTGAGCAAGGGTGACCGGCTGGGCATGCTGAAGATGTGTAAATCCTGGCATTACTGTTGTAATATGCCCATCTGCAACGGATAGAAGAACGGACCGGAGTCTGCATACTGCCTCAAGCTGGTCTATGATAATATCCCTGGTTCTCATCCGAAGACAGGTAGCCACCTCGTCATTTCGTGATCGGCCTATATGGAGTCGTCCTCCTGCATCTCCTCCGGTCTTTTTCGTAAGGATTGTTTCAATCCCTGCATGAATATCCTCATAGGATGGATCAAATGCATCTGGTGGCACACCTGATTCATGCATCGCCAAAAGTTCCTTCATCAGGGTTTTTGCATATTCTTCATGAACGATCTGCTGCCTGGTCAGCATGACTAAATGTGCCATATCGACCAGAACATCTGAAGAAGCAATATATTTGTCCGCCTCCATGGAAGAAAGGAGTGATTCGATATCCTCCGTTCTCTCCCCGGAGAGCCGGGCCTTTCTGACGACGTCCCTGGTCATAATCCCGTATATCTTTCTCGGGAAGATCATTAGTGTCTTTGCATGTCGTCCGAAGCTGCCGAAGGATCATTTCCTGGCACTTCATGGATATGTTTAACAGCTTCACACAAATCTTTTTAATTGTTCTAAAAAGTTTTGCATAAAACAAAAATTTTTCCAAGCTATGATCATCGGCAGGCGTTTTTCTCGTTTATGACATGAATGATACTTTAGTACAATAAGCACAAATTTTGCATATAAAATAACCTCAATGGATATTTAATCACTCAAAATCGGTTAGTTTATGAACAAGTATCTACCAGTAAATTATTGCAGGTGAGTTATCTTGAAAGATGTATGGCTTATCTTATCTCTCTTCATTATCTCGGGCCTGGTTCTTCTGTGTGGGTGTACTGGAACACAGGAATCAGCCCCTGCCATCTCACAGCAGGTGGCTGCCGGTGAAAAAAGTGTTCTGAATGTCGGATATCAGCCTAGTACGCACCAGATGGCGTTTATGACCGCGTATAGCATGGGCATGTATAATGAGACTCTGGCCCCTCTTGGAATCAAAGAAGTTAAGGCCTATAGTTTCCCAACAGGCGCCCCTGAGATGCAGGCCATGCTTGCAGGGGACCTTGACTTCGCATATGTTGGCGCTGCTCCATTCGTTACAGCTGTTGCAACCGGGCTTGATGCAAAGATCATTGCCGCCGCCCAGACCCAAGGATCATCTGTGGTTCTTAAAACAGGGCTGAACTACACCGGTCCGCAGGATCTGAAAGGGCTGTCTATTGCCACATATCCTGCAGGCACCATCCAGGATACCATCCTTCGAACCTGGCTGAAAGAACAGGGTCTTGATCCTGATAAAGATGTCAAGATCATAGCCATGGGTCCAGGGGACGCAACCACGGCAATTATGGCTGGAAAAGTTGATGCTGTATTTCTCCCCGGCCCTTCACCCACAACTATAGTTGAGGCAGGAGCTGGTAAGGTCATCATCGAGTCTGGAGAGATGTCCCCGAACCATGTCTGCTGCGTCCTTGTTGCCAGCGGAAAAATGATTCGTGATCATCCTGACATTGTTGCCGGCGTTTTAAAAATCCATGAAAAGGCAACTGAATACAACAAGCAGAACTGGGAAGAAGCGGCCAGGTACATGGAGCAGATGACTGCCATGGATGCTTCAATAACCTTAAAATCCCTAAATGTCTGGGATGGCGAGTGGGTCTCTGATCCGCACATAATCTTTGACTCGGTTGCCAACTATGCACAGGATCAGGCAGCACTTGGGTACATCAGTAAAAGCCTTTCAGGTGCAGATCTGACTGATACCAGTTTCTGGGACAAGCTTAACAGCTGACCCATACTTTTTCCTTTTCTAAGTGCTCATAATACTGGAGAGATGTGTCAGACTGCTGACACTAACAGTGGGAATTTAGTAATGAAGGTAAATCTTCCGGGATCACGATCCCCCGGCTATGCTATCCTCTCAATATCAGTACTTCTGGTATTATGGCAGATCCTTGCGGATGAAATTGTAAAAAATCATTTTATTCTGCCGTCTTTTACTGATGTAATCGTTGCATTTTTTGTCCTTCTCTTTGCTGGCACATTGCCGATGGACTTTGCCGTGAGCATGATCCATTTCTTCATAGGTCTTGGTTTATCTCTTTTAGTCGGAGTCCCTGCCGGGATCCTTATCGGATGGTTTCCTGTGGCAAACCGTCTTTTGGATCCGATCATTGAGATAATCCGTCCGATCCCTCCTCTTGCATGGATTCCCTTTGCAATCGTCTGGTTCGGGCTTACAGATCTTGCTGCAGGATTTGTCATCTTCATCGGGTCAGTCTTTCCTGTCCTTGTAAATACATATGAGGGTTTTCGAAATATTCCCCGGATTTTTGTTGAAGCAGGAAGGATGCTTGGATGCACAACTAATGCTGCCCTCATCCGGTTTATTGCCCTCCCTGCAGCGCTTCCCCACCTTGCTGCCGGTTTCAGGGTTGCCAGCGGGGTTGCATGGATGTGCCTTGTGGCAGCTGAAATGTTTGGCGTATCAAGGTTTGGCCTTGGTCAGAAGATATGGTGGTATTATAACCTGCACCAGATGGACAAGGTCATGGTCTACATGTTGATCCTGGGTTTCATCGGCCTTATCATCGATAACATCTTCAGGTACGCAATGAACAGGACACTTCTGAAATGGCGCCAGGGAGAGGTGAACTGACATGGGCAGCGTAGAAATTTCCCATATCAGCCGTGAATTCATGAGGGATGATGGTGACAAGGTCATCGCATTATCTGATATCTCCCTTTCCATCGCAGACGATGAATTTGTCTCATTTGTCGGCCCCTCAGGATGTGGTAAGACCACCCTGCTCCGGATCATTGCCGGTCTTGATAATGCAAATGCGGGGGAAGTCCGGGTGGATGGTTCCCTCATTACTGGTCCAGGGCAGAAGGTTGGCATGGTATTCCAGGAGTATTCCCTATTCCCATGGAGAAGTGTCCTCTCCAATGTTGCCTTCGGCCTTCAGATGCGGGGCATCTCAAAAGAAGAACGGTATGCCATAGCGCGGAAATACATATCACTGGTAGGTCTTTCCCAGTTTGAGAATAGTTATCCCCACGAATTATCTGGAGGAATGAAACAGCGTGTGGCGATTGCAAGGGCACTTGCTACTGATCCAGATATCCTGTTGATGGATGAGCCATTTGGCGCCCTTGATGCCCAGACACGTAACCACATGCAGTGCGAGCTGCTGGATATATGGGAGACAAAAAAGAAGACCATTCTGTTTGTGACACATAGTTGTGATGAAGCTGTGTTCCTTTCAGATCGGATCGTAGTTCTGTCTCCAAGGCCTGGTATTATCAGGGATATCATTGATATCCCGATATCCCGCCCGCGTGACAGGACAGACAAGGAGTTCATCGATCTCAGGCGCCATCTTCTTGAGATGATAGAGGAAGAGGAGAGAAAGGAAGAAAGGATTAAGTGTAAATCCGGCAATTTATAAAAGCACATATCAATACAGGAGTTCGGGATCATGGTCAGAAAACCAAACAGCATGTACAGAAACCTTGCAAAGAAGGCCTACACACGCAAGGAATATATGGGAGGTATCCCTGGCATTAAAGTCGTTCACTTTGATATGGGGAACCTGACAGGTGATTTTCCAATGGAAGTATCCCTGGTTGTGGATGAGAGCTGCCAGATACGGCATTCAGCTCTTGAAGCAGCACGTATGAGCATTAACAGAAAGTTGAACAAGGAGATTGGGCGGGCAAATTACCACCTCAAATTGAGGACTTATCCTCACCATGTTCTGCGCGAAAACAAGCAGGCAACAGGTGCAGGTGCCGACCGTGTGTCACAGGGTATGCGCCTTGCATTTGGTAAAGCAGTCGGCACCGCAGCCCGTGTCAGGCAGAACCAGAAGATCTTTACCGTCTTTTCAAACCCAGCCGGGATTGAGAAGATCAAGGATGCACTCCGTCACGGCGGTCACAAGCTCCCTTCCCCGACTCATCTTGTCATCGAGATGAAACAGGAATCCTGAAGTCTTTTTTTTCTTTTTTTTCATTCATTCCTGATCAGGTCTATACCCGCATTAGTACAGATATGTACTGTATGTCAAATCCCGGTGAACCTGATCTCTTTAAACAAATCTCTGACGCTACAGAAAAGGCTGTCAGGGATGCAGAAATATTTCTTCCTGACGATGTGAAGGCCAGGCTTGTGGATGCGCTAAACGCCGAGTCTGTTCTTGTTGCAAGACAAGAGCTTGAAAACATCATTGAAAACATCTGTCTTGCAGAAGAACGGTCAGCTCCTCTCTGCCAGGACACCGGTATTCCTGTCATATATATTACCATACCCCCTGGTATTACCTGGGTTCCTGAGATGGAACAGGCAGTATTTACCGGAATAGTAAATGCCACAGATAAAGTACCCCTTCGTCCTAACCTTGTTAATCCTTTAAGCCGGGAGAATACAGGGACAAACATAGGACTTGGAATGCCCCCGGTTCATGTAAAATCCGGAGAAAAATTTACTATCACTGCACTTCCCAAGGGAGCGGGATCAGAGAATGTATCCAGGATAGCAATGATGAATCCATCAGACAAAGATAGTATCCCCAGGTTTATCGTGGAGACCATGCTTATTGCGGGCGGCCGACCCTGCCCGCCTGTAATCCTTGGTATTGGTATCGGTGGCACTTTTGATCTTGCTGCATCCCTTGCAAAAGAAGCATTGCTGGAACCAGTTGATAAGATGTCAGATTATGAACAGGATATCTGCAACCAGGTTAACAGGCTTGGAATAGGGCCTATGGGACTTGGGGGGGATACCACCTGCCTTGCAGTGAAGGTGAAAACGGCCGGATGTCATACTGCCTCCCTTCCGGTTGCGGTAAATATACAGTGCTGGGCTGCAAGGCGAAGGACTGTGGAGGTCTCTTTATGAAACATCTGAAAACCCCGCTTGGCGACGAAGTACTCAGACTCAAGGCCGGAGAGATGGTCACATTATCAGGAACAGTGTACACTGCACGCGACGAGGCACACATGAAGATAATGGAGGATGGCTTTCCTTTTGATCCAAAAGGGGCTGTCATCTATCATTGTGGCCCGGTTATATCAGAGAACAGGATTGTGGTCGCCGGACCTACAACCTCTGCAAGGATGAACAGACTTACCGGATTTATGCTGGATGCAGGAACCAGGGGAATTATCGGAAAAGGGGGTATGTCTGCAGAGGTAAGGGATCAACTCAGGGGAAGAGCAGTATATTTTGCCTTTACTGGTGGATGTGCAAATCTTGCGGCGGCACGGATGAAACTTGCCGGGGTCTTTTATCCGGAACTTGGGATGGCAGAGGCGGTATGGGTTATTGAGCTAGACAAGCTCCCTCTCACTGTTGCGATGGATGCCCATGGCGGGGATCTCTTTGCGGTAGTTGAAGAGCATGCACATGCAGTGTTTAAGGACATGTATTCCACTCAAAAAAACTGAAGATGATAATCGTTCTTAAACACTTTCCCGTGACATTCTGGAAAATGCCTGCTTCAATCTCAAATAACTGCAATTCTTGTTTTCCAGATTATACAGTTCAGGATAATTACTGATGGAGATTTTTCATTGCTGGCAGTTATTTTTAGTGTTATCAGGCCTACATGTATTAGCAAATTCAAGTAATAAATGTATGAATGATTTATATTTTGTACAGCGGATTAAAAAGTACCTTCGATTATATGTATCATGAAACTTGAGATTGACGAGTCCCGGTGTAAAGGATGCAACTTGTGCACACTGGTCTGCCCTTATAAGATTTACAGTCCCGGGAGTCGTCCAAACCGCAGAGGGATTTACGTGCCTGAGCTGGATCAGCCTGAACGATGCCCGAACTGCCGGCTCCAGGGATT
>Ga0255347_1001913_pt1 | contig 31199 bp, 45 predicted proteins | sample wastewater_treat_2_FD_192479 | JGI IMG/M metagenome (GOLD analysis project Ga0255347, IMG submission 192479) | Wastewater microbial communities from Lulu Island WWTP, Vancouver, Canada - plant24 | ecosystem: Engineered > WWTP > Wastewater > Unclassified | place: Canada: Vancouver, British... | reverse complement strand
GCACAATTAATTTATCATCAACAGTAACTACAGTATTGTCCTATCATAAGACAGTATCAGTTACATTGATGGCACTACCAGATACAGTTAATACGCTTCTAGATGTAGAAACTCTTTCGTTAGTCGGTTACCTAACTCCAACAGTTACCTATGCATTAGGTAGTATAATAGAAAGCACAATTAATTTATCATCAACAGTAACTACAGTATTGTCCTATCATAAGACAGTATCAGTTACATTGATGGCACTACCAGATACAGTTAATACGCTTCTAGATGTAGAAACTCTTTCGTTAGTCGGCTACCTAACTCCAACATTAAATGTATCAGAAGTAAACAATCCATTAATAAGTCAAGTAGAGCTTACTCCATTGGCATATGTAGGATTTACAGATAGCCAAACTGTAACAGTTGAATTGAGTTCTGAAATATTAACTGAATCAAATGTAATGTTCAATAACACATTACTATTATCCAATGAGCTATCTGCATTGGCTACATATCCAGCTCTACTAGAAAATACAATAGAGCTAACTCCATCAGTATTGGTAGTTGCTACAAAACTAGTAGAACGAACATTAACACTAGCTGACGAACTAGTAACTAATGTAGATTATAAAACATTGATAGAAACTACATTGACTCTAGCTGGTCAGCAATTAGATGTGGATGCAGATACAGAATTATTACAACCATCACTTACATTATCTCCATCAGTTACCACACACAAAACAGAAATAATAGAACAAAGTTTAACTTTAGATGGAGAACTTACATTATCCTATGCTAGTGAAGTAACTGGTCAAACTGAATTGAGTTCAACAGTTACTACCGTTGAATCAGTTTTAATAGAAACTGGAATAGATTTATCTCCAACTGTTAATACCAAAGAACTATTACTTATAGAAAATACTTTGGAATTAAACGCAGATATTACACAAACACATGGTGTATTCATAAATGGAACTTTAGAGCTATCAGCTGAAAAACAGATAGCATGGGGAACTACAATAGAACCTACATTATCTTTAACACTAGCTGAATTTGTATCATCAACATTCTATGATATAGAGATTCTAATCAAGGAATTATACCTAGGAGTAGAAACTATAGACATAGATAATGACCAAGAACTATTGGAGAATACACTATCATTAACTCCATTGGTCGAAGCTAAATACATAGAGCTAATAGAAGCTGGAGTTACATTAAGAACTCCATCTGGAGAATCTGGTGCATTAAGATTTCCAATTACATTTCCAATAGAGTTTGAATATGCAGCAGTAGAAGGATTTTGGTCATCACATGAAACACTAGAAGCTGAATTGAACTTAACAACTGAATACGAAGATAGCGTTCCTAAATACTTAACTGCAAATATGGATCTATCTTATGGATTTACATCTAATAGTCTAACATTGATATCTGATATATTCCACAAGCTAGGAATAGATAGTGAAGACTTTGAACAGGTATTATTGGAAACAGGGATTGAAGTGGAAATCATAAGATATGGAAGCCATGTAGTTGAGGAAACACTAGGGATATTCCAATACATATCATTTGATTATACATTCTCAACAGTTGAAGACCTAGGACCATATGATGCTGTATTATTCCTTCAAGACGGACACCAATTAAAGAGGAACGATATAATCAGATATGAAGGAGAATACTTTAGCATTATTTACAATAGCATAGAAAAGATAGGGAGAAATACGCTATATGTCGTATATGGTCTAAAGAGAATGACAGATTATGGATTAGGTATAAATATAACTGTAACATAGGTGAGTTAATGAGATACAAGATATTCACTAAGAATGGAATTGCATATGGAGTAGATGATGAGGGTAATACTTTCCATCTGCCAGTTGCATATCTAAATGAATCTTTAACTGATGGTGGACAGTTGTTAGCTGATAATACAGTTAAACAATGGACTTATAAGAATAGGGATAGGGCTAATCTCCCAATGAAGAATAATCTCTGGAAGAAAGAAGCAGCTAGAGCTTCTGGATATTCTATTCAAACTTATCAAAATGCTATGTGTAGGGAAGGTAAATCAGAATTCTCTAAACCAAAAGACACAACTATCATAGCACCCAAAAGACCAAGCGATTGCACTATGTCAGCTGAACAATGGAAAGAATATCAAGATTATCTAAAGTGGGAGAAAGAAGTTACCGACCTAAACAAAGAAACTCCATTTGGATATCAAACAGATATGAAGAAACGAACTGGATCTAATTATCGTTGTGGAGAAGCATATTACTCTAATACTGAACAAGATTGGTGGATGCAATTTTATGACACCGTTCAAACTGGATGGACTTCATCAGCACCAAATTGTTCTGATAGCTCACCGACCTATGAGTATAAATTCAATCAAGAGAAATGGGATAACTATACCAAAGGATGGCAACAGATGGAGAAAGATAGATATCAAAAGCTAGTCGAGTGCAGAATGAGTCCAGATAGAGTTAGAGCTGAAGGTAGGCATTTATGGTGTAACGAAGGAGATCCAGACCATCTTAAGTATTATCCAAACGATTGTGTTATGCTAACACCTAGAAAGAAAGTAACTAAACAAACAAAACAAACAGCATATACAGTTCCAACAAATAATCAAGATTGGGGAAGTGGAGATTGTGGAGAATATAGTAAATCAATGTTATCTTCAGACTATAATCCAAACACACCAAATCCATATCCACAACCATGTGGAAGTTCAGATGTTTATAAACCATAAGGAGAATAACTATGTGCAAAGCTAGTAGGGAATTAATTGATCCATGGGAACGAAAGAGAAAGAAACTAGACCAATGTGGAGAATACCCAAACATTCCAAAGTGTGGCTATGATGAACTTTACAATAGACCACCGTCTAATAATCAAACACCTAGTTCTGGAGGAGGAATAGATGATTCATTAGGAAAGAATCAAAGACTATGGACAAATCAGAATTATGATTTATGGAACATAGAAGAAAAATATAGACAAGATACCCAAGGTATTCATTCAGATACTCCAGTTTCAAAAGCTGGATTAAATTGGGATGCATTAAAAGTTATGATAGATGCATATGACAATGCTAAAAATAAAAGTGGATTTCCTGATGAAAAGACAATGGAAGAAATAAAAGAGAACTATAACGCTTATCTAAATGGAAAGGAAACTACACAGCAATATATAATAGAAAGAATATCTACAGCATATGAAAATTGGACAAAGACAAATAATCTAGAGTTTTCAGTTCCAAAGTTTAATCCTAGTGTATCAGAAAAAAAAGAAATTAAACAAGAATCTGGATGGATTAAAGGAGTAAACTTACAACCTACAAATAAAGAACTTTTAATGTTCTTAGGTGCAAGTGAGTATCTCGCAGATAAAATTGTAAAAGAAGAACCACCATTGTTCTTAGCTACATTCCTAGCTAATACTCCTGTTAAGAAAGCTGGAATGGCTATTGATTTATGTGAAACTAAAAACACCGATGAAGTTTCTAGTATATTAAATGCAAGTGAAGAAACTAATTTAATAGAAACAAATAGTTCAGATGTAAATAAAATTATCTTAGAAGAAGGTAATATATCAGATATTATTACGACAACAGAAGCATATGAATTAATCAAAAGAGGAAATCCAGATTATAATGCTTCTGTAGATGGAGGAGTTAATCTCCAACAAATAGAAGAAGATGGATGGAAAGAAGTAGTTAATGGTGAAACATTATACCAAAAATTAGCAAATGAAGCTACTGAATTAAAATCTTTTTGGAGTCAAAGATATTCTCATTATACAGAAATGAGAAGTCCAGAAGGTATGGACAAAAAATGGGGAGTATATGAAGGAGAAGACAATACATTATTTTTTAGTGAACACGCAAAGAGAGTTATTCTTGGAACTCACTCTCCAGGTTTAGGTGTCGATGAAGCATTAGATAGATGGTTCAATTCTCCAGATTTAGCTATGGGAGATCCAAACTACAATTTCTTAGACTCATTAAAAGATGTTCTTCAAGTTCGCTATTTGAAGATGGCTATGAATTTTATAGAAGCTTCTAGAGATACTTTTTGGGAAGCAACAAGGGGATATGAAAATCATTTGGATATTACTCGAAAAGAATTAGCTGTGGTATATGATCCAGAAACAGGTTCTATGGCAACATCAAGAGCTGAAAGTATTTCAAGTATGATTAATCCAGAAACAGGAGAGCTTACTGAATTAGGACAATCAATGTGGGAACAAGGAATAATGACACCATCTAACTCACCGTTGCCATATGATAGCGAAACAGGAAAATTTATTCCAGCTGAACAATCAGATTACCAAAGAAATACTATAAGTCCAGCATTTATGTCTTTTGATTCTTTGAGATATGCTGTTACTGGAGTAGAATATACAGGAGATAATGGTAATCCAATATCTCCATTAATGTGTATATCAGCTGTAATGGATGCATTATGGATTAAAAGTATTCTTAAATCTGTAGTAAGCAGAGTTGGAGTAGAAATATCAAAAGCTATGTTACCAACTACTGGATATGGAGTTAATATAAAAGGTGCTGGAACATTAATACCTAATGAGATTTTAAGTCAATATACACAAAGTGGAATTGTGCCAACTGCTGAAAATCTAGTTAATAAAGTTCCATTAGCATTTGTAAATCAAAAAGGTAAAATGGGATTTACAGAAATTTTTAAAACTTATATCTATAATAGAAATTTAAAGCAAACTGTATTTAGTGATTTAACTACTAAAGCTCTTAATGCTGGTCCAGTAATAACTCCACCACCTACTGCAACATCACAACTAGCTTCACCATCTATAATAACTCCACCCCCAATGATAAATTTCTCAAATGGAAATATGTATAAATCAGTATCAACATTCTTTAAGTCAATGCAGCAAATGGCTTCTAGTCTAAAAAATCCAGAATATAGTCCACCTATAGAATCAACTTATGTATTAAAAAATATTGTAGATTCAATACCAGTTACATTTGCAAACATAGGCGCTAGTATAAATAACTTTAGATTCTCAACTAATAACTTTAGTATGAATGTAGATATGAATTATTATGACTTAGATAATTTATATATTAATCCACAAGTTATTGAGGAAGAAGTAAATACCAATCTTGACGAATTATTTGAATTAATAAACAAAGGAGAAACAAATTTAGGATATTCTACACTAAGCAAAAATGCTGTTAATAAAGAAGGTATATTAAGTTTAGTTAAGACCTGTGCTAATACATATAACATATCAAATAAAGAAGCAAAGCAAGTTGTTTTTAAGTCCATGGTATATAAGGTAATTGAATCTGCACAAGTTGGACAAGCGGGTTCTATAAATCCATATGACCTTTCAAGGTCATTATATACTAAAGGTGAAAGTAATAAGCCAAATATTAATCCTATACACAGAGCTTCTTTAGTAGAATCTGAAATAGGAAATAGGGTAACTACAATTGGAGAAGGAATAGATTATTTATATCAAAACTCTAGTGGAGATCCACTATTAGGAGTAGGACCTACTGAAATAAATCCATTACAACCTTCATCTAAAGTAACAACTAATTTTGTAATTGCCATGAATTTAGAAAATTCAGTTAATTATTTACTAGAGTTTAGTAATCATGATCCAGAAAGAGCTAAACAAATATTAATCAACAATGGAATATCCGATAGTGATGCAGATAAATTCATACAAATAGTTATGCCTGAAACTAGAACTGAAGAAAGTTTATCTAAAGGATTATCAACACAGGGATTTAAGCCATATATGGAAGGCTTAAAAGAAATAGATGAAGGATTCAAAAGTAACAATCCAATGAGCTATGAAACACTTATGGAGTATCATCCACAATTGTATAAAGCATTAGGCTTATCTACAAATGCTGATGCTCAAAGTAGAACTATGTTTAATCAACTTAATTCTACTGAAGCTTTTGTAGAGCAAATAGTTACAACTAATAAAGGTTCTATAATACCAAAGACAATTGTATCTTCTCCAATAGCTGTTGAAGATTATTCAAAGCAAGTAGCCATGATGATATCAAACAATAGCATAGACCAACTTAATTTTATGATTAAAACTAAAGAAGTTTTCTTGCCTAACTACAGCACAGATGTTATGGAATCTAAATATGAAAACTTAGGTGATGAGTCTATAGAATATATTGAAAAAGATTTTACATCTTCTTCAAGTTTAACAGATAGGGATATTACAAATAATATTAACATAAATGAAATAGGAAATGTTAATATGCCTGTTAGCATGGGATACTCACTTCATGATACTGCTTCATTGATTAAAGAGTTCAAAGATAAACAAGCCTTTGCCATAAGAATGAACGAAGCAAATAACTTAGGTAAATTTGCTGGTGTATGTTTAAAGAATGCATATTTCGCATCAAAGAATGATCCAAAAGCTATGGCAGAATTTAAAGCAACTTATAGGGTATTTAAATCAGTAGCTAATAGTATGGGATTAACTGTGCCAACTGAAAAAACTATTTTAGCTATGGGTGAAAATATAGATTTTAGTGTTCAAGCAAATAGAACAATGGTAACAAATCTATTATCTGGAAACTCTATACCTATAAATAAAAATAATTATAATGAATATAAAAATTATATTCATCCAGATTACAATAGATACGAAGACTTTTTATCTAAAGTCGAAATGAAAGACGGAACTGCTTGGATGAAAGTAGTTTATAATACCAAAACAAATTCGTTTATGTTAATAGATACAAAACAAACAAAGCCAATTAGCGCATTAACTGGTGCTTCTGCTTATCAAGGACTAAACATAATGCCTGGATATAATCTAAATCAGCCTATAATAAATGGATTAGCTACTGCATTAAACAACAAAGTAACTATAGAACCATTGATTAATAAAACTAATATCAATAAGATATATATCATAGCAGATACAGATGCATATGGTCAAGCAGAAAAAGATATTTTAGGAACTTTAAATGCAAAGTTTCCAAATGCAGAGATAGTTCCAGTTACAAACTATAAGAGTTTAGGAACTCTAAATCTAGATGCTGTCAAAGAATCAAGGACTAAACTACAAGAGGTTCTTCAAATTGCTAACTATAATAATCAAGGAAATATAGGAATAGTAATTGTTAAATCAAATCCATATGGTGTTTTAGGAGAACCTGAAATGGAAGCTATGACACAAGGATTGTTCGCTTTTGAGATACCAACATACGCAATATCTGTAAATCAAGAAGGAAAGATAATTACTATAAAGGATAATATATTCAACAGTTCATCTCCAACAACAAGCTTAACATATGCAAACTTATATTCATATCAATATGAAGATATGGGAAATAAGACTACCGTATATCCAGAGTTTATACCATTGTATGAAGTAATATTTGATCCAAGCTTTTCTGAATTTAATGGAGATACAGTAAAAGCATTAATGGGTTCTGGATATACTGAAGAAGACATAAGAACTATTGCTAGTTTTGTAAACAATGTTAGGAATGCTTCTGAAAATATGCAAACAAGAAACATGATTCAATTAGGTCTTAATCCATCTGATCCAAACGATATAAAGCAATATCAAAATCTGTATGGTCAAGGGCAAACTAATGTAACAGCAACTTCAACTATACCAGGAGAAATACCAGAAGAAGAAGGTGGAATTAAAGGAACTATTACAGATTGGCATACACCAGGAATATTAAAAAGATTTGAAGATTCAAAGGATAGACAGTTTACAATAATATGTCATATGCAAACTGGAGGGGATACTGGATGGTTCAAAGGAATACAAGCTGCACTAGGAAACAATGTAAATTATATTGCCCATGTTCCATCTGGAACTGGAGAGAAAGACCAAGCAAGAATAAACAATTTATTATCACTAGCTAACTTTGATGAGATAATTAGATATAGTGATGAAACAGGAGGATTACATTCTAGAACTGTAGCTGGAGTAAGTGATGCCGAAGTAGTTTTACTTTGGGGAGATCTAAATAGTCCTGGGATGAAACTTACGATAAGTGAAGCAGAACAAAATGGAATCAAAATATTCGATATGAATCATACATCATCATCTGAAGTATTTAATTATATTGCTCAAAATAATGTCAAAACTATTTTAGGTGCTGGTAATAGAGAGTATAGCGCACTAGAAAATACTGGAAAGTCTATTCAACATAAAGCAGAAGTTGATAGCTTAGAGCTAGGACAAATGATTAATACACAGATTCTAGGTAATCCAGATTTTACAACACAAGTTAGCATAGACCAATTAAAACAAAACTTATCTGGTAGGATTGAATATTGGAATGTAGAAGAAAAAGGGTATATCCAAATAAAAGATTTAACAAGTAATCCTGATAAACTATTTCTATTTGGAGATAATATCTATGGAGATGGAACTGCTGGTATGGCAGTAATAAGAGATAATGGAAATGCTGTAGGAATAATTACAATGATAACTCCAAGTGAATATGTTACTGCATATGATACTGATTTCTTAAATACTATGTTTTTCAATACACTAAATAGTTTACCTAAAGATGCCATAATAGTAGTGCCAGTTGACAAAAATGGAAATGTAGTTTTAGGTCGTGGATTAGCAGACTTACCATCAAACAACTTAACATTTTATAATACAATGAACAATGTATTAAGTAACAAACCTGAAATAAAAAATTCTTTTGAATTAGGAAATATAACATTACCAAAGGATACACAACAAAAAAGTAAGTTTAATCCATTAGCACTTCTTGGATTTGGTGGAGTTCCTTTATCTAACTTAATGCAAACAAATGATATGAACTCTAATATAGAAAACGATAGATACAACATAGCTGGTAATGATGCTAAAGATTTAACATTACCATTATACAGCACTAATGAACTAAATGAAATAGAATCATTACCAGTAAGCTATCCTGTAAAGCTTGTATTAGGATTAGATGCTTTATCTATAAAGCTCACTAGTGTCTTTGGATTAAACATGAACGCAGCTGCTATAGTATCTTCAGCAAGTTCAAGTTCTCCTGGAGTAGATTGGCTAGTCAAATCACTACCGGTTTCAAAAGGTCTATTCCATTTAAAAGGGCTAATGTCTGGAAAAGAAATGGTAATCTTTTCACTTACTCAATCATCTGCTAGATTAAAAGAACTAGGATTTAGTTCACAAGAAATTAAAACTGCATATAGAATAGAAACAACTTTAGCACAAATTGTAAATGATACAAATGATCCAAATGTAATGATAAATGCAAATGTAAGAGATTTGATAGTAAAAGCATTTTACGCTGATAAAATAAAAACTGCACCACACAATACTCCAGCTGTAAAAATAAGTGAAGAAGCAAATCAAGCAGCAGATATTTATCTAGCTGAAATACTAAGAACACAATCTTATTTGATTTCAGCTAATAAAGTAGGTCAAGTTCCAAGTTTATTGGATATGACAAAAGGGAGATTACCATTTGGACTCTATGAAAAAGGTAGTGCAAAAATAACTGATATGACACAAAAAGGTGCAGATGCAATATTCATAGATACAGTTATGAATTCTAATCTTTCAGATACAGAGAAGCAAAAGATATTATCATATGGAAATAATGATAGGACAAAAGAAGAAATATTTAATAAAATATTCCAACCTGTAAATGGAAAAATAACATCAGATGCATATTACAAATTCTTTAAGAATGGAATGGAAAGCAAAGATGAAAAGATAGTTTTCCATTTAGTATCTAGGGTATCTAACTTTGGTCCAGGTCCAAGTGGAGTTCCAAGTTTTGGTAGGGCAAGTGTTCTAGGAAGCACTATGATAGGAACTCTAGTCGGTATGACAATGATGGGTTCATGGAACTCAACAGATAACTTAGCATTCTTAGCTAATATGCAATTCGCTTTAGAAGGCTTAACTGATAGATTAGATTCAACTAGAACATATGGAAATAAAAACTTAATAATGCCAAATGGAAAGTTTACTCCAGGCACTATGGATGACATAAGTGATTTATGGATAAAGATTTCTAATGCAAACGATGCAATCAAAGTATGGAACTCTCAAATAGGAGTGAGTCAATTCTTAGGTGGCTTACCTATAATAGAAGGATATACTCTAAGTTCTGAAGACTATGTTATATTAGCAAGACATAGAGCTGAAGAAATAGCTGGTATTGCTGGTAGAGTTCCAACTGAAGGAGAACTAAAAGAAATAGATAATATTCTTACTGCATGGATGTTTAGATCACCAGTAACACTATTTAATCAATGGAAAGCACAAACATTATCTGCAAGGAAATTATTAATTGAAGCTGTAGCATTAGGCTATTCAGAATTTTACACTAAAGAAATGGGAACTATAATTGAAAAAGATGGTAAACTAGTAACAAAGCAAGAAGGATTATCAAGGCTAGAACAACAAAAAGAATTGAGAGAAGTAGCTTTATACTATGCAAAAATAATAGATAAGTCAAATGAAAAGCTTGGTATTAAAATTGGAACTAATGATCCATATTCTGACCAATGGAGATGGTCATTAACAGAACTACAAGAGGCTAGAAAAAGTGCATTAGCTAGACATCCTGAATTAAAACCAGAAGAAAATCCAGAATTCCTAGCATTGTATTCTTTAACTGGAGATACTTGGGGAAATCAAAAAGAAGAATTCCACAAAACTTGTGCTTCTGTAGGTGCTAGTCCATTTATAATATATCAAATAGGAAGGGAAAATTCAAATCTATATACTCTATTAGATGCAACTGATATACAAGAAAATGCACAAATTTTACCAATGTTAATATTTGATGTATTACCATTAACACAAGGATTCTCTAAAACAGAAATACTTATGGAACTATATTACGAAGCAAGAAGTAATGATGACTTAAAATCAATAGAAAGACTAGAGCAATCATTAGGACTACCAATAGGATTCATTGAATCAGTAGATATATCTTTAACTAATTCACTTCAAATAGAATCACAAATGGAAGGATTTGATTATAATACTTGGTATGAAAACAAACTTGTTATAGTGGATACTGCATTGAACGAAGCGTATTATGAAGGAGGAATATCAGAAGACTATTCAAAGACAGATATCAAAGATGAATATGAAAGTGAAATCAAATTAAGAAAGGAAATTGAATTACTTACTGGTCAATCTAGTGGATTAATCTATGATGAATTTGGAAACATGATATATGATCCTAAAAAGCATGATATAGATATTTTAAGAGATGTTTTAAACAAGGATGAAAAAATCTACGATGAAAATAATAAAGAAATTGTAAAACCAGAAATAGAAACTACTAAAGAAAAAACTACAGTTAAAGCACCAACAGAATTAAAAGTAAAAGTTAAAGCTAAAGGCATTGAAAAAATAAAAGAACTGGAAAACTTTTTAGGTGAAATATTCCAAAACGAAGACTTTAACTTTAATGAAATATTAAAGATACAAAAAACTGCTAGTATGTTATTTGGTATTCCAATATATGCTGAAGATGGAAAGACTAGAATAGGTATAAAACTTGGAGAAGGATTACCATCTGGAAAGAATGCACAAGGACAAGACCTAAGTTATGCTTATGTAAAAGGTGTATTAACTAAATTAGAAGACATTAAACCTGAAGATATTAATATGCTAAATCTAGAATTTTATATACTAGTAGCAAAAGCAGTTTCAGAAGAAATTGAATACACTATTACATATAACGAAGAAGGTCAAGGATTTGTGGATGTAAATGAAATAATGGACAATGCGATTAGATATGCTTATGTAAAAGGAGTTTATTATTCTAGACCTAACAAAGGAGTTCTATTATTTGGAGATGACTACTGGGTATTTAAAGAAACAGCTTATGGACTTAGAGAACCTACATTAGGAGTGAGAGAAAACTGGAAAGAACGATTTAGTATATGTAGAGAAACTACAGATATATTTGCTCATATGGGATATTCTGCATATGAAGATAGACAAATATGGGATGCTAAACTAGGTAGCTATGTTAATTATAAAATACCAATATTATCTTCTAGAATGATTCAAGAATATAAGCAATTACTAATGTCAAATGTAAATGCAAATGTAGGAGATAGTGTAGTATCATTTGTAAATATGTATGGAGATACACACTTGTCTTTAGTTAAATCAACACTATATTTCCCTGGAAGTCATAAGGTCTATAATCCAAGAACAAACACTACTTACTATGGAGGAGTTCCAAGAGATGAATATGGTCAACCATTAAACTTTATAACAATGCCATCTGGAGAAGGATTCTGGTCTAGACCTGGAGACAGTTTCGTTAACACAACTCCAGGAACAGGATGTTTCCATGGAGATGTAATAACAATAGAACCACCATCAACTCCACCAACTAATCCAAATACTGTTCAACCTGGAGATAGCCTAGCTACTAGAGGAGAAAAGAGAGGATTCTGTTATTACGGAGGTTAGACCATGTATCTTACTCTCATAACTACAAGGAACTGTAATCTTAAGTGTAAATACTGTTACGAAGGTAATAAGAAGAAACAGAATCCACAATACAAACTAGAAGACCTAATGAAGTTCATCTATTTCTATAAGCCTAATTCAATAGGATTCTTTGGAGGAGAACCCTTAATGAATATGGACTATATCAAAAGCGTAGTAAATGAAATAAGGAAAAGAGAACTACCTATACGCTTTGGTATAACTACCAATGGAACTCTAATCACAGATGAGATAGCTGGATATCTATCAGCAAACGGATTCAATGCTATTGTATCTATAGATGGAGATAAGGAAACGCACAACCAAAACAGAGGCAATAGCTATGATGATGTAATCAAAGGAATCCAGTTACTACAGAAATACTACATTAATCCTAATGCACGAATGACAGTTAATAGGGATAATGTAGGTAAGCTCTATGAGAACTATCTGCACATATTATCACTAGGCATAGATGATGTAGCTATGTGTTGGGATAAGATGCAAGAACCTGTATCACATAACGATATGCAGATGTATCAAGCTCAACTTAAATTAATCTTTGATGATTGGAAGCTAAGACGATTTGCAGATAAGCAAGTTAGGATTAATCTCATGGGTATAACTGTATTTCCTGAAGCAGCAAAGAATCAAACTCCATGTCTATTTGGTCATGATATAATGGCACTAGATATAGATGGACAAATATATCCATGCCATATGGCTATAGACTATCCAGAACTTTCCATGGGCAATTTGGAGAAAGGATTAGATGTAGAAAAGATAAAAGATTATGCAAAGATAACCGGTCAGAATTTTATATGCGATCCAATGTGTGAATCAAAGAGCATATGCCATAGGGTATGTTATATGCAGAACTATATTCGCAAAGGGAATATATTGATACCATCAGCTAGGGATTGCTTCATTAAAAGAACAGAACTAGACATAGTGAAGGGATATTTGATATGAGTGAATTCGTAGCATATGATATTGAAACTAAGACTAGGTATTATAGAGGCGAACATAAAAAGCTAGACTTTGCCATAGCAGTTGTATATGATTCGGATACAAAGAAGTTTCATACCATATGGGATGAAGAAGTCTATGAGCTTCCAGAATATTTCCAGGATGCACAAGTCGTAGTGGGATTCAATAACTATGGATTCGATAATCAAATATTGAAAGATTCTAGAGTATTTGCCAAAGGACAATGGATAGACTTCTCACAAAAATCTTTTGATATGTATTACTATATCTATGACAAGCATAAAGTCAGAACTAAGATATCTGATTTATCCATACCTACATTGAATAGTGGTAAAGTCGTAATAGAACTACCACCAGATGAATTGTATAATCTAGGTGAGTTCGATACGCTAGAGGATTATTGCAGACAGGATTGTAATCTTACTAGAGGGATATATGAATATGGATTAGATAACAATTCAGTTTACTATGAAGATAGATCTAAATCCATTCATATGCTAGATGTAGATTGGGAACAATACAAAGCACTAAGATGGAGGAGAGATTACCTAGATGGGAAATCTGGATTTGAATGGAGATAAAAAATGGCTAGAAGAAAAGTTTGATTCTATCGAAAAGAAGATAGACTATCAATATAGTAATCTTAATCAAGAGATACAAAAGCTATGGGATGTATATCGTAATGAACACCAAGCCCATATAGATTGTAGGGAAGAATGGATAAAACAAATGAGCTATCTCCAAGGAACAATAGAACTGAAGCGTAATGAAATGATGCAACTAGAATCAGATAAGATGGATAAGCAGCGCATTGAAGATATTTCGTGGAGAAGGTCAGAAAGAATATGGGGATGGAAACTCATAATAGTATCTATAGTTTGTAGTGTTATAACTGGTGTCATTGTTGTATTGACTAGAGGAATATTCCCTGGATAAATTCTCTTTTCTTTTCTGTCGGTGATTTTATTACACACTATGTAGTATGGGTAATAGCCGAAGATGAAGATATGGTAGCTGATGTATTAGCACCATATGATGAGAACATAGAAGTTCCAAGATATGTAAGAATGAATCTAGAAGTTTCTGAAAAGAAAAGACTTCATGAGATTGAACACATAAAGGAGATACTAGCTAGTGGAGATGCAGAAACCTACAATATATCTTATTGTAAAACAGAACTTGAAAGACTAACTAACATAAAGCCTGAAGACTACCTAGCTGAAAGGCTAAAGCATTATGAAGATGAAGACCTGAACGCAGATAAGACAGAAGGATATTCCACATATAATCCAAATTCTAAATGGGATTGGTATTCCATAGGTGGAAGATGGGATGAAAAACTTGTAACTAAAGACGGAGAACAATGCAACGAATGTCCTATACCTGACATAGACCTAGAGAAATCTCAAAAGCCTTATGCTATAGTATCAAAGAAACAAGGATGGATAGCACCAGGAGATATGGGATGGTGGGGAATGTCTAGCGAAACTGAAGCAGAGAATAAAAGTTTCAAGGAAAGGATACCAGAACTATTAGCTAAAGAAAATCCAGATATGATCATATTCAATGTAGATTGCCATATCTAGTGATACCATGGTAAATAGCGAAGTTGATATCATAATACAGACTATCATGAAGGATTGTATAAATCCTGATAATGTAGTCGATGAATCTGTAATCATATCCAAGGATATGTTATACCGTGCTATAGCACATGGATACTACGCTGGATTCAAAGACGGTATGGAAGATGATATAGCTGAAGATGATAAGTATGGTGAGTAGATGGGATTAAAAGAACTGATGGAAAAAAGATATCAAGACCTTACTGATAAGGAAAAGAAACAAGTTCATAAGTCAATGATATATGATAGATTCAATACCATGGCAGATGTCATAGATAAGAATGTCCATGCTGGAAATCGTTATACCATTTTACATTCAATGTATGAACTGGTCGAATCATTCAGAGGATATGGCTATGAATGGAAATCGACATATGCTAGTTTCGTAGTTGAATTTATCGGCAAGGAAAGAGGATGGATATAATAATATAATAATAATATACAATATATATTATATTATATTATATTATATTATATTATATCCGAATTAATTAAATATTGCACAATATTGCATTTATTCTTTTCTTTTCTTTTTTTTTGATAAAATTAATTGGAGGTAGTTATGACAGATATTATAGATGGAATAACGGAAACACCAAAGGACAAAGCAAAGCTAAAGGAATTTTATCAGCTAGTTGCTATGTGTTGCATAGCCATCATAGCTTCTGTAATCCTAATGGTAGCAGTAATCCTAACTGGATTTATAAATGTAAAGATAGGATTGATATTCCTAGGATGGATGGAACTATTGATAGTAATAAAGGGTATAGACTTTATTAATAAATGGATTGACAAAGAGATGAATGCATGAGCAAGAAAAGTTTAAGTGAAATAGATGAAGTATTCCAAAGACTTATGGATGAAGGAATAATCGTAATAGGATGCGTAGGTCTAACAAAGAATCACACGATGTTTAGCAGAGTTATGAATCCAGAAATTCTAGCTAGTATATTAAAGACAAAGGAGAATGTATGCCTGGAGATAAATGATTCGCTAATAGACAACACGAAACATTTATGCAAGTCTATGGATATGTTCATTGAAAACTTTTGTAAGTTGTCTGGTATTCCACAAGGAAGGACAACTAGAAAGTTCAAGGTAGATGAACGAAGTGGATTCTAGAAAACTATTTAAACTTAAAATGATTTATCAGTATGCTCTACCAATAGGTGAAGCGTAGGTAAATCGGAGGTAAAACATGAACAAAGATATATTTAGGAAATATCTGGAAGTCTATGTAAAGAATCATCCAGATGAAAAGATTGATTTTGAAAAGGAAGTTAAAAGAAAGATAGATGACTTCGCTGGACTTATATCAGAAGATAAAGGCTATGAACTCATAGCTGTTAAGTATGGATACAAACTACCTAAAGATGTCATTGAAGCATATGAAGAAGAAACTAAATCTAAATCAAAGCCAGTTCCAATTTCTGTAACTGAAGCTCTTGATGAATCTAGATGTTCTTCACAAGGTAAGCCTATCTATCTAAACATTAGGGGAATACTAAAGAAAGTATATGGACCTAGAGTAGTTGACCTGGAAGGAGGGAAGACTAACTACACTTCAGAAGTTTACTTGGGAGATCTTCACAATGCAAACGAAATTAAAATAACTTGCTGGAGTGATATGGCAATAGCTATCCCTAATGTTCCGATAGGTGCTGATGTAATGATAACTTCAGTTCTAACAAAGCACAGCATATCAACAAAGGATGGAAAGGATTATGGAATACAAGGTAGCACTCAAAAGTATTCTACAGTTCTGTTTCCAGACAAAGATGAAACAACTAATCCTAACATAGGAAAGAATGATGGACCAGCTACATTCAGCTATGAACCAGAACATAAGGGTGGATTGGACATATGAACGGTAGTCCATTTACTACTATTGACGAAACACCTAAACACCTTAAGGCAGTAATATGGGGAGATGCTGGAGTAGGTAAGACTACTCTAGCTCATAGCTTTCCAAAGCCATTGATAAGCTTTGACTTGGAGAAAGGTAGTAACTGGATAAAGGATTTAATTCCTGATGCAGATAAGATTCTAAGGATTCAATCAAATGACTTCTTAGAAATCTATAATGCATTAGACCACTTGATTAAAAACTTTGACCAGTATAAGCCAAAGACAATAGTAGTTGATCCAGTTACAGTTTTGTATGATGCAATCCAACAGAAGTATCTAGAGAGGAAAAGGATATACCGTGGTAATAAGTTTGAAACTTTGGAGATGAATGATTGGGGAGGAATAAAGAAAGACTATTATGAAATCATTTCAAAGATGGTCAATCTCCCATGTCATTTAATCTTCACAGCTAGAAGCAAGGATGTCCTTAATGTAGATACTGATGAAGATACTGGAAAGATGAAAGTCAAAGGCAAGACACATATGCCTGGCATGGAAAAGAATATGATATTCATTCCAGATATAGGCATTGAGTTAGTAGTAGTTCCAGATGAAAACTATCCCAATGGTAGAAGGATAGATGGAGTAATCAGAACTACAGATGCCATAGACAATACACACAAGGATAGAACTGGTAAACTTCCAAATTATATAGAGGGTATTACCTATGAGAAGCTAATAAGCTTCTATAAGTAAACTTTATATATTTCTTTTTTTTTAAATAGTATTGCATTAATAGGTGATATATTGGGCGAAAGTGATTTAGTTAAATTATGCACGAAATATCCCAATAGGATATTTGATGTTCCAACTGCTTCCAAGTTGTTAGGAACAAGTGAAAGATCAATACAAAGAGTTTTATCAAATCTTTTCAGTAGAGAGGATAGAACTGTAAACATAAAGAAATTATCTACTGGCTATATCTTCTGGAGTTGTGATGATGGCAAGTCGAGGCAGACCACAAGGAGTCAAGAAGATTAGTTGCACTTATAGATTGACAGAAGAAGCCATAGCTATTCTAAGTCGTGCTTCAAATCAATCAGATTATCTAGACAAATTAATTAAAAGTTCTCCATTGGCATTAGAAGATGAGCTTAAACTAGTTGAAATAGAATCAGATATAGAAGAAACGGAATTGCGTTTAAATGCGTTAAAGGCTAAGCATACAGCGTTAAAGGAAAGCCTAGAGAAAGCAGATAAGCGTATCATTGATAGCGTTAAACGAAAGGAAATCCTAGATAAAGAATGGGATTCAAGCCTAGGCACTATGATAAATAGAATAGGCATAGAGAAGTTTAGGGCGCAGTTCCTAGACTACAACTCAAAGAGATTAGGCATAGCAAAGCATGAACTAATGACATATGTAGAGGCTAGAGTAAATGACAACGGTAGTAGTCTTAAACAATAACATAGAATATATCTGCACTAAAGATTATGAAAGCATGGATAAGCTACCTAACTTCGTATTGGTATGGAAGACACCAAGGGAAATTATGATCATAACTAAAGATAGAATAAAGGATATCAAGACTACTAAATCATTGATGGATTTTATGTAGTCGTGCTTTTCCTTTTTCGTGATATTATGTCTAAGATAGTATTGAAAGAAGATGTAGATGGAATGGGAGAAGTCCTAGCAGGAATTGTATATAAGCATTTCAAGAAAGATGAATACGATGATGCAACTATGAACAAAGTATGTTCACTAGCAGTTGAATGTATGAAGGTCGGTGTCTTGTATGGAGAAATGCCAAAGCAACGATGATACAGCACAAAAGATTAGTAAGATAATCCATAAGTATTTTGATAATCTAGATATTAATACAATGCAGTATTCTAAAGTATTAGATGTAGCAACTGATTGTTACTTGCTAGGATATCGAGAAGGATCAGATTACCAAAAGGAGGAACATAAGAAATGGAATCCGAAACATTAGGTAGTCCAATAGCAAAGCTCAAAGGTGTTCGTGTTAGGGGAACTGACAATGTAGTTAGAATACTAACTGACATGAAACTAGTGAAACAATATGTAGCTGGTAAATCCAAAGAGAATGATAAGAATGATCTAATTGAATACTGGATGTATGAATACCAGATAGTAAGAGATGTATATCGTGGAGAGATGAAGCACGAACAAATGATGATGAAGTCATGGATAGAATCTCCAGACTTGAACAAAGAATTAGAGAAGATGTTATTGGAGGGTAGGGTGGTATAATGATAGACATAGAAACTAAACAATTATTAGAATCTATAGCACTATCCTTAATTAGGATAGCCGATGCATTAGATGAACTATCTGTAAATAGATATTCAGATGAAGGACAATATTCTAGAAGTCTAAGAATTATCAAAGAGGATATGCTATGAAGGTAATAGATTTAGATAATGATTTGGTGAAGCTACATGATTGACTTAACCTTTACAACAGGTAAAGACTTCAAAGAAAAGATAGATAACATAATGAACGAACAAATAGATAGAGTCATAGACTTATCTAAGGGAGTTATCCACACAAAGGAATACAAGAAGATGCTAAACACTATGGCTATGTTCCATCACTACTCATGGCATAACAGTATGTTGATATGGCTTCAATGTCCTGAAGCTAGTTATGTAGCTGGATTCCGTAAGTGGCTGACCATGAAACGATATGTCCGTAAGGGAGAGAAAGGCATAGCAATACTAGCACCAATGTTCAAGAACTTAATCAAGATAGGAGAAGATGGAACTGACCTATCAGAAAAAGCATTAGTAGGATTTAGGAAAGTATATGTCTTTGATGTATCACAAACAGATGGAGAAGAACTAGATGTTCATGAGATACACAAGTATGTCAAAGATAGAAATCTAAAGGATACACTACATAACATGATGGATCATATCTCTAAGCAAGTGCCAATACAATTCTATAAATCAACTTCAAAGGAAGGAGGATACTGTAGTAAGGACAGTATCAATATCAATCAGCGCATATGTAATAGCAATACTAAAGTCATGATTACATTATTGCATGAATATACTCATTGGGTATTAGACTTCCAGGAAGGAACTGGAAGGTCGGATAATCCACCAGACCTAAAGGAAATGATTGCAGCTTCAGTTCCATATATCATAATGAAAACACTAGGTATCAAAGGCAAAGACCTAGATACTGATATGGCATTGTATGTAAACAACTGGAGTGGTAACGAGGAAGATAAATACAAACTACTTAGGGATAGTATGGAGTCCATGAGCAAAGTAGTTAGGAGAGTATTGGAATGGCAACTATAACAAAGAAGGGTGAAGAAAAATTATATGAAGTTGTATATCAACTTAGAGATGAAGCCATTAATGACTATGGTCTAACTCCAGATGATGCAACTGAACTAATCACAAGACATAAACTATCAGTAGCAATACCAACAGAACTAGGAACTAGGATAGATGTAACATTTGTTCTAAAGCCTGAAGAAGAATTAAACAAACTAGCAACACTAGAGAAGTATGAATCAGATGTAAAGAAGATTCAGTTTCTACAAGAATATGAACAACTATGTCGAAAGCATAATATGATAGTTACTAACTATGGGTATGATTCTGGTATATTCCTAGAAGAAATAACTTATGGAGATACAATAAGAGATCATATAGAAGAATTAATCTCCGAATCTGAATTGAATAGGGTGATTAAAGACTATGCCAAGATATGTAAATGACCAATATGAATCCAAACAAAATCATTTCAAATGTATAATGTGTGGACACACATACCATAATGATGATGCAAGTGATGAGGATGGAAGACTCTGCAAATACTGTGAGGTCAAGTATTCCTGAACAGATACTAGGCAAACAGATTAAGCCAAAGAGCAACTGCACATTATGGTGTCATAAAATAAGGCACAAGTTAAGAGAAGAACATGGATATCAATGTGAACTATGCAAAGTCAATAAAGGAACTATATTCCATCATAAGATACCAAACGGAGATGGGAATGGTAGAGGTATGCACAAAAGATATAAAGACTATAAGGACAATAATAATATCTTGCTGGTATGCAAGAGATGTCATAAACTAATTCACAAGGTAATGACATGAGTAGCCATATATCACCCACCAAGGATAGGGAAACTATACCCTATCCTAAAACTCTTATGTGTTTCATTTGTGATATACCTACACCAGTTATTGAATCTACTGCCTATTGTGCTAAGTGTGGAATTAAATATCAATTGATACACCATCCAGAAATAGATGAGTTCACGGTGAGAATAATTGATTAGATTATATTTTATTGTAAGGAGAGATAAATACAAAGATGATCCTAATTATAACATGGATTGGGTAGCTATACCAATTAAAGAACTATCAGTTCTCCATGTGCGTGTAGCCATAACGAAAGCAAAGCAACAGCTAATAGATTCAGATGTTACCAGTTATGAATACTGGATAGAAAAGAAAGAAGATAATACAGGAGATTGGAAGAAAGTATATATCAATAAGAAGTCAGCTATGGAATACTTTGAAGATGATGGTATTCCATTAGAGGTGGTCTAATGAAATATTCAAATATCGTTGAAGCATATGAATGTTTCATATGCGAAAGGAAATGTTTAATCTTTACAAATGAAAAGGATAGCCCATATGAGTGTCCTTATAATGAAGCGAACTATTGCTGGGAGAAGATAGATTGAAAATAAAGTTAGTAGATTTGTTATCACAAATCAAAGAAGATAGAACTACATATAAACAATGCAAGGTATGTAATGCCATTACAGAACTGTCAACTGAAGTATGTAAGATATGTGAAGGAACTGAATTCGGTGATATAACTGATGAGAATATTTCAGTTATGGAAGCGTTCTTAAATTCAGTAAAGCAATTTAAATTAGTAAAGCATGACGGATTTGAATTAGATATTTAAATTCGTCTTTTCCTTTTTTCGTGTGATTATATGTCAATAAGTTTAATCCAAGAACTGAAAAGAAAATATGAAGAAATGTATAGGCATACACTACAGCAAGAGATGATAAGTTATCAGAGAGAATCAAATATAAGGGAAACATTTGAATCAATGACACTAGATGAAATCAATGCACTATCAACTAAGAAAGAAGTGAACATACAACTAACAGAATACAATGGATATCCAAGAAGACTAGATAATGCATATGTATCTATAACTGTCCAAGTTCCATACAAAAAACTACCAGAATCATTCAAAGCTGAATGGGGATCTATGGTAAAAAGATTCTATGATATAGACCATCAGTTGAATGATTGGGAGATAAATGCATTAAATGCAAAAGCTGCAAAGCAAGATATCCCACGATTCATACCCAAGTGAATAATATGCAAACACCAGATGAAGAATCAATCAAAGAACTAGAAGACCTTAGTTCATTTATCATAGATATAATCCAAGCTAAAGTAAACATGAACATAAGGGAACAAGCTAAACGAAATGACAATTCAGTTCTAACACTACAAGCTAAAGAGCTAGTGATACTAGCAAGAGAGATAGCCGATAAAGTATTGCAGAGATACTTTGGTCCAGAGATATAGTAGCGTGAAAGAGTAGCTACCTATCGTGCCTGAAGATGGATGATAAACTAGACTAGCCATCATTCATTACAGGTTAATTACTCCGTCTGCGTGAGTAGAGTATAGGCAAGGCTAGTTAGCCTGAAGGATTATTAAGTTAATCCACTCCACGATACTACTATATCCGTATCATACGCTGATAGCCTAGTTCATCTTTACTAAAGATATCTTGACCTAGGCTATCTTTCCTTTTTTTAGGCTTAACAGCTTTGTCAAGCTTTGGAGTTTCCAACTCAAACTTATTAAAGTGCTGACCACTATCAGCACCAGCATGATATGGATTAATCTCCCAATAGCAATTCATCAATAACATCAAGCTATCAAAGCAATCTGGACTACTAGCACCAGTAGGCTTTCGTTCCAAGTCTTCCCAAGTAAATGAATTCAATTCAGATATCAATCGCTGGTGATTCAATATACGAATAAGATCAGATTGGAAATCAGATATCATACCTTTAATGACATCTTCCTTCCAAGCCCTAGATACTTTAACTCCCAAGTTATGCTGAATGTTACCAGCTTTACTAGACTTCATCCTAGCTACATTACCAACTAGAGATATACCAGCATTAGTTAATATACGATTAGCATCGCTGACTACCTTACTACCACTACCAGTTTCATCTATAGATATCCATTGGAATCTAGGATAGATCCGTTTTAGATTTATAATATAATCCATGATGGATTCAAAGCTAGTCTTCAATGGAAAGACATAGCAATAGAATACCCAAAGCATACCTTTATCATCAATATACCCTAGAGTCAATACAGAATTATTAATCTCAAATCCAATATCAAGACCAGCAACAATTATATTTTTAGCAATATTAAATTCATTTTCTGCAATACATATATTAGGAATCCATACAGCAAATATTCCATCTGATTTATCCATGGGTATAAGACAGTAGTTAGCCAAGAACAAAGGCAATCCCATGATAGACTTTTGCTGTTCCAATTCTTCAATAGTTATTCTAGGAGAATTAGATATGCTAACATTATAATTACCATCAACTTCACAAGTAGGATATGTTAAAGTAAATCCCATACCACGGTCAGCTGATTCAGTAACGAAATGCAGATACCAATCCGTAGTCCATCTTACAGTTCCATTATAGTTGATGGTCTTATTACGACCTTCAATGTTCTGACCTATGATAGTAGGTAATACGAATCCCATACCATCACGATTCATATCTTGACATTCCTCAAAGTATAAATCAGAAACTCCACGACCAGCTAACTTCTTACCAGCTTGTGCTTCATCTGGTAATACACTAGCTTTAATCCTAGACCATGTGCCTAACACGCTAGGATTCTCAAAGTAAACTTCATAGTTGTTATCCTTAACTACCATATCATTCAGCAAATCATGCTGATATAATACCTCATCCTTAAAAGTTTCAATGAACTCCTTAGCCTGGTCATCCCTAGGAGTGCATATCAATGCATAAGTATTACGATACCAAAAACATTTATGCGCTATATCTAGCTTAAATCCAAACGACTTAAGCATACGCCTACCATAGTAAAGAACTCTCTGCGATTCATTTGAATCCAAGAATAACTTAAGTTGTTCTTCAAGGATTTGTTTACGCCCACGATAAGGTAGGGTATCTTCAATCCATCTTGACGGATGGATCATCCAAGACTTCAGGAGTTCCATCTGTGAGTTGTTTTGATTCATTAACAATCTCCGAGTTCAACGCAGCTACCATACTAAGAACATGAACACTATTAACATTCATATTGACATTGGAGTTCTCACCTTCCCTAGCCAACTTACTAGCCTTAAGCTCTTTGAATGTTTGATTCAAAGCCATGTCCAACCTAGAACTATCAAAGACCTTACCAGCTTTAGCTGCATTACGATTACCACGAACTATCATGATAACTTTCATAGCACCATTTTGAATTTGAGTATTATCAAATTCATTCAACGGTATCATACCATCTTCACTTAAGTCCTTAACATAAGCTTCAACTAATTCCCAAAACTTATTGAACTCCCACTCATCAATGAAGTTCTCCCTAGCACCAATCAAATCTGGATTAGGCAATTTCATTCTACCCCCATGTATAAATCTCCCATGATTAAATCCTTTAAGACTACACCCACCATGACAGAAACATCTACCAGTTCCAAAGTGATCCGTTCTGAATCCAGCATGATTACCACAATACATCACCTTACCATACTTAGACATATGATTAGTAACTCTAGCGTTACACTTTCCATCTACTGGATTCTCATTAGGCACTATACCACTCTAGTTCTAAGCACTCTAAATGTAGGCGATACATGAACTACTGATGGATTCTCATCATCGACTTCAGTAAAATGTTTTATCTCATAGTCAATAGCATATCCATTATGGAAGTAAGTATATTCACCAGCAGGTTTAGGAACTAGCTTCTGATATTCCATCTTAGAAACTGAACAGTATCTAGTTATGGAATCATACATCGAAACATTCTTCTGAATAATATAGAAGGCTTCATCTAATGGCATTGGATTACTAACAGCAACAGCTCTGTATCTCTCACGTTCAACTCTAAGTTCTGCCAAAGCTTTTTCAGCTGACTTAAGTTGAGCTTCAGCTGTATCAATAGTATTAGCTGGAGTAGATTCAGAAGGAGGACAAGTTTCAGTTTTTATTTTCTCATCAACTTTAGTTAGAATCTTTTGTTCTTGCTTTTTAGCAGATGGGCGAGAAATAAAAAACTTGTAAATCCCTAGCATGACACCAGAGATTATTGTAGATATAACAGCTGGATCTAATGTAGTCATAATATCACAACAGCAATTTACTTATTGCAGCACCTAAAGCATTAAGCTTACCTATGATAACTTCGACTTCATTACCGTCTATGTTACCATCTTTAAGGGATTCATTGAATGTCTTAACTACATCGTTAACGCACTCAACTAGAATACCCACATCTTCCATCTTAGTTTGAATAGCTGGTAGTTGTCCACCATCTCTCAAAGCTTTAATCCCATACCCAATAGCAAGTGTTACTATTGGAAGTCCGATAGTTACAATTGTATCTATATCTATCATTGGTGTTCACCAATAGTAAATAATAGCTATTAATTTAAATATGTTAGCGTGTTTTTGTTCTTTTTTTTCTATTAGTTGGGTGTTGTCTGGAATAACACCCATAGGAGGATTGAGATATATGACTCAATGGCTAACAATAGAAGAAAGAATAGAGATATGTGGGATTATAAACAAGCTACAGAAACTAGGTATTCCATACACAAAGAACATATGCAAATGCTACTATCATTCCCAGGATAAAGAAGCTATACTAGAAATGAAACTAGACTTAAGGAAAATGAGAAATGTATATGACATATACAATTCAGCATATCACGGAATATACGGATGGACATTAACAAAGAACGGACAGCAACTAGCAAAGCAAAGTGAAATAACATGGATAGATATATCAGCACAGCTACCAGAATATGACTACAAAATATTAAAGTTCCTACCATGGGATGATCCATACTATACTGAAAAATATGAACGCTATCTAGAGAATCAAGATTACTGGAAAGAATTTAACTGGGAAGCATACAACGAAGGAAGGATAAGAACATTTGAATACATGATAAAGAACAAAGTAAAATTACTATCAAGAGAAATAATAGAATACACAAGATATATAACATACGAAGATTCTATATTAAATGATATAGATGAACATGGCAAGACCACACCACTTAATCAGCTACTTGATAGATATCCCAAAGGATACGGAACTGAAGGAGATACTTATCAATCAGAAGATGACCAAGAAGATGACAATGATAATGGATCATATGATAGCATATACGAAACTGCTAAAGCTTAATCCCAACTGGATAATAAAATATGAATTAGAATGGGAAAGAAATAGAACATATAGGATGGTGATATACTTATGGCATTAAAGTTCCAAGAAATAGATTCAGATGATTATAAAGAAATACTACAGCTCTCAATAATTAGAGATGCTGAAAACATTGATGAAGGAATCCTAGGCATAGATAGTGCTGGACTCCGAACATTCGTAATCGAATCATTATTAGAGAAAACTAATCCAGAACATCTAGCTCAATTGCTAGAGTTCATGAGAAAAATAATACATGATATGATAGATACCAAGATAGATCAATCAATATGTTTCTGCAACATAGTGCATGAAGGAAAGATACCAGCAAATAAACTCAAAGAAGCATATGACCTACAAAAATTACCCAGCGATAATATCAAAAAGTAATTATAAGCCATGTTAAAATCCATAATCCCCTACGTTAGGAAAGAATCCCAGCGTGTAACAAACTTAATTACTAAACTTTAAAACTAATATACTTAAATATTATAACAGAAAAATAAAATCAAAACATAAAATGAATTATTAAAATATAATTCTTTTTTTCTTTTCTATCAATTGGTAGTTATGTGTAATACAATACACAACAATACTACCAACTAAATAAAGGAGTAGAAACATATGTCAGAAAATAAATTCAAAACCATAAAGGTAAGTGCCGATGGCACAAAGAAAGTGAAAATGCCTGATGGGATTTTCCGTGAACGATTGGATAAATCCCAAGTTAAGTCGGTCAATATACCAAGACCATGGATCACAGATAAAGTTCTAGAGATAGCACTAGATACCCTAGAACTAACTAAAGACGAAAAAGATATGTTGGTCATGATGGCACAAAATTGCCAAACAAGAGATGACCATTCATATCATACATATAGGTCAACTGACGAAAGCATAGCACCCATATACGATTTGATTAGAGAAACAGCAAAGTCCATCAATGCTAAATTCAAATCCTTAAGGGATAAATCAGCTTTCAAATCAGCTGTTATGACACAGCAAGAATACGACTCATGGATAACTAACGCACAGAACAAGCGTGGAACATTCTTATAAATCCCATTAGGGTAGATATTATTCTACCCATTTTTTTATCTTCCTATTCATTGAGGTGATAAAAAACGTTTAGCATATACATAGATAGAAATCATATACAGATAAATGATATCTTCAATAAGAGAATACAAATCTCATTAAGAGAAATATCTATAAGCATATGGAGAATTAAATAAATTAAATTAATTCTACTTTTTTTTATTCTATTGTTTGAGTTCTTATAGTCATTAGAACTATAAGAACTTAGGAGATTAGCATATGTTAGACAGTATCATAAAAGAGTTAGAAATAAAGGCAGAGCAAGAGTGCGATGAAATATTCGCACAACTTAGAAACAAGTTTAGGGTATATTACCTTAGACAAATATCTAAATTTCCAAGACCATATGTAACAATATTTGATAAACTAATACTACTTAGAGATACAAAATATCTTCAAGACATAGAACAACAATTCCCAAACGATGAAACTTTACATACAAGGATATGGGATATATAAAAAGGTGAAAGAAATGAGTGTAATATTAGCTATAAAACTAGTAACTCCAGAAGAAGAAATAGTAGTTGATGATCATTATGAATACCAAGAGCTACATGAAATCATAACAAGACTAATCATGTTAGACTTAATGTGTCCAAACATGATACATGAACTATCATTCGTTAACATCAATATCCAAAAGAACTAAATAAATATATTCTACCTTTTTTTATCCCATTAGAACTTAATAGATACTTAATAAGGTAAACATAGTAAATATGATACCCATTATATCATACCCATTATACCCATTACATAATAGATATAGATATTATAACTAGTATAAGTTACTCTTATACTCTTAAACTCATTAATTAATACATTACACAATATAATATAATAATAAATAATAAATAAATAAATAAATAAATAATAAATAAATAATTAATTCTTTTTAATTCTATAAAACGGAGGTGATAAGCATGGATGGCTTAGAACATATCAGCTACAAAGTAAGAATAGTCTGCAACAAGCAAAATGAACACATCTTCAAAGATATAAAAGATTTCCACAAAGTCCACAAGTTAGATTACATAGACATCAACACAGAAACATTAACAGCTAAAATATACAACGAAGGCATATCAAAATTCTCCCAAGAGTTAGTCAACTTTCTACTCTCAACTCAGTAGGGATTATTCCCTACTACATTTTTTTTTCCGTTATAATAAACCTAGTCGTGAATGGCATAGTGGGTATGCCTATACGATATATAGATATATCTAGTAACTCTCTCTCTCAAAAATTATAATATATTAAAGCCGACTTTTTTCGGCTTCCGTATTAAGTATCTATTAGATACATATACTACCTTAATAAGTATCTATTAAGTTCTAATAAGATCCTTAATTAATGCAATATTGCATTTAATAGGCATATTAAATTCTCTATCAATTAATTAGAATTAGTTGAGCATGATAACTCATGCCTATATTTGTATAGTGTTCTATTTCTATATAAGCTTTTTGGAATTTGTTAAATTCGTGTCTGAATTTTGTATTGCATTAATTCATATGGTGTGAATTATGTATTGCATAAATTCGGATTAAAAGCAATATTGTAGAATATTGTTTTCCTTTTCTCTTGGTGTATTTATGGAAAAAGTATTTGAGAAAGTTGTTGATATGCCATTCAAAAGTTCTAATCCACTTTTGGATAATAAGAATCTTTTAACAGATGAAGATGTAACAAAAGAAGGACCTTTGTTATTCAAGCCATTCATAGATGACGATGAGTGGATGGGAAACGAAGCTGCATTGTTAGGAATGAAAGGAATACTAAAAATGCTAGTTGACCGGAAAACACCTATGGAAGTCTTGAAGGAATACCTAGGCGGTATATCAATTAGGGAAATGTATATCGGAATAACAATGCATACATTCCTAACAAATCTACAACTGGTAAGGGAAGATGGTAGCCCTAGACAAATAGTGATGGATGAACTAAGGCGTGGTGCTGGTAGAGAAATGAAAAACGCTATCGTAGAATTTGGAAAGATGGAAGGATATACAGATGAACAGATAAGGGTGGTCAGATGATAGAAGAACAAGTTGAAGATGAAAAAGCTGTAGCATCATTGTTAATGGAGATGATGATAACAGTTGAAGTTGCCATAATAAAAGCAGCAATAAATCAAATCAAAGCTGGAAAGATTGACGATGGCATATCCACATTAGAAGAATATGTTGTATCAAAAGAGAAGCTAGGAGAAAACATAAAGGCGAAACATAATGATTAAACCGTTACTATCCTGGGATGAATGTGATATAGTTGATCAAGAAGCTAAATATAGAATGGATCATCTTGAAGATTTCAACTATGACAAAGATATCTCCGAGAGGGATATCCGTAATGAGCTATGGGATGATTCCATCTTTTGGATGGATACATATGAATACTTCTATGAATCTCTAACGGATATCCTTCGACAAAAGCAAAAGCGATATGCCAATAAGGATTGGTATGTATCAATGCATAACTTTGGATGGAGAGGCATAGATGGATGGAAGATACTTAAAGCAGATACAGGAGAGGATTTCCTTATGGGAATCCTACCTAAATGCGAATGCACATTTCATATCTATAATCATGGTAGGGGAGGCTTAAGCATAAACAACTTCCATCATGATAGCCCTACTGGTGCAGAATGGTATTATGCAAATCTTCTAAGCCTAAAGGCATGGAAGCAAATAGATAAGGAGATACAATGAGAAAGATTAGCTTTACTACGAACAATCGTTCAGATAATCTATTGCACATAGAAACCGACCTGGCTATCATCAATATCCGTGTAGGTCTTCATGATGTAGATGGTAATCAAGTGGAAGCCATCGAGATTATACCAGATAGTCCAATGAATCATGAAGATAAGGATGTTATATTGGATGGCAAGATGTTCAATAGATTGATATTGAAGGACAGCGATGAGGTATTCGTATGAAACAAACTATACCTAAGTGTCAAGTCATAGGATGTGTTCAGTTCGCAGTTGATAGAGTTACTATCGAAAAGGATTCTCTTTCTTTCGGTGTATCAGTTTGTCAAAAGCATTTAAGTCAATTAAATAAGAAGGTGAAGAAATGAAATGTAGAATATGTGGAAAGGAATGGGATGATGAATTCCGTTCTCATAAAGTGCCATATGATGAAAATGGTAAGCCAGTTTGTAGGATATGTGGCAAAGATGAACTAGTTGAAATGACAGTAACAATAAAAACTTATTCCAATTGGGATAATGAGAAGACAGCTAAAGACCATAACAAAGGAAAGCACTATGCTAACAAGCATGAAGAAATTGAAGACAAGCTAGATTGGCTACCGATTGATCCAGAAGATATAGACGAAGCTATGGAAAATCATATGAAATCTATCAAGATAACATATAAAAAAATTAATTAATTTTTTTTCTTTCATTTATATCCATAATCCATACAACTAACATAACTACAATAGTTGGACATAGGAATATTCCAAGAAAGAATAATAGCCATATAATGGATTCAGATACTCCCATAATCGATATACGACTTCTATTTATATATCTTTTCTGTAGTGGAACTCCTATAATTTGGACCAGATATAATAAGAACTCATGTTATTATTATTCTTATA
>Ga0255347_1001912_pt1 | contig 31204 bp, 44 predicted proteins | sample wastewater_treat_2_FD_192479 | JGI IMG/M metagenome (GOLD analysis project Ga0255347, IMG submission 192479) | Wastewater microbial communities from Lulu Island WWTP, Vancouver, Canada - plant24 | ecosystem: Engineered > WWTP > Wastewater > Unclassified | place: Canada: Vancouver, British... | reverse complement strand
CACTATATCCTCTAATACCAGAGTAACCAGAGATACCTAAAATCCCTTGAACTCCACTGTAACCACTAATTCCAGAGTAACCACTATATCCAGATGCACTATATGCACCTTCAATACCAGAATAACCACTAATTCCTTGTGGACCAACTATACCACTATAACCACTCAAACCCTGAGGTCCAACTAATCCTTCAATTCCAGAATAACCGGACATACCATATATTCCAGAATAACCACTAATACCACTAATACCTGAATAACCAGAAGAAGAATATGCTCCAGTAACACCACTATATCCAGAAGTTCCTACACTACCACTATATCCAGAAGTTCCAATTCCTGAGTAACCAGATAAACCAGAGTATCCAGAAGTTCCTACAGTTCCACTATATCCACTAATACCTGAGTATGAACTATAACCAGAAATTCCAATTTCTCCAGAGTATCCAGAATAACCGCTTCGACCAGAATATCCCAAAAATCCCTGAGTACCACTATATCCACTTAATCCCATTTCACCAGAGTATCCAGAATACCCTCTAAGACCTGAGTAACCAGAAAAAGCAGCAGCTCCAGCAATTCCAGAATATCCAGACTGGTTAGTTCCACAGATAGCTACAACATAACCAGAAGAACTAGATGTAAATTCAACTGAGAATGAGTTTTCATCAATTAAATTTACTTGACCTGGAAGAACTTGATATCCAGAGGAATCATAGAAAGCTGCAACTACTTGCTCAAAACCGAAATTATGAACGAATGTATAAGTTGATGATCCTGTATATCCACTGGTAAAAACACCACTTGGTGGACCAGCAACACCAGGAGGACCAACCAATCCAGAATATCCGGATATACCCTGTAGTTTGGTGGTTTGCATTATTTAATAATCTCCATTAACCTATGATAACTACTTGAACAGAAATCGTGTTTGTTGGCATCCAAATTCTAAGTGATGATGTTCCAACAGCTTCAATATCTAAAGGAGTAATTTGCATTGTCGTTCCAGAATCATAACATTGTATTATATTGTATTGCCCGGTAATATATGCTGGATATGTTATTGTTCCATAATAATTTGGTCCGCTTGAAACCCAATCCACACCAGATAGATTTTCTCTATAAATGTTAGCAGCACTAATAGTAGCTCCTTCAAGAGCTGTAACTCTAGCATCTAAAGCTGATAGGTCTGTTACTAACTGACTAATTCTTGAATCTTCTGCTCCATTGGGAACAAACCAAATTGAGCATGTAGTCCCATCTTCCTCTATACATGAACCAATATATTGGACTACATCTCCTCCTGGAACTACATTTGTTACTTTTCCAGGTTCAGAATCTGATAAGAATAGTCTGTCTCCAACTGTAAGAGTTATTCCTGTTTCTACTGGAACCCCATTACATCTACCAACCAATCTAACTTTATTTGCAGTTGTCGATAGAACAACACATATTGCAAAAGATGTTGAGTCAGTTCCTATAGCTGGATATAATATACCATCTGAACCAAGATATGCTAGCTGACCATCAGTACAAGATCCTGTATCTGTAACAGCATCTCTTACTGCACTAAATGCTTCCCACTCACCACTATCGCTACCATAATAAAATTCTTGAAGGTTTCTAACATAAATCAATCTAGATACATCTCTTGAAATATCAAATACTGGAAGGTTATCTTCAACACCACAGTATAGATTTGCGTATGTTCTTTTTCTTGTTACATTTTCTGGATCATAATCATAAAATGTTGGGTTTATTTCAAATGTTGCACCATTCCATATAACATCAATTACTTTTAATAGAATGTATCTTGGTGAACCATCAAGAATTGCTCTTTGAGAAGGTTTCAAGATTTTAATTGAAGCTTGTGGTGCTGGTTTTGCTTTTACGTAGTAATAATCAAGAACTACATAATAGTAACCATCTTCATTGAATGGGTTTACATCTAGATAGAAATCCCTGTCTTCAAAATCGACTCTGAAATCTTCGTCAATTTTAACATAAACATCTCCCATAAACGCTGTTCCTTCTGTTACAACAACGTAAGTTAGTGGAGATGTAGAGTCTACTTCAACATCAATAGAATAGATATCATGAAGACAGTTCTCACCTCTAGTGATCATTCTGGTGAGTCTATTGACGGAATTGCTCGCATATGTAGAATAAGGATCCACACTTCTTGTTTGAGAAGGATAAATATTAGCCATTTACATTAATCTCCTTACAGAGTAATTCTATATCATTTTTTATTTTGTCTATAGATGGAATATCTTTAATATAATCAATATTTTTATATCTTATAAACCTCCATCCAAGACTTTCTACTTCTTTTTGTCTTTTTAAATCTCTTTCTGAATCTTGGTGCCAATATGAACCATCTGATTCTATAACAATTTTTAAATCTGGAATAGCAATGTCTAAACTATAGTTTAAACAAGGATAATTAATTATAGAAGATGAATACAATTTTTTAGTTCGCTCATATAGTTCTACTTGGGGTTTTGATGGATTTTTATTAAAAGAGTTTGCATATGAAGATCCACCATTTAACATTCGTTCTCTTCTTCCATTTATAACTTTATCTAAAAATTTTCTACTTCTCCAAACACAATTTGGATCTTTCCATAATTCTTTCATTATTATACTAATTTTTTTGGTCATTTCTATATAGACACCATTTTTCCAGTTTTCTTTCATTTTCTTAGATTTTTGTTTTTGAATATTAGGATCTTTCATTCTATAATTTGGATCTTTCCATAATTTCTTTCTTATAGAACTCATCTTATTTTTAGTTTCTTCTGATACTATCTTATTTTTATTACTATCACACCTAATATTTCTAATTTCAGGATCTTTATTATAGCATATGCGAGAACAATATGTTTGATATCCGACGTTTAAATTTATAAATCCTGCTTCTTTTCTACAAATTTTACATAAATTCTCATTTTCTTTTAGTAGAAACATATCATAATATTCTTTAGTTGTAGATATATTATGAGAAATTTTATTATCTGAGTGTATTAAATGTTGTCCCAGAGATTTTAAATTTTTAAATTCTCTTCCGCATATTTGACATAATTCCACTTATTACCATCTCCCAAATTTGATTTCCTTTTTTATTGTGTATTACACACCAGTCTTTATTTTTTGTTCTAAAAAATCTCTGGATTAGATAGAAAAATTATGGGAATCATTTGAAATTTGTTCTAATTTCATTTCGATCTTAGATTAGTTCTGAAATGAAGTTCTATATATATTAATTACTAAATAAATGGAAGGGAGATTTGGTATGAAAAATATTGTAACTGGGATTAGAGATGTAATCTTAATCATCTTTATTATCTATGTTGGTGTTTTATTTTTTCTTTTAGGTGTTAGATTTGGTTATCAATTTATTATAAGTAATTCAATTGACCAGTGGGTAGCTATATATTCTTCAACATGTTTCGTTTTCTCTTTTATTAGTTTCAAAGTATGGTATCATATATGACGACGAAAAAAATAGGGGAATGCTAACTCCGGCATTCCCCCATAACTATTCAGTAACTCATATCGAGTTTTTAACTTGGCATTTATAATTTATTCTAGATAGAATGTCAAATCAGATTCTTTTTTCTTAGTTCTTCTTCAACTTCTTTTACATTTGGTGATTTTGATAAGATTTCAACAATAGTCCATCCGTCACCAGATAATCTTAAATCTCTGTGTGGTTTTGCAACATCCTTATTATGCCAAAAGGCATTGGGGAATTCAAAATCAATTTTTCTTTTTAAGTCAACAATATCAGTCACCAGTCTATAGTCCAGATGACCACTAAGAGTATATTTTTCGACAAAATAATTATTTTCTATTTCATCAAAGTATGCTAGTAGAAAATTTAAAATATCAAGTTTCCCTTTTGGAATACTTCCCCCATTGGAAGTAAATGTTTTTGGTTTTCGATAATTGGAAAACTCTTTTAATTTTTCCTCAAAATTTTCTTCAAGAATTGATTCAATTTGTGGAATCATATCAATCGGCTCTTCTTTTTCATTGAAGAGTTTGGTTCTTGCGTAGGTCATTGTTTTACTAAATTTTTCACCACTGATAGGGGCACCAGGAAATTGGGATTTATATCCTTCAAATGTTAATCCATGCTCTTTTTTCAGATGTGTTGGACTGATTATATTGAAAGGTTTCTGACATAATTGACAAATAACATTACCTCTTTCATCAAAATAAATAGGATCTTCGTTCATATTACTTCTCCTTTTCAAATTTTCACATTTAATATTTGTTCTAACCTAATGGTAAAATGAGGTGAATATGTTCCATTATATTGTTGGAATCGGAACTCATGCAATGAACTCTTCAACACCAGGAGAAAGATATTTAGATTTTATCTTGGAATACACAGATAAAGAGGTTATAAAAGCTAATGAAGCAAAGGCAATGTCAGATAATAGAATGTGGAAAACACCAGTAAAAACAGCATTGGAGGTGTATGGCGTCGCAGAATTAGCAGAAAATTTTGCAGCAGTAGCAATTAGAGCTAGATACGCACAACTAATGGTATGTCATTTTACAAGTGAAGATGATATGCATTTTACCAGAGAAGACTTAGAATTGATTGTTAAATACAAAGATATCAATGAGCTTAAAAAAGCTCAAATATTTACAGGAGGTTCCCATGAGGAAAGCTGTTGAATTTCTAATTATTGACCCGCAAAATGATTTCTGCAATCCAAAAGGAGCACTATTCGTTACTGGCGCTGACAAAGATTCAGAACGTCTTGCGGAGTGTGTCAGAAGATTGAGTGACCAGATCAATGATATTCATGTCACTCTCGATTCCCATCATCTAGTGGATATTGCTCATCCCATTTTCTGGATCAACGACAAGGGTGAGCACCCTGCACCATTTACCCTCATCTCGAAAAAAGACGTGATGGACGGAAAGTGGTATCCGAAGAACCCGGCATGGTCCAAAAGAGCTTTGGATTATGTCACATCTCTTGAGGTCAACAAGAGATACATTCTTTGCATTTGGCCTCCCCACTGCCTCATTGGTTCGTGGGGACACAACGTAGTTGATTCTGTATACAAGGCAATTACGGAATGGGAACAGAAGTTCAACTTGGTTGATTATGTGACCAAGGGGTCTAACCTGTTTACCGAACATTACTCTGCTGTTCAGGCAGACGTTCCAGATGCGAAAGATCCTGGCACGTCTCTCAACATTCAACTCATCAAAATTCTCCAGGATGCACCCCTCATCGCTCTTTCTGGAGAAGCTCTCTCTCACTGTGTTGCCAATACGGTGAGAGATATCGCCAACAACTTCGGTGAGGAAAACATCAAGAAGATGGTTCTTCTCATTGACACGACCAGTTCTGTTCCTGGTTTCGAACAGATGGGCGAAGACTTCCTCAAGGAAATGACGAGACGCGGAATGCAGATTTGCAAATCCATCGACTTCAATCCGTGAGAAAAATATGGGTCAAGTTATAAAATATCAATGTACTGAATGCGGACATGTATTCTCTGAATTTGGATACAAATCATTTGGAAATAATTTCAGAGTATTGACGCCGGGAACATTTAATCCTGGTGGAAGTGGAACCCCATGTTGTCCAAAATGTAAATACCTTTACTTTTTTTCACTTATCGGTTACAAAGAAATTATTTTGGAGGAAGACTATGCCCAAACTAATGCCCACTGATGACATGCAGGTTGCAGATATTCCTGGTGGGGGAAACTTCCAGTTTTCTGCAATTCGTCCCGACAAACTTGGTGCAACAGAATATACCCTTGTCAGCGTTATTACTGACATCACCGGTTCTGTTTCAGGATTTGAAAAAGATCTTTCTTCGTGCCTCAAGGCTACAATTGGAGCATGCAGAAAGAGTCCACGTGCGGAGAATCTTCTCTTCCGCTATGTGACATTCAATTCCAGAGTTGGAGTCAATGAAGTTCATGGGTTCAAACCTTTGAGCTTGATTGACGATAGTCAATACAACATCAAAAACAATGATTGTGATGGAACGACCAATCTCTTTGATGCAGTATATGAAGGGATTGGTGCAACATTGACATATGCGAAGAGTCTCACAGATCAGGACTTCAATGTCAATGGTGCCATCTACATCCTCACTGACGGTGACAACAATGCATCAAAATTTGCAACTCCTGCAAAGATAAAGAAGCTTCTTGAAGGAGTTAAAAATGAAGAGATGATTGAGTCTCTCATTGTTGTCCTCGTTGGGATCAATGCTCAGACTTTTAATGCAAAGCTGGCGGTGTTTCAACAGGATGCAGGTCTCACTCAGTTCGTTGATGCAGGAGATGCAACTGCACAAAGACTTGCGAAACTCGCTCAGTTCGTAAGCAAGAGCATTTCTTCGCAGAGTCAAGCTCTTGGAAGTGGTGCACCATCTCAACCGCTTCAGTTTTAAATTGTAAAATAGACATGGTGGCGAAAGATAGGAGCCGCAGGGTAATAGTTCCCGGAACTGGAAGAAACTATAGAAATGGCCGACAAGTTCCGTGTAAGGTGCAGAGTCTACACGTAAGCTGGCAGAAACAGTAACGTAAAAGATAGATCTCTAAGTCCTTATCCATGTCTATTCTTTTTCAAAAAAGGAGGTCGAATGATAAGAGATTGGGGTGTATACAGAAATAATTTTTATTTTACTGGGCATGTATCATTTGATGAAACTCCAGTATGGATTTATGTTCTTGAAGCAATTGTTGCTTCCATTTGTGGTTTATGTAGTCATAAGTGGTTGTGGTGGGTTCATGTTCATATTCACTGTCCAATTTTTCAACTCAAATGGAGAAAAACAAAAACAATAACAATTAATCTACCAATCAAATTTATGATGGAACAATTTCCGGACGCATTTGATGAAGGTGAGTATGATCAGTATTTAAATGATCCGGAAGATGAAGATTATTCAAACAAAGTAAAGAAGTTTCAGGATGAAGATAAAAAACTCTACGAAGAGTTTATGATTGTATATAAAAAAATACAGGATAAAAATTTAAATATCAATAACATGATAAAAGAACTGAATGGAGGAGAATAAGAATTATGAAAAAGATATTATTTGCAGTTATTATTTTTGTGTTGATGTTTTCTACTGGCGCTTTTGCTGAAACAAGAGTAAATGTTGATCTGGAGAAACTCTCACCTGAAGCAAGAAATGCTGTCATTAACGCACAAAAGTCAGCTTCCGAAGCAGCTCCAGCAGTAAATAGAGAAAACCTTGCTCTATTTAAAGACTATGGAAAAACTATTGCTGAAACATTTGCTGAGGTTTGCAAAACTCTCAATGTTGAAGTGAATAACTTTGCCAATACTCCAGTTGGAAAATTAACCATGTGGTTAATTGTCTATAAGGTTGTTGGAAAGGATCTTCTTCACATTGCTTTAACACTCGGTCTTTGGTTCTCAGTTACAATAGTATGTGGTATTTATGCTTATGTTTTTCATATGCCCAAAAAGCTTGTCATAAGAGATGACAAGAAAAATATTACAGAAATTAAGTATATTGAAAAATACCAATGGAACGATAATGGTGCAAAATCATTTTCAGCATTTCTTTGTGCTGTAGTTTGGGTGTTATCAACTTTAGTTGCATATCTTAGAGTCTGAGGTGACAAATGCTTCAAATAGACTCTTATTTCACCAATGGTAAAGTTAACAAGGTCTGCCAAGACTATGTAATTCATGGGGAAACACCTGTCCCATATGTTATACTATGTGATGGGTGTTCCTCATCGAAATTTACAGATGTCGGTGCAAGAATCCTTGCTCATAGTGCTAAAGAAGCATTAAACGTTCTAAAACCATTTGATGTTCTCTATACAAATCATTACCAAGATTATTGGGATGATTTTGGGTCTGCTGCAATTTCTTTTGCAAAAGGATCTATCAAGAATTTAGGATTACCAAACGAAAGTTTGGATGCAACCCTAATGGTCATGTTCTATATTGAAGAAGAAGACGTACTAAGATGTTTAACATATGGAGACGGAAGTATAATTTTTCTAAAAAATAATAATCCAACTACCATATATGATTTCAGTTATGAAGGAAACGCACCATACTATCTTTCATATAGAATAGACCCAGAGAGAAGAAAACTCTATGAGAACTTTTCTAAAGAGTTTAATGGTGTAACACAAAAACGTCACACAATCTTTATGGATGGAACCACTCATCCATTCTGTAAATCTGGAGCTCTATATAATAGAGAAAATATTATAAATTGTGACCTCGGTGCTGGTAAATTTTTTAATGGTGCTCTTTTATGTTCTGATGGAATTTCTTCCTTTGTTAATTTTGAATCAACAGATAGAATATCTATAGAAGATATAACCAGAGAATTCACTGCATTCAAAAATTTCAATGGGGAATTCATCAAACGGAGAATAAGAAGAGCAATGGATGATTTGTGTAAAAAACAAATTCATAATACCGACGATGTTTCAATCGGAGGAATAATTTTCAATGACTGATATCTATATTTCAATTATGAAGTCAGATGATAAATTTTATATCACTACTGACAAGAAGGGAATAATCTCAGGATTCAAGACAAAGGAAGATGGTGTAAGTTCATATGAAAAGTTATACATGGAATGGCATCAAAGAAGTCATGAAGCATCAATGTCAGCATGCTTGGGATATATGACTTTTCAACCATCTATAGTAAAAGTTTCTGGAGTAGATGAGATTAGAAAAATGGTTGGTAATGAACCACATCTTTTTGATCTTTCTCATGTATCCGGATATATGACAGGAATACAAATTCCTGATCCTGCAGTTGGTCAAGAATACTGGGATAAAGGAGCGAAACCACAACTGATCAAGTGAGGTGAAATTTGTTAAATCTTCACACACTAAAACAGGGATACACACAAAAAGAAGTAAAAGAAATGGGTTGGAAAAATAGTGAGGAATTTTGTCGTGATCTTGGTATAGACAAAATAACAATGGCTAAAATAATGTGGCCAGGTGAACCCATTTCAATTACTTGTTCCAAACAAACTCAAAAGGAACTGTTGTCTCCTACATCAAAGAAAACGATAAAAGTTTACTTTATAGTTCATGGAAGGTTATATTTTGAAGAAGTAACTGCATATGAACTAGGAGATTGTTTAGTCATCACAGACAAAGAATTTGAAAAGTTATTCTGAGGTTTAGAAATGAAATACATCATTCAAGGGAAGGGAGAGATCCAAGTCAACCAGAATGACTTTATCTCTGAAGGTGGGGAGGGGAAGGTGTATGGGGTAGGGAATCAGATTTTAAAGATATATTCAGATTTGAAGAAAATGATTCCCTACTCCAAGATTCAAGAGTTACAAAATCTGAATCGTCCAAATATACTAATTCCCAAAGATGTTGTTCTTCTAAAAAATCAGGTTGTTGGATTTACGATGGATTACATCAAATCAACTGTTGCATTATGTAAATTATTTACAAATGACTTCAGAAATAAAAACAATATTGAACCTCACACTATTTTGAAATTAGTTGAGAATATGCAGGAAACTATTGTTTTTATTCATGATAAGGGATGTTTGATTGTTGACGGAAACGAGTTCAATTATCTCGTTGATGCAAAAACATATACTATCCCTTATTTTATTGATGTCAATTCATATCAAACACCAAGTTTTCCTGCAACGGCAATCATGCCAAGTGTAAGAGATTGGCATACAAAAGGATTTAATAAAGATACAGATTGGTTTTCCTTTGCAATTGTTTCATTTCAATTGTTTATTGGAATTCATCCATTCAAGGGAAAACATCCAAATTTCAAACCAGGTCAACTTGAGGAAAGAATGAAAAAGAATATCTCTGTTCTAAATCCTCAAGTTAGTATTCCTGCAACTGCCAGAGATTTCAGTCACATTCCATCTGATTTTATGGAGTGGTATATCAAACTCTTTGAAAAGGGAGAAAGATTACCTCCACCGAAAGTTGCTGGATTACTCAAGGTTATTCAGGTTAAGATTGATCTTATTGTTAGTAGCAACAATTTTGAAATCAAACTTGAAAAAGAGTATGATGACGAAATTGTTAAGTTCAAATCTTATTTTACATACAAGTGTGTTACAACCAAAAAGAACATCATAATCAATGATGCAAAATATAGGATTTCAAAAGATGTTGGTGTAATATTCACTCAAATGTTGAATCCTATTTTCATCAAGATTGAAGATGATCTTTTGAAAATGTATGATGTCAAGAATAAACAAGTTGTAAACTTGGCAACTGCAGCAACAGAGTTCATGGTTGTCAATAATACATTGTATGTGAGATTCGAAGATTCCTTTACAGAGATGTCTATCTGGGAGGGAAATGGAAAAGTCTTAACTACACCAGCAACTACATGGAAGATAATGCCTAAAGCAAGTACCATTTTGGATGGAGTGGTTTATCAAAATATTCTTGGTAAAGCATATTTATCTATTCCAATTCCAGAAAACCATTCAATGGTTGTTATTCCAATTCCAGAAATGGATGGATATAGAATCATTGATGGAAAACATGACAATAGAGTATGTATGCTTACCGGTCATAGAGGAAGTGTTTACAGTAAAATCATTTTGAGGTTTGATGAAACATATTCCAAATATGACATAAGAGTAATTGATAATATTGAGTATAGTAACATAAACTTCACCACTCTTGAAAATGGTGTTTGTGTGTCCATCAACGATGATGATTCTCTTGAAGTGTTTGCCCATCATCTAACTAATAATAGAGTTATTGGATATAAGGATCCATCTATCAATTCGTCAATGACTCTATGTAAGGATGGTGCACGGGTAATGTTCTTCAAGGGAAATAAACTCTACTCGATGAAAATGAGGAAATAGAATGGCAAAGAAGAAAACCCATAAACTAAATGAGGATTTAAGATCTAGACTTGATAACTATAAGTTTCAGTCTGCAACAAAATACCTTGAGGGGGAACCAGAGGAAGTAAAAAGACTCGTTATTGCATTAGCATGTACATTTGGAAATCCTGGTTGGGGTGTTGAAGGGAATATGGGACTTATTGTTGAAAACGCCCTTGAAAATATTGGATTAATCAGATGAAAAACGGAGAAGATTATCCAGCGTTAAGGTGGAATTGTCCATGGTGTAATCTTAATTTTCATGCTCATTACTCAGATGAATCTGTGATAAATGAAGCACGAAAAGTTTTTGGTGAACACATGGTACACCACATAAAAACATGTAGTAAGCGGAATCTGTTTCCTCCTGAGTTTAAGCTTACGTCTGTTTAGTGCGTCAAGGAAGGGGATCGAAGACTAACGTGAAACACCGGCAGACTTGGTCAAACCAAAGCAACTCTTTGGAAGTCTGTACCTCGACGGGGTAAGCGCGCGGAGCCCTCTTTTCCGGTTGTAGTGATGGGGCTTGGTAGTAGGCTTTTGCCTTTAGTAGTAAGTAGATCCCCTTCCTTCAAAAATTTTAGAGGTGTAAAATGAATAAAAAAGGAATTACATTAATTAAAATAATAATTTCAATCGCAGCAGCACTTCTTATTATATCTGGAATAGTTCTTATGCTTACTCCATCTGAAATAGAAAAACAAAGTCAGACTGTAGAGAAAAAAACATATCCCATAAAGATGGATTCTATTGCAGGATCAAAAGACTCTTGTATTGCAACTTTATATCTTCCAAATGGAACAGCAAAAGAATATAGGATAGATATGTGTGCAATTGACAGATATGGTGGCTTTGTTCAGTTTAAAAGTAACGGAAAATACATAATTCTTCAAGGAACAATCTCATTGGAAGAAAGATGATGAACATAAGATCTTCTCTAATTGATCACGCAATAAAAGTTGCAAGAAACGGAGACCACAAACAGAGAGTTGGATGTATAATATTCGACAAGAAAAAAATATTATCTCATGGTCATAATACATGTCAAAAATCCATAAGAAGACTTCATCCACAATTCCAACGATGGGAGGGTAGTGTTCATGCAGAGGTTGATGCAATAATCAAAGCTAGGTGTGATTTAAAAGGAACATCTATTTTAGTGATTAGAATAAACAGAAAGGAGGAATTAAGATTAGCAAAACCCTGTCAACACTGCATGAAATATATTGAGTATGTTGGAATCAAAAAAGTTTATTATAGTACAAGCTCATACCCTTACATTGATTGCATTATAGTAAACAAAACAAACTAATCTGGGAGGGGATAGTCAAGATGGCAGAACCGTTTGTGGTAGAAATTGAAGCGAAACCTGAAATTTTAAAGAAAGAGGGAATCAGCGCATACACATTTTTCGGAAATGCTCTACGAAGCATAATGAAAGAAAAGAAATTTATCGACGGAAGGAGAGTTCGTGACATTCGACATTACAGCAGAATAGAGCTTAAGAAGCTAGACGGAAATAAGGCAATTTACAATATTTATTATGAACCACGCGCTAAGGTTGGGAACACAGGCTTCTCAAAGACGAATATTAATTCATAGATTCTTTTATTTACTATATATATTAATTAGTGAATAAAGGAATACTCATAAATTTTATAACCTTTTCATCCTTGTTGGTAGTGTGGGAACTGGCGAGCATTGTCTTAGGTGAATAACCAAGTCAGTTCCCACACTCAAGAAAATAAGGACACTCGGGGCGGGCGTTAGGGAAACCGCTAGTTCGCTCCGGTGTCAATTTTTTTAACCCTTGACATGGGAAAAGAAAATATAGTTTTTGATTTTCTCTTTCCCCTGATAATGTTACCATAGAGTTGTGAATTGGAATTTCACCTTCAACTTCTTTTGGTTCATGATTCAAAATCAAATCCAAGCAGGAAAGGAGGAGTCTATGGAGACTGGCAAGGTTTTCAGTTTTTCTAGGGAAAGGGATATCATTAACTATATCAACCGCGAACAGGCAAAGATTTTATTCAGATTCAGTTCTATCATGAGGGGAAACCCTCAAAGAAATAAGAACTGAACATTTTTTGTTTTTTTTGTATCTATATATATTTTTTGAGATATAATGAAATTATATCTCTTAGATATGGATTCTAATTCTATATATATTAATATCTAATAAAAGTAAAGAAAAATAATTCTAACAAAAAACACATTTGGCAAGGAGATGTGAAAATGAAAAAGGAAAGATTTTTTGAAAGAGCGTTGGTTGCATTGTCCATTGCAATCGTAATCATTTTGATGCATGGTTGTGGTGGGAACAAGAGCTTAAGGAATGACGATCCAAACAGCAGAGCTCCACAGGAGGTGTACGTCTATAACTACCACCTTGAAAAAGATGCTATCAAATATAAGGTGGCAAGAGGAATGAACACCAGGATGCACTCCGGTTGGGAGATTGTGGTCGAGAAGTGTGTGAAGGATATCGACAAGTCCGTCACGTGTTACATTAATGTCTTTAACTGGGGAAAGGATCGTAACTTCGATATTATGAAGGATGGTTCTTTCATGATTGATGACTATGACAATAAAGTCTGGTCCCAAACAGTTAAAGCAACTCGTCATGGTCTCTTTAGGGACACAGTAAAGAGTAATGAAGCAAAACTCTTCAAGATTCTCTTTCTTGATGTCAGGAGATCAACAGTTGCTGATCTCAATCTTGCCTGCGAGGTTGAGGGTGAGGGGTATCGGAACTTCAGGTTCTCAAACGTTCCGATTGACAGAGATTTCTAGTACGTTGTTGGGAAGAGATAGCGGTCATTCTCAGATCCCTTCCCAACAGCCTTTTACTTTAAGGTTAAATGTTTGGAATGGAGTCCTAGGTAGGGGCCCCAAAGTAACAAAGGGGATATTCGCCCTTGTGAAAAAGGAAATAATCCGTGGAGGGAGAAATCCTGATGAAGCGGGTTTGCTGGTAAAGAATACACCTACGAACAGCGTGGCCGAAGACACGCAGGGACGAGGTTAAACCAAATCCAGCCCATTCCAAACATTTACGAACTAATAAGTTACAATATTTATTTTTTAGTTAAAGGACATAAAAATGAAAACAAGGCATATAATTATTTTTCTATGCATAACAATTCTTATAGGACTTACATTATATCAGTATGGAGAATTAAATTTCTTTGGTGACACAAAACAAGTTAAAGATCTAAAGTTAAAAATTACCCAGTTGGAAAACGCTAGACTATCAACAGAAAATGACAATAGGATTCTAATGGAAAGAATTCTAAGAATGAGAGAAGAGGAGGATAGATTACTAAAAGAGAATTATATTCTAAATGAACAATTACAAGACTTGAAAAAGAATAAAAGGGAGATTAGATAAATGAATCGTCCAAAAATGAATTATCATGCACTCAGGATTGGTTGGTATTCCGACAAATATTTTTTGCGAACTCAGGAAATATTGATGAAAGACAACTATGATAAGAAGGTCTATTATCAATACTTTCCTCGCAAAGATAACATTGTTGTCTGTGGTATTGACCATTGCATTGACATATTTGAAAAATGCACTGGTTACTATACAGACAGAGAAAAAGCATGGAAACTTTTTCAAGATATGCAAGATATTGATGTATATAATTGTGATATCAGCAGTCTTAAAAGGTTCTATGACTTAGGATGTGAGTTAGATCTTTTATGGAAATCAACTTATTATGAGATGGACATCTGGGCAATGCATGATGGAGATCTCGTTGATGAAAAAGATCCTGTCATCGGAATCATTGGTAATCCAAAATATTTTGCTCACCTTGAGACCCCTACTCTTGGAGTCCTTGCACAGATGTCTGCAGTCGCTACAAGCGTTCGCAGAGCAACATCACACCTGAAGGATAACCAGTCCCTGTTGTTCTTCCCTGCTCGCTTCAGGCATTATGCAAGTCAGGCTCCTGATGGTGCTGCGTGTGTAGTTGGTGGAGCAAAAGCTATGTCCACAGATGCCAATGGAGAATATTGGGGATACAATGGAATCGGAACTATTCCTCATCTTCTCATTGCAGCATACTGGGGAGACACAGCACAAGCAGCATTGAAGTTTGACGAAATCATTGATCCCAAAGTTAACAGAGTTATTCTTGTTGATTGGGATAATGATTGCATTGGAACTTCTCTGAAAGTTATCACTGCATTTCTGCATAAACATATGATGGGAGGAAGATCTATTGCAAAATTCGATAATGTAGATGAATGCAAAAGAATTCTCCGAGATTACCGGCATGAACTCTACCATGTTATTGGATCTGGAAAAGGAAAAGTGTTTGGTGTGAGGTTTGACACATCCGGATCCTTAATCGACAAATCCTTGAATCCTCATCTATTGTTTGGTGTCAATTATCCTCTGGTGAAAATGGCCAGAGAAACATTTGACGAACTCGGACTCAAGGATTTAAAGATAGTCGTGTCTGGAGGGTTTGATGAAGAAAAACTCAAACTCTTCAACAGAGCAGATGCTCCATACGACATGGTGGGAATTGGAAGTTCTATTGTGAACAAATTTACAGTTGACTTCACAGCAGATGCAGTAAAGTTGGATAATCAACCAAATGCGAAGGTTGGAAGGAAACTTTTGGACTGGAGTAAAATGTCAGAGGTTCATAAGAGAAAGGTGTTGTAATGGGAAAAAAGCAGAAGAAGACAATTTATATCCTAAAGGATAGGGATTACATAAAAAAACAAATCGAACAATCAAAACGCATGATGAAGTTTGCTATCCTTCCAATCTATGTAGTAACCACAATGCACATAGCGGACAGATGGTTAAATGAACCAAAAAGGTTCTATGCCCTCATGAACAATAGACCTGTTGGGTGGTTCTTTAGATTGGAAGATGCGATCACTTGTGTCGAAGAGAATTGGAATGATATATATGAATGTGGTGGGTATAATCTTGCTGTTATCGAAGAAGTATGGCAAGGTCTTTATCCTCATATTGAAAGAGAAATATGGTTCCATTGGGATCGAAAAAAGAAAAAGTATATGAAAATTGAAAAACCAAAATGCGTTGAAGGCACTATAGCTTTTGGAATAGGATGATGCATGGCACACGAAAATACAATAAATATTTTAAGACTGGAAGCGGAAAAGTTCTGCTCTGAGTTCAATATAAAAAGTCCTGACTTGAGATTAATTATTGAACATGCATTTGTCAGAGCAGGATCTATAGTTTTAAAAGAAGTCATGGAAGATTTCAAGAAACGTGGACCGAAAGAATAAATTTAAATGTGTGGGGGAGTTGAGAAGTGTGGTGATCTCAACTGACTGTAAATCAGCCGCGAAAGCTTGGTGGTTCGAATCCATCCTTCCCCACCATTAAAAATACTGAGAGCATGGCAGGGAGTAGATGCTCTATGTTAACCATGGAAACATGTAAAGAGTGGGGAGAAACGGGTGTTGCTGTCTGCTACCACTCCAGTAAATAATTGCTCTCATAGACTAATGGTTAGGTCGCCAGACTTTCAATCTGGAAATCGTGGGTTCAACTCCCCGTGGGAGCACTCCAGTAAAAGTGAATAAAAACAATTATAATGAGAAGGAGAAGAGAAAATATGACTTACGACGAATTTAAAAAGTTGACTCCAATTGAACAGGAGAAAATTAAGGCTAATCTTAACTCTATGTATTTAAAGATGGCACAAGATTCGAAGGTACTACCAAAAGTAGAGTTTCTTAGTCCGACCATGGCAAGAAATCTTTTAGCAAACCCTCATAATCTAGCGCGACCAATTTCAAAATCTCAAGTCAAAAAGTTTATGAATATTATTCTTTCCGGAGAATGGATGGCTAATGGGGAATCAATGTCTTTATCTCCAACTTCTTCGTTACTGAATGGTAATCACAGATGTACTGCTGTAGTGAAGTTGGGAATTGGAATTCCTATGACAATTATCAGAAATGTAGATCCTGCAGCATTTATCAGTTTCGATAACGGAGGAATAAGATCTACACCACATGTACTTCATATTATGGATATTCCAAATGGAAAAATTGCTTCTGCGGCCTCCAATTTTCTCATTCGGTACAAAACAAAGAAAAGAATTCGTCACTCCGGCTACCAAACAACTAAAAATCAGCAGATATATACACTTACAGTATCAGATCCAAATCTGATGAATAGTGTACAAAGATGTAACAGAAAAGAGGTTACGAGATTATTACCTCCATCTTTGGCAAGTTTCGTTCACTATTTGCTAAATAACATTGATAGTGCAGATTGTGAAGAATTTTTTCAAAGATTGGTTATTGGTGATAATCTTTCAGAAAATAGTCCAATTAAAGTTCTGAGAGATAAGTTACTTGAAATGTCTGGGACAAGAACTCAAACTCTTGCTCACGATAAAGCAGTATATGTAATTAAGGCATGGAATGCTTGGAGAACAAAGAAGAAGCTCAAAAAGAGTGCATTCAAAAAAGAGTTGGATTTGATTCCAGATCCTATTTAATTGAAAGAACTAACGGGTAGGGCTGTAGCTCAATTGGACAGAGCAATGGACTTCTAATCCATAGGTTGAGAGTTCGAGTCTCTCCAGCCCTGCCAATTCTTATTGACATAGATCAAAAAAAGAGAGTATGTAAAATGTGGAAGTGTATTTTATTGATTATATTATTTCTCAATGGATGTATCCCGGTAAATTATATTCAATCTATTAATCAGGTACACCCTGCAGCTAGAGAGCATTTTTGCTGGGAAATATATCTATATTATCCTTTAGAAACACACATTCTTTCTGGATGTGATCTATATATACATGAGGTTCTAAATAGAACATGTTTAAACTCATTTCAGCAATCGGATTTTAAATCTGGAAAAGCTGGTCCTGTAAATGAAGCTATATCTAGAAAGGAAAATGGAGAATTAATTATTATTAAATCCCAAGCAAGAAGTTCTGATGGTAATAACGGGATTTGTAAAAATATAATTTATTACGACTATCAACAAAGAAGAGTTGGTGGAGTGGATATATACATGTTTTTCACTAAGATCTCAAAATGGAATGAAACATTTGTTGTATCTAGCTCTGCAAAGATGTTTGAATGGGAAAAACTTAAAAAATCTCAAAAATAAATACCTTTCTAGAAAGGAAATATCTAGGGAATGAAAAAATTTTTTGCAATTCTAAAAATGCTTCCTCTCCTGGTATCAATTTCGATTATAATCGCTTCTACTATTATTTTTAATCCTATCGTTGTTTTGGTTGTTTTAGCAGCAACCTCATTAGTTATTCTTGCGTATTTCGCACAACTATTTGAGGAAGGATGGAAAGAATTAATGGAAGAGATAGTCTGATACTGGAGGGATTATAAATGGGAACCAATTTTTATACACTAACAGGGGAACACATCGGAAAGAGATCAGCAGCTGGAATGTATTGTTTCGACTGTGGTGTTTCTCTCTGCATTGCAGGTTGGAAAAGAGTCCATTATTCGTCTGGTCCACAGAACTGGTATTCAAAATGTCCTAAGTGTGGAAAAGAACCAGAAAAAGAAGATTTGGGCATTTCATCTGCTGGTCTTGAGTTGGGATTTAATAAGAACCCCGCTCAAAAGAAAACTGGTGTTCAGAGTTGCTCTTCATTTACTTGGGCAATATCTACATCAAAACTCGAGAAACTTCCTGATCCTATAATAAAGGATGAATATGATCGGCATTACACAAAGGAACTATTTTTTGAAATGTTGAGTTCTTATCCAATTCATTTTACAGATATGATTGGTAAAGAATTCAGTTAAAGTAAATGGAACCAGTCGCGCTCTTGAAATTTGATGGATCGCCTAGCACACGGTATTATTCCCAATGATACACTAGACTTGCGAAACCACGACACACCCCCAGTGAGCATACCCGCTTATGGTATGTCGACTGGTTCCATTTTTAACTAATCTCAAGGATATTCAATATGTCAAGATTTTGTAATATCATAAAACAAATGGGATGGGAAGCTAGGGGAAAAACACTTCTGATATTTCTTATCATATTTGTCCCAATGTGTTTTTTCCTTAATAAAAATGAATGGCCCATACTCCTCTTTTGGGGAGTATTCAGTTGGTTAATAACATGGGTTTTAATTGATTAGTAAAGTAAGTAAAAAAAGAGCGAGGAATTATAATTCCTTGGTCTTTTTTTTTACTTGTTGGAACATATAATAAACTAACTGAGGAACTTAGATGTATGAAAACAAGAACCAAAGAAATGAAATGTTTTACTTGTTCAAATATAATACTTGTTTCTAAATATACATCAAAATATACAACTTGTCAAGAATGTAAAGACAAAGGAATAATTCCACAAATACCAAATAGAAATAAAACTAAGTCTATAAAATGTTATTTTTGTGATAATATGGTTGAAGTTGGATTAGCTTCATCAAACCAAGTTAGATGTAATGGATGTAAAAAGAAGAGATTAATTACTCCAGATAGTTTAGTGAAACAGGAAAAAAGAAAACAAGTATTAGTTGAAAAATATGGTGTTGAAAATGTTTCTTCTCTTAATACTATCCAAGATAAAAAGAAAAATACAAGAAAAGAAAAAATTGAAAACGATCCTGAATATTTAAATGAAATAGAAAAGAAAAGAAAAGAAACCATTATTGAAAAATATGGTAGTGTTAAAGAATATTATAATATGATTTCAGAAAAAAGTTCTGAAAACTATTATAAAAAAACAGGTTATAATACACCACCTGAAAATCCAGAAGTAATTAAAAAAATAGAACAAACCAAACTAGAGAGATATGGTGATAAATATTATCATAATATTGAAAAAACAAAACAAACAAATTTAGAAAAATATGGTGGAAATGCACCAACTTGTAGTAGAAATGTTATTGAAAAAAGACAAAAAAATAACTTAGAAAAATATGGAGTAGTTGAAGCGGTACAACTAAAAGAAACACAGGACAAAAGAAAAGAAACATCTATGATAAAGTATGGTGTTGACCATCACTTTAAAAATAAAGAAGTTCAAGAAAATAAAATTAAAAAATCAATTGAAAAATGGGGAACACCATATCCAATTCAAAGTGATAGTGTTAAACAATTATTAAGTCAAAGAAATCTTGAAAAAAGTTTCCCAAAAATTCTACTTTGTCTTAGTTTTTTGGATTTAGAATTTATAGACGAGAAATATTTTGGTGCACATTATAATCATAATTTTAAATGTAAATTATGTGGAGAAATATTTAATCAAATTTGGAATGAAATACAACAAGGTTATAAATGTCCAAAATGTTATCCAAGAAATAAAGGATATTCAAAAGGAGAGGTTGAATTAAGAGATTTTATTAAAAATGATTTACATCTAGATATTAAAACAAATGTAAAATCATTTATTTCTCCTTTAGAAATAGATATTTTAATAGATAAAGAAAAAACTTGCATTGAATATTGTGGATTGTGGTTTCACAATGAAGATCATACAGAAAGAAAAGAAATAAAAGCTCCATTGTATCATGCTCATAAAGTTAATGAGGTTGAAAAAGTTGGATATAGATTAATTACAATTTTTGAAGATGAATGGATATACAAAAAAGATATAGTTAAAGAGAGATTAAAAGTTATTTTAAACAAATTTTCTGGATCTAAAATTTATGCACGACAGTGTGAAATTAGAGAAATTTCAGCGGAAGAAAAAAATAATTTTCTAGAAAAATATCATATTCAAGGGAGAGATATAGCTTCAGTTTCTCTTGGAGCTTTTTATGATAATAACTTACTTTCTGTTATGACATTTGGAAAAGGAAATATATCAAAAGGATCTAAAGTTGTTGATGGAGTTTGGGAACTTAGTAGATTTTGCAGCAACTATGATTATCACATTCAGGGGATTGCTGGAAAATTACTATCATATTTTAAATCTAGATATAACTGGAAAGAAATTTATAGTTATGCAGATAGAAGATGGAGTAATGGAAATTTATATATAACACTAGGATTTGAACAAGAAAATAAAATGAGAATAAACTATTGGTATGTTAAAGGATATAAAAGAATTCATAGATTTAATCTCAGAAAAAGACCAGATGAACCAAAAGAAATTCCAGAAAAAGTTTTGAGAACAAAAGAAGGATATTATATTGTATGGGATTGTGGAAATTTGAAATTTAAATTATTGAACAAATAAGCGAAAAATAGACCCAGAAGATTTCTCTCCTGGGTCTATTTTTTTTCGTCAAATTTACTTATGCACCAATTGTAAGGGTACAGATACCATTGCTTCTAATCAGTGAGGTCGCATAGCGGCTCAGAATGGTTAGAGCTGGTGTGTAGCCCAGTGGGAATGGATGCAATACAGCAGGAACATATGGGCAATACATATATACACTTCGGAGTTCTTCAGCTGGTTTGTAAACAATTAACATAGTTCCCTGAGTAACTACAGCACTGGTAAGAACTCTCCACTTTCCACCAGAAACAGTAGCTGACCGATAACCGAGGTCACCATCAGCACTTGAAGTACCGGTGTAGTTGAATCCTTGCAGGTCCTCAAGGATAGCTACATCGAGTGGGTTAGCAAGAATAGTATTACCAGCTTCCATATTTGTATCAGTATAGATCTGAGCTGACAGAGTATTCAGAACAGGAATAATGTTTTCATGCCAATATTTGGTTCCCCAGGTATAACCACCAGGAGGAGTCCTGTCGAATGAGCCTTGGTGAGTAGCAGCATTCAGTCTGAGGTTACCAGTAATAAGGGCATTGATAATCTCGCGGTCAATGTCAAGAGCAATCTGCTGACCAAGAAGGTTAACAAGCTCTGCCTGCATAGAAACATCGAACAGGGCTCTCATGTCCTGTTCCATGTTAATGGTCCAGTTCGCTGAGATCTGTCTGTCTTTAGCATAGAGTCTAACCTTATCTACAGTCAGAGTTACTTTTGGATTGATCCTGTTCTCTTCCAGTGAACAAGTTACCTGATACCGAACTGAAGTAACAAGACCAGTTGCACTAGAAACAGCAACAGTACCGTTGAGATAATCAACCATACCAGAAATAACATCACTTGAAGCACCAATAGTTACGCTAGAAGAAAAATGACCTTCAACAGCTGGAATGATAGAAACATCAGTCCAAGCAGTACCATCAGCACTAACTGCTGTGATTTCGAAGTCTCTCTCAAGGTGAGCTTGAGTACTAGTAATACCAGCTACGTTCAGAACGTCATATGCAGTAGAAGGAACAGGCATAGTAGCTGTAACTGGGGTACCAATACTTGGACCACCGGAGATGTCCGTACCAACAACAGGAGCTGCGTACTGTGTTGCACTATTTGAAGGTGAGAATGTTGCCCGAATAAATGCCTTTACACATTCGGGTTTATCCATAGGAGAAACTGTAACAGCTTCCTTGGCTACGAGCTTGGGATAGAATACTCGGAGAATAGGAAGAGTCAGACTCTCATAAGGATTGATCTGGAACATAGAGTTCTCAAGAAGGTTAATTCTTGTGTTCTCTGCGAGCATTGTGAATGTTTCCCGATCCTTTTTGTTCTCGATTGACTCAGCAAGACCAGTTACATAAGTCTTGAAAGCTGAATCGTCAACGAGAATTTGCTTTAGATTACCAGGCTTCGAGGGATCGATGCCCGAAGTCTTCTTTACGGTTCTGTAGACTTCAGTCAAAAGTTCTTTCATCTTTAAGTGTCCTCCTAAAATTTTTTAACTTCTTAAGATAATTTTGTAGTAAATCGTTTGTTTAAAATCTTTAGTGTTTCATTTAAATATAAATTTAGTTTTTCGTCAGAAAGATTATCTATATTTCTCAAGACCGAAATCATTTCTCTTTTTCCCGTAGATTCATTTACCAAGCCAAATGAAACCAACTTAGAAATTCTTTCTAAAATTGTTTTTATTTTGCTTTTTCTCCTGTACTCATTTACCATTCTTTCTACTTCGCTTTTTTCTTTGTTAATCTTAACTTTATTCTTTTTTATAACTGTTTCTAATTTTTTAATCTTTAACTTTCTATCATCATTAACTTTATCAATAATAGGATAAAACTTTCTAACTACTTTGTCAGCTAATTCAATCTTGGATTTATCCAAGTTTTCGGTATAAATATCAGGTATGTTAGTTATCATTATTTTCATTATTCACTTCCCAACATTTCAAGTAATCTTTCTTTCAATCTCTGATTTTCATCTTCTATTGCAGACAGCTTTTCAGTTATACTACTTTTCAAACCCTCTGCTTTAGAAAGAAGACCATTCTGTTTTGAAATCTTTTCTTCTAACTCTTTACATTTTTCTACTAACTGATATTTACTTTCTTTTTCTAGTTCCTTATCCTCAGAACAAATCTTGAATATCTCAGAAAAGACTAAGGAGAGGAACTCTTCATTCTTTAGTTTATGTTCTAAATTAAAAACGGAATCATTCTCAATAATTCTCATGATTAATTTCCAGTTCGTTTCTAAAAGATTTTTTTATGATTCAGTTTGTTTCTAAAACAAAAATTTTATATATAGTTTGTTTCTAAGTTTCAAGATACGAAATTTTAGCCCTAAGTTTATTAATATTACCTTCATATCTTGAAATTACTTTATCTACATACTCTTTACATGGTTCAGGATCATTAAGAGCTTCACAAGCTCTACTCTTGCTATTTAGATAATCTACAGCTGCTTCAGCTGCTTCTTGTTTGCATTCCATTTTACATTTCGTATTTAACATTCTTGAAACTACACTACATCTTTTTGCACAAGCTTGATAAGTTCTTCTATATGCTTTATCTGCTCCTGTTAGTAACATATACTTTGTAATTGGTTGTTCTTGTAAGTAAGTTAAGTAAGACTCAGTTATATTCATATATTTGTAATCCTACATTTTAGTTTTAGCATAAGTAGAAACAGTTTTAACTTTATTTTGCATTTTACCAATCCATGATTGAATAGATTGCTTACATTTTTCATCTTTACATTCTCTAAGTTTACCATTTAAATAATTTAGAGTTTGTTTTGAAGCATATAAATCACATGATATTCTGCACTCTTTATTCGCAAACATTTTACATTTTTTCATTGTACATTGGTTATAAAAACTTTTATAAACACCACCAACGTTAATTTTAATTCCAGTCCAAAGATCACCTTCGTTTATCTTATTTAAATAATTTTCTGTTATTTTATTCATATTTACACCCATCTATCAAAAAATGTAATGATTTTATTTTCAACTAATTTATCAAAATACTCCGGTAGAAAGCATTTTCCATCAGGTGTACAAATCAACCCACAACTTTCAGTTAGAACATTTACAGATTCAAATTTCATTTCATTGAAATCTACAACTGCTGCTTTATGTGATGGTAAAGATACTGAGTCAAATGTAATAATCAAAAGAGGATCTTTTACAACATTATATTGTGGACCCCTTTCAAGTTCTGCCATTCCTCTCATACTAAGACCAACACCAGATTTATCTCTTAAAAGACCAAGGAGAATCTTTCCATGTGGTGTATTAGTAGTTTCTAATTCTCCAATGAGATGGTTTCCTCTCCAATCATAATCAACAATCATATGAGATACTTCTTTAAGAGATACTGTAGTTTGTCTAACACCATCAAATGTATCATTTCCAATTGGGAATGGATGATCCAGTTCTCCCAACATTGCTCTTCTTGACATTCTTTCTCTACAATTTTCCATTGCTTTATTTAAAACTGATTTTGGATACATTCTCTTATTTTGGTTTACTTCATCGGCAGTCTGCATAATCATTCTAAATCTTGCTTTTGATGGGTCATTTGAAGAAACTATTTTTGCTTCCTGAAATATTGCAGACTCCATAATAAATGCAGAAGATGCATTCATTTATTTATCCTCCGATCTATTTTCTTTATCTTTTTTCTCGTAATGTTTTTTCAATAACATATAAACTGTATCTATAAATTTATAATAAATAACAATAATATCATCAATTCTATCTTTAAATATTTGAATGTTAAAGATTAAAGTTTCAAATAACTGAACTGCTTTTGAAATATATACTTTTAGTTTTATTAGAAATTCATCAGATGTAAATGATAAATATTGTTCAATAGAAATTAATCTGGTGTAAATCTTTTTTAGTTCAAAAACTCTTCCAATATCTTTTGGTGTTTGTGGTTCTCCCCCCATTCCACCCATCATTGGATCCATTCCTGGAATATTTGCTCCCATTGAGGGGTCTGTCATTCCACCAGCTGTTGGATCTGCCATGGGATCAACTTTGGTTGGATCCACTTCGTTGTCAGTTGGATTAGCTGTTGGATCTGGAGAAGGTGTTTGTGTCGTAACATCAGGTGATGCTTCAGTTCCTGCTGCTACATCTGTTGGTTTTTTCTGTTCAAATAAATTTGCTTCATCAACTTCTTCATAATTATCTGCTCCCTTTTCGGGAACTTCTCCATCCAACTCACCTTCTTCATAGTCAATTTCTTCTGGATCATCTTGAAGATAGTCTTCACTCAAATCTTTATCCACTTCTTCACATGAATCACAATCTTCCTCATTGATTGGAAACGGATAAGGCATATGAGTTTTTATTTCTTTATCTGGTTGAACATTGGGAACATCATCAACATAAGCTTCTTGTAATAGTTTAATTATCTTGTCATGTATATCTTTCTTTTTCATTATTTTTAAAATCCTCCTGTGGTCCCACCACCAGGTTCAAATCCTCCTCCCATACCACCTGCTGATGGCATTCCTGGTAGACCACCACCTAGAGCACCTGCTCCCATATCACCCATTGCTGTATCTGGTTGAGTTCCCATACTCTGGTCAATCTTTGTATCAATTTCATATTTCTTAACTTCATTCCAGTCAATATTACTGAGATATTTTTTCTTTGACCATTCTCTTGGAATTCCAATTCTTTCAAGGGTCTCAACTAAATTTGCTAAATCACTCATATACTTACTTTCTCTTTCAAATTGCAGTGACTTAGGTGGAGCAAAACCAATTAAAACATTGTCTAAAATTTCAAAATATTTATCAGGATCTATTAATTTGTAAACTTTTTGGACTAATTCCTTTACTTGGTGACCCAAATATTTTTGATGCCTAATGATAGTTCTTGCAAATAGAATATTTTCTTCGCTTAATGCAGATTTGTTTGAGAGATTTTCCTCAATGTTTAAGAAGCTAGCAGGAACACCCAAACTAGAAACAAGCTGATCTCTCAAGAACTTTAACTCATCAGTCTTTCCTCTAATATCAACACCACCCTCATTGAACGTAGAAATATCAACGAAAGGTTTACCATCTTTCTGTGGAATATAAACATCTTCAAATGTATTAATCATACTTGGAATAGTATCAACTGTTCCAAATGAGTCAAGACTTACTTTTCTTTTCCTAAATTCTTCTTTTAGAGATTCAATAGATTTTCTTGCATCTCTTGAAAGTCCAATTTCAATTGCAATCTTTCTCTTTTCTGTTGATCTGTTTAATCTATGAATAGTTAGAGCTGTTTCAAGAGCAATTAAAACTTTAGCTGTAAATTGACAAGCATCAAATATAGATTCCCCATATGGATAATACTTTGTAGAGGGAACTTGAAAATGCTGCATTTTATCGGGTGGAACATATCTAATATTCATTGCTCTAGCAAAATCTGTTTCTCTAATCATAGCATTGATAATATCTTTTAGATCACTCTGATTGATCTGATCACTTGGCATTTCAGGAATTCTTTTTTTCAAACTCTTTAGTATCTGAGCACATGCATTATTAACCAACTGGTTCTGTAGCAATAGCTGTGGTTGCACAGCAGAGATGGGAAATACTAAGTAACCAAAACAAACAGGATATAAGTCACTTTGTAATTTTACAACCCTCTTAGGATCATAAAACAACAGATGAAAATCCATTTTTTCTATGCTTTGATCTTTATCATCCTTTTTCTTACTAACACTATCTTCTACAAGTGGTGAGAAATCCATTACAATTTTAAGATTCTTATGATTTTCTGGATTCTCAAATTCTAAAACGTCTAGCTTTTGATTTTTCTTGGTAGCATAATTTTCAACATACTCTGTTAAATATGCTTTACTTGTCAATGCTGTTTTAGAATCAGCTATTTCGCAGAAGAAATCACCAAATTCTAATGCTCCCTTAACTATTTGGTCAAGTTTTTCTTCTAATTTAATCTGTGTAATAATTTCTCTTATTTGTTTAACTTGTGGATTAGCTTCATTTTCATCTTCTAGAAAGTTTTTTGGTTTTATATCTAATGCAACTTTAGTAATGTCATCAGGAGATAGAACATTATCAACAATAACATTTAGTGCTCTATTACAATAGTTAATATTTGCAACTATTGCTTCATATGACTTATACCTTTGTATTCTACTTCCCTGCCCCATTGACGCAGGAGTTGTTCCTTGCTGGAACATGTTTGGACTAAGATCCCCAGTAGCTGTTTTTGCTATCAAATTTTTAACTAAATCTATATAACCATTTCTTCCTATATTGGTTCTAAAAGAAACTATATCTTTGACTGCATTATCAAGTTTCGCATCAATATCACTGGTCTTAGTTCCAACTACTGTAGTTTTAAGCTTGTCATATATATCTTTTAGAGGCAATGTTATATCCCCTTCTTTTTTTTACAAAAAAATTTCTTCTGGACCTGACATAGAAATCAGGTCCAGAAGAAAACTTAATCTCTGTTTATTACTTCAATTTCAGATCAATCTGCTCTTTAATCATCTTTTTGCAAAGATAGGGGTCACCTGTTCCTTTGCATTTTTCCATAGATGACTTAAGATACTCAAGTCTTACTTTTGCAGCTTCTGTTCTAAACTTTGCCATACACTTAGCTTTATCTTCTCCAGTCTTTCCTGCACAAGCACGAGCTGCTTTGGAGAGATAATTCTTATAAAGCTTGGCACCACCATAACCAACAACAGCAGCACCGGCAGCACCGGCAGCATACTTACCTTTACCTTTTGCAGCACCAGCTACTTTTGAACCAAGACCAGAAAGTTTCTGACCAACAGATGGACCCTTTCCTGCTGTCTTTACAGCACCAGTTTCTGCTGGAGCTTTCTTTAGTTTTGCTGCAACATTTCCTCTAACACTATTGAATCTAGCTCTAACAGCAGCGGCAGCTTTCTTTGCACCAGCAATAACTTTTGCAATCTGATCAGCAACCCACTTTCTGATTGCAGCAATTCTTGCCTTTGTTGCTTCTTTAATTCTCGCAACTTTTGCTTTAGTTGATGGTGCACTCATATTAACACCTGGGCTATCAGATAGTGCTTTGATACTCATGTCTTGGTGTTTCATCGCTTTTACTTCTTTTGATGTACCAATATCTCTAATTTTTGCAACTTTAGCTTTTGCTTCAGCTTTTATTCCTGCTAGATGATCCTTAACAGTACCCTCTGAAAGGAACATGATAATATCAACAGCTTCAGCTTCTGTGATATAATCTACTTCAATGAGATATGAATTAACAATATCAAACTCATTAAAAACAGATTTACTTTCAATTAGAGCAGATTCCATTAAAGACGTTTTCATAGTATACATTCCTCCTAGTTTTATCATTTTTCGATTTTAATATCTCATATTTGAATTTTGTTCTATATTTTTACTAAATTACAGTTTCTAGTTTGTTTCTTAATCTTCTACTCTTTCTTCATCTGCATTTAACTTTCTTTGGCCAGCTATGTTGTCAACATGCCATTGAATATCTCTTGTTACTTTTTCGAGTTCTTTATCAAGCTTTTCATTACATGCCCTTGGATCTTTCTGTTTTGAACAAGTTGCTTTCACTCGTCGTAAAACAGACATTTTCTGCTTAAGAGCATTCATTTTTATTCTTGAAATACAAATTTCTCTTTCTGGTCCCTTTTTATAAGCACCACACTTTCTTACAGCAGAACTGAACATTGCTGCTGCTGTTCTCCATGCTACAAAAATAGCTTTATCAACTATCATTCCAACTATAAATAATCTGGCAAGACCAGCTAAACCACCACCAACTTTTAAAGCACCAGAAGCTACTGTTTTCCCAACAGCTGCAGCATTTATTTCAGATAAATTTTCTTGCTCACCAACTATATCTTGTAATCTCTTTTTATACAACATTATTTTATTATTGATCTTATCAATTTCAACTTGTGTTCTTTCTCTACAGTCTGCAGGATTCTTGGACTTAAGACACCCACCTTTTGCTCTATTTAGAATCTGAAGTTTTTGTTGAAGTGCTTTAGTCTTTTCTCTTGCTACACATGCTTGTTTTCCAGGTCCACCCTTGAATCCACCGCATTTTCTATGAGCTTGACTAAATGCCATTGTAGCAGCTCTCCATGCTGCTGTAAGACCAAGGAAACCCAGAGACCATACTAAACTTACTCTGACATCGGTTTTCAACATCTTTCCAACACCAGCCGCAGTTAGTTGCTCAAGTAATTTTTCATCTTCATCTTGTATATATTCTAGATACGATTCTAGAAGGTTTTTCATTTTTTATTTTCCTCAGCATCTTGTGTCATTAAATCTGATGTAGAAGTCTTGTAAATTTCGTCTTGTTCATATCTACTATTAAAATATTCTACAATCACAAAATAAAGGGTCTCTTTATTTCCATATAAAAACTCATACTCTTCGGCGAGACTTGGACCAATAAACTTTAGGGTTAAACTTATAAAATCCCTACTTGCTGCATTGAACTCTGCCTGACTTAATCTTGTAGCTTCAATTGAATATATAAGTATCTTCTCTTTATAAATAATATCAAACGCTTTTTTCATGTGGTATTCAAGTGTTACCACATACGATTCAAAATTCTTAATAAATGATTGTCTTCTTGACGCTAAATATTCTAAATATTTCAAGCGAATATATAAAAATGCCAAAATTACAAAAAATGCCAAACATAGATAATAGAAAATATCCAAAATTTCCTCCTACTCATCTCTTATCACATCTTCTTCTATTTTATTCTCGATCTTCTCTTCTGATTCAGTTACTGAAATTGAAACAATTTTTGATGGTCTAACAATTACAATTTTATCTGATGTTTGAATTGTTGTTACTTTTGATGCGTTAAAGACCATAGAAAGTTTATCTATATATGAAGAGATTTGTTCATCACTATCATCATTTAATATTATTGGATCTATATTTTCTTGATATATCACAATTCTCTTCATCTATAGATCTCTCTTTCGTTAGTCCGATTCTTTCATCATTTTACTAAGCAATGTTTCATATTTGAGATTTAATTCTTCAATATCAATTTCTTTATGTTTTTCTTCTATAGTATTCTCTTCGTTTTTATCTAAATCCATTGTTTCAATAATTATATCATCACTCTTAGCAAATACTTCTTCTATACTATATGAAACATTAGCATTCTTTAACTGCATTTTGATTAATTTGAGTTCACTTTCTAAAGATAGAATTGTTACCGGTGTTCTTATAGTCTTTCCCTTTATAGTCAGTAGCAATCCTGCACTATCTATCTTTACATTAAATTTTCTCAATTTCAAACCCCTTTAGAAAAAAATAATGTCGGGTAGGATTTCTCCCACCCGACACATTTAATACATTTAGGCTTTTACATCTTCACTATCTACATCTTCTTCTTTTTCCTCACCCTTTTTCTCTTCCCCTTCCTCTGACTCATCCTCTTCCTCTAGCATAAAGTCTTCACCTAGGAAGTCTAGATCTTCTTCAAGATCTACATCTTCTTTTTGAAGACCGAGATCTTCATCATCAAGCTCACCACCAAGAGCTTTTTCTTTACCAGCTGCACCTGCCTGTTCATTTCCAGCAGGAGTTTCACCGGTATCTTCTTCCATCATAAGCTCTTCTTTGAAAATTTTAAATGCTTCCTCAATCTCTTCCTTTGCGGTCCTATCTGACTTTCCGGAAGCTTTTGAAAGAGGACCGATTGGAAAAGATTCTTCGACACCTTTCTTCATCTCTTTATCAACATCAAGTGGTTCATCCTTTGCAGCTTCAACATCACCTTGGTCACCATCAGTTACACCAGGTCCGTCCTCGTGTTTGGTTTCCTCTTCCATCTCTTCGATCAGTTTTTCAAGGATGGCACTTTCCATAGCTGCCTCTTCACCTTCATCTTCCTCTTCCTTCTTCTCTTTCTTCTCCTCTTTCTCTTCTGGTTCCTCTACCTCTTCCTGGTCACCAAGAATTTCTTCTTCCTCACCAAGAAGATCCAGCTCTTCGGTTAGATCGAGAGACTCATCAATACTTGACTCGTCATCAAGAATCTAA
>Ga0255347_1001907_pt1 | contig 31254 bp, 33 predicted proteins | sample wastewater_treat_2_FD_192479 | JGI IMG/M metagenome (GOLD analysis project Ga0255347, IMG submission 192479) | Wastewater microbial communities from Lulu Island WWTP, Vancouver, Canada - plant24 | ecosystem: Engineered > WWTP > Wastewater > Unclassified | place: Canada: Vancouver, British... | reverse complement strand
CCACTCGGTCCCCGCCGAGCAAAGCCCCTTAAAAAATCCTTCGTGCCTTTGTGCCCTTCGTGTGAGAAACAACTTGTTTTTTATCGCGCTTGTTGAGCCGTAAGGCACTAATTCACTAACGTACTCGTGAACTAATGCATTTTCCCCACCTCGCTTCCCTGTACCCCCCCATCCCTAATCAGCGATATGCAGGTTAGGCTTTACATGTATGCCGGAACTTTAGAGAATGTCGTCTTTCGATTTACCACCAACGCAGGCGGCGGCGCCCGCAACTCAAAAGACTGCAAGGCTGTGAGGCTGTGAGACTGTGAGGCTGTACGAATGATTAACCACAAAGAGTTAGGATGTTTGATACGACCCACAGCATATTATTCCCTCACGGCCTACCAGCCTCAACCCCTTAAAGCCTCAACCCCTAACGCGGGCGGAGCCCGCAACTCAATTTAATTAGTGCATTAGTGCATTAGTTTTTCCATGACAACCCATTTTCCTTCGTGTCTTCTTGTGAGAAACAACTTGTTTTTATTGGTCTTGCCGGCCGATAAAGCACTAACAACGTAGAGGAATATCTGAAAATGCTTTCAAAAATTCTACCTGCCCTGCGCGGACTCATGGCCGAAAACGGAGTCCTGCCGCGCCTCATTAAAACCGACACCGCAGATGGTGCGCCGGTCATTACCATCACCGATGACTGCGACGACATCTTGACAGCGCTGCGCCAGCAGGTGCCCGCGCAGGCGCGTTGCGTAACAATCACAGGAAAAGGCACTTGGGCCGCAGAGGCCGCTCCCGCTAGCGGCGGGCGCGCCGCAGGCAAGATCGCCGTCGTCACCGGCGCGGCGCAGGGCTTCGGTTTCGAGATCGCCGAAGACCTCACCCGGCAGGGCGCTTGGGTCGCATTGGCCGACATCAACGCCGAGGGCGTCCGAGCCGCTGCGGAAAAAATCAACAGCGCTTGCGACCGCGAAGCCTCCATCGGCGTGGCCGTGAACGTGGCTGATTCCGCCTCTCTGAAACAAGCCTTCGCTCAGGTGGCCGAGACCTTCGGCGGACTGGACCTGCTCGTGGCCAACGCAGGCGTGCTACGCGCGGGAAGCGTCAAGACCATCGCTGAAAAAGACATCGACTTCGTGACCGCCGTCAACTACAAAGGCTATTTCCTCTCGGTGCAGGCGGCAGCCCCGATCATGGCGCTCCAGCACCAAGCCGCTCCCGGCACATGGTTCGACATCATCCAGATCAACAGCAAGTCCGGACTGGTCGGCTCGAACAAAAACGGCGCCTATGCCGGCTCGAAATTCGGCGGCATCGGCCTGACGCAGAGTTTCGCTCTGGAACTTGTCGAGGACGGCATCAAGGTTAACTCGATCTGCCCCGGGAACTTTTATGACGGACCGCTGTGGTCCGATCCCGAGAAGGGGCTTTTCCGCCAGTACCTAGATAGCGGAAAGGTGCCGGGCGCCAAGACCTTTGCCGACGTCAAGCGCTTCTACGAGTCCAAGGTGCCCATGTGCCGCGGCTGCACCACGCCGGACGTGATGAAAGCCGTGTACTACCTGATGGAACAGCAGTACGAGACCGGCCAGGCCGTGCCCGTCACCGGCGGGCAGGTAATGCTTGCCTGAGCGCCTCCTCCGCGAGCATGCCGCCCCACGCCTCAGCCGCGCGGCGCATAGCCTCGCCGCGATGCGAGACGCGGTTCTTGGTGTCGGCATCAAGTTCGGCGAAGGTGCGGTCGAAACCATCCGGCACGAAGAGCGGGTCATAGCCGAAGCCGCCCGATCCGCGTGAGCATTCCAGAATCACTCCCCGACACTCGCCTGCTACAGCCCATTCGCGGCCGTCCGGCGCACACAGGGCAATGACGCACCGGAAGCGCGCCCGGCGGTCAGCCACGCCGTCAAGCTCACGCAACAACTTCGCGTTGTTGTCCGCATAATTGCACGACTCGCCGGCATAGCGCGCCGACAAAACCCCGGGGGCGCCGCCCAGCGCGGCCACCTCAAGCCCCGAGTCGTCGGCCATGGTCCACAGTCCCGAAGCGCGGCAAAGCTCACGCGCTTTTTTCAAGGCGTTGCCTTCGAAGGTGTCCGCGTCTTCGACCACGTCTTCCGGCAGCCCAGACACCTCATCCGCCGCCACCAGCGTCAGCCCCGCAAAAGCGAAAAGCCTGCGTAGTTCCACCAATTTATGTTGGTTTCTCGTTGCGATCAATAGCTTCATCTTCCCTCCGTAAATTTTCAGCGCCCGCTCAACGCCTCGACCGTGACGCGCTCCCAACCCGGCAGCGACAGGAAATGCTCCAGCAACGCCGCACACGCGAAAGCATCATACAAGGCATCGTGCGGTTCGCGACCGGGACACAATGATCGCACACGCGCCTCCAGCCCCAAATCTCGCGTCACATCCTCCAGCGCCTTGGAGGCCAACCCGGGATAGGCGCGGCGCGTCAACATCAGCGTGTCTACCCAAGGGCCGATACGGTGCAACGGTGCCGCACGTGTCAGCACCCCGCGCTCAGTGCCGACATTGTGCGCCACCATCGGGCATCCGCGCACCCATACCTGCAACTCCGGCCACAGGTCGTGAATCGTCGGCGCTGTCGCTATCTCGGCGCGCAAAACAGCGTGTCGGCCCGGCGCGCGCGGGTTGAAGGGACGCTCGCCCACACGCAGGAGCGATTCGAAATAATCACCGGCGCTGATCCTGCCGCAGTTTATCCGCACCATGCCGATCTGCCACGGCTCCACCGGGTAACCTTCCACACTCCCCGTGGTCTCGAAATCAATCACAGTGAAACATGCGTGACGCGCTTCTGTATAGGTTCCGCCCATACCTCACCGCATATTGCCCATGTCCGCGTGCAAGCAGCCGCAAACGCATAAAACCGCCACGGCCAGCACCGCCAAACATAAAAAAATCGTTGCTCTGTTTACAGTCATTTCACACCTTGTTTACCTATCGATACAACCTGGCCATTTTGTCATACCTTTCGGGCGTCCGAGACGTCCGCCCGTACTTTGTTCGGCTCGCGGGGACGCTCGCCCTCCAGTGGATACGTTCCGCACCTCGCGCTGGAGGGCGAGTGTCCTCACGAGCCGCGAACGTTCCATGCCAGTACGGCGGGATGTCCACAGCTACGCGCCATAGGCGCGGAGCCTGACCGCCGAAACCGTGCCTAGTTCCGGTAGGGCGGTTTCGCCGAAACCGCCGCAGACCATAACTATTCGCTATTCATTATTCGTTATTCACTCTCTATCGATCCCGATAGCGATGCCTCAGACCGGGAGGGGCAAGCGTCTGCTTGCCCGGACGAGCAGACGCTCGTCCCTCCCAGCGGGCGGGGACGCCCGCCTCCAGACCGTTCACCACTTACCACTCACCACTTACCATGGACGGCTCGGCGAGCCGTCCCCAGCTCCTGCCGCCGCGCACCGCGCGGCACGCTTGCTCCGCGAGTCTGGCGAGCGGATCTGGAGTGCGGCGGCAAGCGGTATCCCGCGCGACGCCGCTTTGGCGCGGGCGGGCTCCGGAAAGCGGTGCCGCGACCCGCGCACAGCGCGGCTCTTGTCACCGCACTCCACATCGCGTTTTGCACCAAACAGGTGCGGCGGGGAGGATCCAGACAAGTAAAAAGTAGGGAGCGCGGGCGGCCGGCTTGTCTTTGTTTTCATCACGGAGCCGCGTCCTGCTCTGTAAGTCTACGCAGATCGCGCGTGCAGATATGTTGCGGCGCGATTTCCTCGGCCTCGCGCAGACAGCGCCGCAGCGTCTCCTTGTCACCTTTACGCTGCGACAGGTACCCCAGATAAAAGAGCGTCCGCAGACGCAGATTGCGCGCGTCCTCATCGTCGTCCGCAGCGCGCTGCCGCGCGTTTTTTTCCAGCGCCGACCTGAAAGCCTCTTCGGCTTTGACGAAATCTTTGAAGGCGCGCAGTCGCAGCTCGCCCAGCTCGAACTCCAGCTCCGCGCTTTCGGAATTTCTGGCAACCCCTTGCTCCAGCATTTCCAGCGCCGCTTGCGGATTGTCCAACATGCGCTCCAGCACATACGCAGAAGCTTGAAATGCCTGCAGGTTATCAGCCGACACGCGGCTGGCTGCCCACAGCCACGGCAGAAGCTCGTTGGCCTCGGCCCCGTGCATGTGGCGATGTTCCTGCACATGCACACGCCGGTTGATCATGCTCCACGGGTCAAGCCAGCATGAAGCGCCACAGGCCTCCTCTTCGTGCCCTTTGCCTTCGCCATGATCGCACTCGTCATGGCCTGCTGCCGTCAGTCCGTGTTCGCAATCTTGGTGACGCATCCCGCCATGGTAATATTCGTCAGCCTTCTCCAGCAATGCCTGGCTGACCGCCAGCCTCGTCTCACCCAAAACCTGCGCAAGCACATCGTCACCGCTGGTTTGCGGCATGTTTTCACCGCATAATGCCGGGATCATCCTGCCCAGCAACACCGCCATTGCCGCAAAACCGAAGAACAGCCATTTGTCCAAGTCGCGCGTCACCACCGACCTCAAAACTTTTTCCGCCTGAATATCACGGCGGCCAGCGCCAGACAGGCTGCTGCGTAACACAGCGCATAAAGCCACACCGCCCCGCACACGCCCCAACTGATCGGAGGCCACTCATGCACCAGCCGCTGCCGCATATCGAAGAACTCCAAATGCGGCGCAATCCAGTGAATCGCGTAAAGCGCCCAGCGGCCCGGCGCGGGCTGGTCCGCCGCCATGGACACCAAGCGTTGCCCGAAAACCAACATGCCCGCTGTCACCAAACCGCACAATGTCAGATTAGCGGACACAGTTAAAGCCAACGACCCCAGCAGACTCAGCGCTGTAATCACTACCATGAACCCCGCGTGCAACAGGAGCGCCTGCCACAGCACCGGCGGGAACCAGACTCCCTGCCGCGTGCCCGCCAGCACCCCGTACGCCACGTAAAAGATCGCCAGTGCGGAAAGGGAGGCTGCCAGAGCGCCCAGATACTTGCCGACCAGCACCGTGCCGCGGCTGACCGGCTTCGAGAGCAACGGATAGATCGTGCGGGAATTGAATTCCGGCGGGAAAAGGCGCGAAGCCACGCCCAGCCCGATCACCGCAGAAAACAGCCACACCAGCAGCATGGCCAGCTCGTTGGTATAACGGCTTGCCGCCGACATGCCGAATGGCGTGAAAAAGAACAACGGAGTCAAGATCACCCCGCTCAGCACAAACACCACCGCCAAATCCTTGCGGCGGTACAAGTCCAGCACCGACAATCTCGACAACGCCAATATCTGCCGCGACAAATGTTTCATCAGCGCCCTCCCCCATGCGTGTCCGCATCCACCTCCAGCACCTTCAGAAAAACACGCTCAAGGTTCCGTTCGCCGTCACCAGCCAGTTCTTGCACAGAGCCGCAACTGACCAGAGCGCCACGCTTGATGATCGCCACCCGGTCACAGATCAACTCTGCCTCGGAAAGTTCATGCGAAGAGAAAAACACGGTCTTGCCCTGCCGCCGCAGGTCAATGATCAGATCACGAAGATTGATGCGCGCCAGCGGATCAAGCCCCGTGAAAGGCTCGTCAAGAATCAGCAGGTCAGGATCATGCAGCAGCGCCTGGGCTATCCCCGCCCTCTGCAACATACCCTTGGAATAACTCCGCAAAGGCTTTTTGCCGGCCTCGGACAAACCGACCCGTGCGATCAGTTCCTCCGAGCGCCGCTTGACCGCGTTTCTTGCCATGCCGCAAAGTCCGCCGTAGAACTCCAACAGATCCCGCACATTGAGAAAAGGATAGTAATAGGCGGCCTCCGGCATGAACCCGATCTTGGCCCGGGTGGACGGCACGCACGGATCGCCGCCCAGCACCTCCACCCTCCCCTTGTCCGGACGGAAGAAGCCCAACAGCATTTTAATCGTGGTGGTTTTGCCCGCGCCGTTGGTGCCGAGAAACCCCATTATCTCTCCCTGCCTGACCGTCAGGGAAAGCTTGTCCACGGCCCGGACCGTGCCGAAAGCCTTGACAACCCCTTCCATTTTCACGACATCCATAAGCAACCTGCCGCAAATTTATTTCAATGTCCTGAAATAAGCGATAGTTTTGGCCAGCCCCTCGGGCAACAGAACCTTAGGCGACCATCCCAGCAATTCGCCCGCCAGAGTTATGTCCGGCTTGCGCCGCCGCGGATCATCTTTGGGCAAAGGCTGGAAAATTATTTTGCTCTTGCTCTCGGGCAACTGCCGCAACGTCTCCTCGGCAAGCTGGCGGATGGTGTATTCGTCAGGATTACCCACATTGATCACCGGCAAGCTCATGTCGCGTTTGGCGAAAAAGCGGTTGATCTCGTCCCGGTCCAACCGCATCAGGCGCATGCCGGCCTCGATCAGATCGTCCACATACTGGAAACTGCGGGTTTGCGAGCCGTCACCGTAAAGCGTGATATCTTTGTTGTGCAGGGCCTGCATCACAAAGTTGCTGATGACCCGCCCGTCCTGCGGGTGCATGCCGGGGCCGTACGTGTTGAAGATGCGCACCATGCGCACATCCACGCCGTATTCGCGCCGGTAATCCGCGCACAGCGTCTCGGCTGCGCGCTTGCCCTCGTCATAGCAACTGCGATGCCCCAACGTGTTGACATTACCCCAGTAGCTCTCCGGCTGCGGATGCACTTCGGGATCGCCGTATATCTCCGAGGTCGATGTGTGAAAAACACGCGCCTTGGTCTTGAGCGCCAAGTCCAGAACATTCATCATGCCCAAGAAGGAGGTCTTGACCGTCTCCACCGGATTACGCTGGTAGTGAATCGGCGAAGCCGGGCAGGCCAGATTATAGATTTCGTCAAACTGCCCCCAGAAGGGACGCGTGACATCATGCAGCATGAAGGTCAAGCGCGGATTATCCAGCAAGTCGTAGATATTGGCCTTGGTGCCTGTAAAGAGGTTGTCCATCAAGGTAACCTCGTCGCCTTCCGCCAAAAGCCGCCTGGCCAGATGCGAGCCGATAAAACCGGCGCCGCCGGTGATCAACACCTTTTTCATCATTTCTTTGTCCCCTTATTTTGTTGCCCGGTGTCCGCTTCCGTGATCGCCGCCGGCATCATGAAAACCCCGAAGTCGCTGATACACGGACAGGCGGCAGCACCGGTCAAACGCAACCGCACCCGGTCAGTCTTGACCTTAGGCCCGCGGATCAGGCGGCAGGCGCCGATGCTGCGCCCTTTGGCATATTCCTGCCACGCGCCATCGCGCTGCACCTCCACCGTGAAACCGTCAACGCGATGCCCCAGACGGATATTTTCCCTGAGGCGCACGACATTGAATTCCGCCTGGGCCGGCAACGCCACCGTCAAAGTCGCGTCGGCCACACCGTCATCCGTGGCCCAATATGAGTAACGGTCGTCATCGAGCACGTTGTCCGCCGCATAAGGATGCGCCTCTCCCGGCTGCGCCTGCCACGCGCGCACATTGCTGGCAACAGCCTTGCCGCCCTGCGCAAGGTTGGCCGCGAAAAGCGCGCGCAAGCTGTTGCCGAAAACCTCCAGCGACCTCTGGTCGGCCTCGCAGACCAAGCCGTCACGGTTAGGCGCGACACCCAGATTCATGCAGCCGCCCTTGCCCACACTGTTGAAATAGATGTCCATCAGCTTGGCCGGCGACCGCACAGTCGCATCCTCGCCGGGATGCCAGAACCATCCCTTGCGCAGCGGCACATCGCACTCGGCGGGCATCCATGCCGCACCGTCACGGTGCCCTGCCGGCCCCTCGACATGGTTCATGGTGTCACCATTGGCCGGCCGAGCCGGATCTGTTCGGCCTTTAGGGGTGAAAGTGGCCCAGCAGTCCTCCGCCGCATAACCTTTCTCATTACCGACCCAGCGGCAATCCGGGCCGACATCGCCGAAAATACAAGCCGTGGGCTGCAGCTCGCGCACCAGCCCCCATGTGCGCGGCCAGTCATAGTAGGTGAAACGGTCAATGCCGCGCTTCTCCCGCGCCCCGCCGTAATAACCGTCGCCGCCGTTGGCGCCGTCGAACCAGACCTCGAACAACGTGCCGTAGCGCGTCAGCAACTCGCGCAATTGCGCGTGGTACACGGGGATATACTCTGGCTTGGCGTACAGCGCGCTGTTGCGATCCCACGGCGAGCAGTAAACCCCGAAACGCAACCCGTGCTTCTGGGCCGCATCCGCGTATTCGCGCACGAGATCCCCCTTGCCGCCGCGCCACGGCGATTTGGAGATGTTGTGGGCGGTCGTGGCTGTCGGCCACAGGCAGAAGCCGTCATGGTGTTTGGCCACAAGGATCAAACCCCGCATGCCCGCGCCCCTGAGCACTTTCGCCACCTGCCCGACATCCAATGCCGCCGCCGGATTGAATAGCGCAGGGCTTTCCTCGCCGTACCCCCACTCTTTATCTGTGTAGGTGTTGATGCCGTAATGGATCAGCGCGAAAAACTCCGTCTCATGCCAACGCAACTGACGCTCGGAAGGCAAAGCCCCGTATGGCTCGGGCGCTTTCGCCACCACGTCCGGCGCGACCAGCGCAAGCGCCAACACGCTACCCAGCACATAAACCATTTTGATCTTCGGCATAACCGCACGCATAACGAGACCTCTCCGCACCCGGACATTTCTTTTAACACCTGTCAACAACACGCCCTGCTTTTGCGGCTCTTTTTTCATTATGATAGCTTTTATGCCGAAACGCGGCAAGCCCCAGCTCGCTTCTGGAGTGACAAGAGCCGCGCAACCTGGAGTGCGGTGACAAGAACCGCGCTACGCGCGGGTCGCGGCACCGCTCTGCCCGCGGCATTGCTCCCAAAAGCGGCGTCGCGCGGGATACCGCTTGCCGCACGCACTCCAAATCAAAAATCGTCCGGCACTTTCAGCGCGTCCGTCTTGAAGCCGTCCAACTGCTTCACGAAAGCACGGTTGGCTGTACGTTCTAACCACGCACGCGAACACCACGCATAATTCGCCGCGTTCGGAACCACACCGTGATGCACCGGATTGTCATGCACGTACTTCAGCCGTGCCAGATATGAGGTCTGGAACGTAATGCGCGATTCCCAATAATTATGCCACACCTTGCGGCCAGACGTGCCGTCTTCACGGTTTAAGCGCTTGGCTGAAACCTCATGCAACTGCGCTGTCAGTGTTTTTAGCGAGCGGGCGTCAGCGTCGGCATCGGGCGATAACCCTACCCAATGGTAATGATTGCTCAATATGGCCCAAGCTTGCAACTGCCAGCCGAACTTGTCCGCATACTCGAACAGGAGCGCTTGAAACGCCGTCAGCCGTTCCGGGGTCGTCAGCATCGGCATCTTGTGAAACGTGCCGCACGTCACCATGAACGCGCCCCTTCCGTCCAGCCGATGCTCCGGCGCGTGATGCCAGCCCGTTTTGCCCATATCGCAAATCCTTTCATTGCATAACCAAAAACCGCGCAATCTGGAGTGCGGTGACAAGAACCGCGCTACGCGCGGGTCGCGGCACCGCTCTGTACGCGGCACTGCTCTCAAAAAGCGGCGTCGCGCGGAATACCGCTTGCCGCACGCACTCCAAAACCGCGCGCCAAATCTGGAGTGCGGTGACAAGAACCGCGCTACGCGCGGGTCGCGGCACCGCTCTGCCCGCAGCATTGCTCTCAAAAAGCGGCGTCGCGCGGAATACCGCTTGCCGCGCGCACTCCAAATCCGGCACCGCGCTGTAGCGCTCGCATCAGATGTTTAATGTCCATCAGCCCTCGTTAAAAGTTCCGACGTTTAACTTACGCAGAAGCTACACTTGACGCTTTTGTTTAGATTTTAGGGCAGCGATACTTAGACAATCAACTAAAAACACATAAAAACGGCCACGGGCTCAACATATTTTTCCTAAACCATTTGACTAATCTGACAAACATATTCTAGACTATCCCTGTTTTTTCGTCTTCGGAGGTGTTTTATATGGCTTGTCTGATAGTACTTGACGGCTCTGCAAAGGGACAGCGCTTAAATCTTGATAAACCTGTGACCAGCATCGGCCGTAAAGACGATAACGATCTGGTGTTGCCCGACGGCTCTGTTTCTGGGACACACTGCGAAATCGAGAAACTGGAGGAAGGAATATTCCAAGTCCGGGACTTGGACTCGACCAACGGCACCAGAGTCAACAACAGGCAGATCACACAGCAGAACCTTTTCCGCAACGACATCATCATTGTCGGGGAAGTCCCCGTCATGATCGAGGGCGACGACGTCCCGCCTGCTGAAAAAAGAACAATCACGGACACAGCCCAGATACCGCGCACCACGATCGTTATCAATCAGAACCGCACCCTTGAAACACCAAAGGAGTTCTCCAAAAAATCGAACTCTAACAAGATCTGGGTTTCGGTAATAATCTTGCTGATCTTGGTAATCGGCGCGCTGCTCTTCAAACTGTTCAGCCCCAGTTGAACCGGTTCCGGCTGTCAAAGCATCCAGCCGCTGAAGGCTTCCCGCGGTCGCGGCGTCACCGCGCGTTTTGCGTCTTGACCTCGTCCGGCAACCCTGACTGTCACCGCCTGCCTCCCTTTACTGTCGCCGTATGTCGCGCATAACTCCGCAGCCAGAGCGACATCCTCATCCGCGCCCCCGCCCGGCATGAGCACGGCAGGCCCCGGCACATCAACAGTGTGCAACAATATATCCTCCGGTTCCGCCACCCGTTTCAATTCCGCGTTGTCGCGCATGTCACGCCCCACAACGCACTTCGCCCCCCCGGGCAGGCGAAAATGACGCCCCAGACGCAACAGCCACACCAGCCGTGTGCCAGAAAAACCCTCGTGGTCCCGCAAATCAGCCAATTTGCGGCAGAAACCGCTTTCTGTCAGCAGGCACCCGCCAGCGGGCGCAGGATAATCCTGCAAGCCGTACCTGCCAGCCAACTCCATCTGCGGCTTGCGCGAGCGGCCATTCAGCCCCAGCAGCCGCCCGCGGTCAACCCGGCCTTCCAGTTCCGGTATGGTGGGCTCAAGCAACAGCGCGCTCAAAGGACGCAGCAGACGCCCCTGCAGCGTGGAGTGTTTCTCCACCATTCCCAACGACTGCCGGTTCTGCGACATCGGGCGCTGGTTCAGAACCTCGCCGGTGGCGACAAAATCGAAACCGAGCTTCTCCATCAACTCGCCTGCGCGCCTAACCATAAGGGCATGACAATCAATGCAAGGGTTGAGCGCGACGCCGAAACCGTGCGGCGGATCAGCCACGAGCGCAAGGATATCAACGGTGAAATCCAGCGTGTGCAGCTTTACCTCCAACGCCTCCGCCGCCTTGGTTGCCGCATCGTTTTTAAAAAACGGACTGGTGAACAATACGGCCTCGACATGCACACCCTGCTCCCGCAACAGGCAAACCGCCAACTGGCTGTCAAGGCCGCCGGAAAACAGGCACAGGCCGCGCCCGCGCTTCACATCCCCGCCATTTGAGAGATGACCATTCTCAATCATGCGCAGGCACACCCTTCAGGAAAAGCCGCCTGACCAGACTGTCCTCAGCCACCACACCCTGTTCCACCATCAGGCAGATCACGATCAGCGCCACACAGGCCAGCAGCACCCCCACAAAGTTCGCCACCAAAAACTTACGACGGTTCATGCCAAGCAGAAAAGCGCCGAAAGCGCCGGTGTACGCGCCGGTCCCCGGCAACGGCACCCCGATGAAGACCGCCAACCCAAGCTCTCCGTATTTCTCCACGTAGGGATGCAGCTTGTGCCGCGTGCGTTCGAAGTACGGCCACACCTTCCGGTCGAACCAGCCCCAGCGCCGCAACACCTGCACCACCGGCCCCATCACCCAATAGGTCGCCACGCCAACCAGCACATTACAAACCAGACATATAATCAGCGCGAGCGGTAAACCCAAGGCCGACCTGATGCCTTGGTGAAAAAAGGCGAACGGCACTGAAGCGCGCGCCTCCAACCCCGGCATGAAAGTGAAAAAAGCCAAAACAACAATGGCTGTGATAACGCCCATCAATACCCCGCTTTCTTTTTATCAACCATTCTACTATAATGACACCTGACAAATGAGTGCAAGAAGATAGACTATGAACGTCCGTATGTCCATTTCGAATACCGTTTCGACCCTGTTTTTGATCGCGGCGCTGTGCGCTCCGGCGCAGACGCTGGTCGACCATATCCGCATGCCCGGATCGAGGCTCGACCTGTCAACCCGCAACGAGGTCGCCGCCGCTGTCCGGCGGTCTGGCGATTGGCTGGCGGCGCAGCAGTCCCCGCAAGGCTCGTGGGGAATCTCGAACACCGTCAAGATCACCTCCGCCGCGCTGGTCGCGCTGTGCGCCCCGCCGCGCCCGCAGCACTCTGACAACCGCGCACGGGCCGCGCTCTGGCTCAAGAGCACGGCTGGCCAACAAATCGCCGACATCGAGACACATGCCCTGCGCCTGCTGGCCTTATCGCTGACACTGCCCGACTCGTCCGTGCGCTCGAACCTTTTCGCCGACCTTGTCGCCCAAGCCCCAAAAAGCACAAACATCAGCGCGGCCGCGCCCGCTGACAAGGCGCTTTGGCTCATGGTCGCCTCTGCCGTAACATACACTGACGTAGAGCCGGAGCCTGACACCACCGCCAGACTGGCAAAGATCGCCGCCGAGTGGCCGCCGTTCCCTTGTGACGCTCGCGAGATCTGGTACAAGGCCAGACTCATCAACGCGGCAGGCAGCGGAAGGCTGACGTGCGACGGCACCATCCTCGACTGGCGCGCCGAGACAGCGATCTTCCTGCTGGGCTCGCAACGGCGCGCCCCCTCCGGCGGCGCTTACTGGGACGCCCCCGACAACGACCAGCGCATCCTCGAAACCGCTTGGGCCGTCCTGACCATGACAGAACTGTAAACCCCTGCCGGAGTCGCGCTGCCGCGCGGAGTCAGGAGTTAGAAGTTTTCTGGGAGGGGCAAGCGTCTGCTTGCCCAGACGAGCAGACGCTCGTCCTTCCCGTTTCCGCACTTGAAAGTTCAACGTTGAGCGTTCCAGTTACCACCCCGTTTTCGCCTGAAATCTCAGGCGGCCAACTTATCTTTTACCTTTTACTTCTTACCTATTCATTTTGACTAGACCGCTCTTAATCTCTAATATAGGGGTTTTTGGTGTAACTGGATTCCAGAAATGCCGCCAGCCAGTTTTGTGCACGAGCGGCGAGCGCACTTAATTCGCAACAACAGGACAACATGAAAAGAATATGCTTTCCGATGACTCTGGCGCTTATGCTTTTAGCGTCAGGCTGTTTTGATAACCGCAAAGCCCCATACCGTCCGCTGACCGCCCATTCGATGGCCGAAGCCGCTGAAAAAAAGACCGAGATTGAGCGCCTGGTACTGGCCGGCCAGACGCTGGCCGCCCTGCCGCCCGAACTGGCCGAGATGCCCAAACTGGCATTCTTAGACTTGCGTGGCGCCAAGGGTCTTAAATCATTCGCGGTCTTGCCGGAACTGCGCGCCTTGCAACGTCTGGACATAGCCGCCACCGGGCTGGAAGCCGTTCCCGCCGAAGTATGCAAACTGAGTTGGCTCAAGCACCTTTACCTGTCGGGAAATACGATAACCGCCCTGCCGCCGGAGATTGCCGGTCTGTCGTCATTGACATACCTTAACCTAGACAATAACAAACTGGCCGTCCTGCCGCCAGAACTCGCGCGCCTCAATGAGTTGCGCTGGTTGCGTCTGAACAACAACCTGCTGGAATCGTTGCCCGGCGAGCTGAGCGCGCTTTCAAACTTGCAGCGCGTCTATCTGCGCCAGAACAAACTCACCTCGGTTCCCGAGTGCCTGAAAGCGCTGCCCCTGCTGGAGGACGTGAGCCTGCGCGACAACCCCCTTTCCGAGGTTCCGGAGTGGTTGACCGCCCTGCCTAAACTGCGCCAGCTTGATCTCGACGGCTGCGAGAAGATCACGAAAATGCCGGCCGACCTGTCCGGATGGCAAAAGCTCCAGGTGCTCTCTCTGGTCCGTTGCAAAATCCCGCCGGAAGAGCGGGAACGCATCCGTAAAGCTCTGCCCAAAGTCCATGTCGCGTTCTGAACATACGCAGCACATGGAACAACACCCCCGCTGGCATGACTGGCGCTGGCAGATGCGACACGCGGTTACAGGACACAAGGCAGACCTTGCGGCTTTCGGCGTATCCGAAGATGTGCTTGAGCAAGTCCATCGCCGCTACCCGATCCGCATCAGCCCTTACGCCCTCTCGTTGCTGGATCCGTCAAATCCCCGCGACCCCCTCAACCTTCAGGCGCTGCCATCCGCGCAGGAGTTGAGCGACGCCGCGCCGGACGTTGCGGACGACCCTTTCGGCGAGCGAAGCGAGGCCGCCTGTTGCCACGGTCTCATACGGCGCTTCCCCGACCGCGTGCTGGTCATGGCGCATGATCGCTGCGCTATGACCTGCCGCCATTGCACCCGCAAGAACCTGCTACCTGATGCTGATGTGATACGTACCCCCGACCAGCTTGCCGCAGCCGCAGACTGGGCACGCGCTCATCCTGAAATCCGGGAAGTCCTTATCTCTGGCGGCGACCCCCTGTTGCTCTCCGACCAGCGCGTAAGATCGTTCGTCAAAGCCTTCGCCGACCTGCCGCAGATCGACGCCGTGCGCATCGGCACACGCGTCCCGGTGACCCTGCCCATGCGCGTCACCCCCGCCCTGACCGCCGCCCTCGGCAAATCCCGCAAGGTCTGGATCAACACACAGTTCAACCACGCGCGCGAGATCACGCCCGAAGCCGCCGCCGCCTGCGCGCGCTTGGCGGATGCGGGCATACCGCTCTCTAACCAGAGTGTGCTACTGAAAGGTGTCAACGACTCCACTGAAGCGCTTTTCGAACTCTGCGCCGGTCTGCAACGGATCCGTGTGAGGCCCTACTACATCTTCATGTGCGACCCTGTCAAAGGCACATCTCATTTCCGTGTGCCGCTTGCCAAAGCCCGCCGCCTGGAACGCGAGTTGGCTGAGCGCATCGGCGGACTGGCTCTGCCGCGTTTTGTGATCGACCTGCCCGGTTCATACCGTAAAACGCCGATCGGCGAAAGCCTCAGACCCGGCTCGGCGCCATGTCGACCACGCTGATCTCGATATTACCGACTCCGCCGAAAAGGTTTTCGCGCAGCTCGAAAACTACGTCAAACAAACCGCAGTGGGTACGCAACTTCTCCACCGGACAGGTGTTGCGGAACCAGACAGCGCGCGGCAACAGGCGGTTTTGACGCTTGAATGCCAACTGCAGATGCGCCCCGTTGCTGCCAAGGGGCTTCGCATCCTTCAAGACCACCCCGCGCAACCCCCAGCGCGGCGTCGGGTTGCCGTGCCCGAATGGAGCCAACCGCTGCTGCGCACGGTAGAAGTCGCAAGACAGGTCTTCTGTCTCTAGCCAGCCGTCAACCGCCAGAGTTTGACGCGGTACGATCCCGTCACACTGAGCCGCGCAAGCCTCGTTAAAAAGTTGTTTGAAACGCTCGAAGGCGCCGGGCTTGACATCGAAACCAGCCGCACGCTCGTGCCCGCCGAAACGGTCGAGCGTCGCTTCAGCAAACTTGAGCGCACCCAACGCATGATAACCTTCACCGACACGCACCGAACCCCTGCCGCATCCCTCCGCGTTGAAAGATACTACTGCCGCCGGCCGCCCGGCTAACTCGCAAAGCCGGGAAGCCACAATGCCGATGACACCGGGATGCCACCCATCCTCACCCGCGCGCTCGGCTTCCCCGCCGACCACCACAGCGGGCTCGTCGTAGGCCGCGCCTCTCTTGTCCAGACCGCACTGGCGGCAAGCCGCCAAGACGATACGCTCCTCTATACCCCTGCGTCTCCCGTTAAGCCCTTCGAGATGCGCGGCCAGTTCCGCCGCCCGATCTTTGTCACTGGTTGTCAGCAATTCGTATGCGGCCATGGCCGAAGCCATGCGGCCCGCTGCATTGATGCGGGGGCCGAGAATGTAACCGAAGGTGTCGGTATCCGGCTCGGACACGGAGGCCTGCGCGGCGCGTGATAACAAAGCCTGCAACCCCGGCCCGGCAAAACGCCGCCAGTGCTTGATCGCGCCCCACACCAAAAGTCGGTTCTCTCCGGTCAGCGGAACAACATCCGTGACCGTCGCGAGTCCGGCAGGCACCAGCAGCTTGCCGCCTATCGGTGCCCCTTTGTACCAGCCGTTGCGCTTTCCGGTCTCGACCAGCGCGTGAGCGATCTTGAAGGCCACACCAGCCCCGCACAGCTCTGTCGCTTCTGACGGCGCTCCCAGCCGGGGGTTGACGATGGCATCAGCAGACGGAAGCTCAACTCCGCGCTCGTGGTGGTCGGTAACGATCACCTCCACGCCGAGTTGCTTAAGGTAAGCCACTTCGGCGACAGAAGTGACGCCGCAATCCACGGTCAGCAACAAATGCGGCGGACCGCCCCTTTCCGCAAAACAGCGCTCAAGGGCCGCAACGCTCAACCCGTAACCATCGTTTGCCCGCACCGGCAAAAAAACATCTGCCTTACCACCCATGCGCCGTAGCGCGGTCGACATGATGGCTGCCGCTGCCACGCCGTCAGCGTCAAAGTCGCCGAAAATCAATATGTCGCGTTTTTCGCGTAATGCCGACCATAGCCGGTCAACAGCCTCGCGCATTCCCGGAAAAGCGAACGGGTCAGAAAAGTGTTCCTTCATGTCAGGCGCGAGAAACGCTTCCGCCATTTTCTGCTCACCGACGCCACGCGCGATCATTAGCCGCGAGATCGGCGGCGGCATTTTAAGCGCTGCCGCCAGATCCCACGCCGCCGCTTCATCAACCGCGCTCTCCAACCATTCGAACTTAGGCAACATGCTTTCCATTATAATTATTTGAATCGCACCCAAGCCCGAAGGTTATGCACCAAAATGTTTGCGTTTCGCTTCGGCGAAAAGACGGATCCCCGACAATGCCCTCTCGTCATCTTCCGGCACGGGCTTCATCCACGGCGCCGTGAAATAGCCCTTTACCCGTGCGGGATCAATGTTCTTCTTACAGAAGCCGAGCATCGCGTCGGCGGCTGCGTCCGAACTCCAGTTCGATGTGCAGGGCATGATGTCGTAACCCGCATTGGCAAGCTCAACAATCGCGGGCGCAAGATTCTTCTGGCTGTCCCATTTCTGGCTCTTCTCGAACTCAGGCTTCCATTTGAGGTTTTCCTCGGAGAAATCCGCACCATAGTACCACGTCACCTGAATAACGCTCTTGGGCATATTTTTGAAAAAAACCTCGCGACCGGAACAGATCTTGTCCGACCAGAGCATTGCCCGCGCCCCGTGCTTCTCAACCTCGCCGACACAGAAAAGGACATCCTTCCACCACAGATTCCCTTGACGCATCACGCAGGCCTGACGCGAACCACAGGCAGCGAAGATCTCCTCATCGAAGCCGAGATGGAAATAGCGGGGCCAGTCGAAGACCTCACATGCATCGCGGATGACATCGGCGACCACGCGATAGTACGCCTTCGACGACGTCATGTAGTGATATTCACGCAGCCACTGGTCGTGTCCTGTCGAGAAATTGATTTTGGGAATCGGCTCAAGACCGAGTGCATGGATGCGGGCGAGTTCCTTCCGCATCTGGGCGGGATTGAGCGAGCCCTTGACCCAAAGCTCGGGGTGACTGGGATAGGCATAGGCCTCACCGAGATCAATGAACACCGCGTTGAGGCCCTCCTCCTTGATGCAGCCGACCTGCTTGTACCAACTCTGCCAGTTGGTCGAGAAGTAGTCGCGGTTGCAGTAGAGGTGGGATTTTTTGAATTCCAGCTTTCCGTCCCTAACCCACTGCGCCTCTTCCTCGAACGACTTCGGATAAACGCCGTCCGGCGTCCAGTCGCTCCACATGTTGCTGCCGAGATGCAGCAGCGCCCCCCACACGAAGTCACCCGCAAGAGCCGGTGCCCGGGCAACACCCTTAGTGGCGCATCCGGTCAGCGTAGCTCCCGCCGCAGCGGAGAGCGTCGAACAAAAAACACCTTTGAGACAATCCCTGCGATTTAAATTCACGTCTTTTCTCCTTAATTTCGTAAATCCTCTGCTTAAAATAAGGATATTATATCATAGTTAGGAACTTCCTGTGCAAAAAGACAAAAATCGTATGAGTGCAATCACGCGTTGCCTCACAATTAATGACACCGAAAAATGGGGTGCATGCATATGTCTAAAGAAGAGAAACGAACTTATTTCGCTGTGGTCCGCAGGCGGTATGCCGTCAGGCGCACCGGAAGGCCGTGGAGCGGGCGAAGCGTCCCGGGCCGCGGCGGTTCACCGAAGAGGTTCGGCGCTGCGCGGAGGAGAAGCTCCGGCTGGGGTGGTCTCCCGAGGCGAACTGCGGGCGGGCCGAGCTGGCGGGTGTAAATTCACTTGCATTACCGCCTTTGCGAAGTCTGGCACTTGCGGTGCGGACGGTAACACGCTACACTGTTTACATGTCTGCGTTTTTAATCCAGCAGCCGAAGGGTCCGGCTAAAAGTTTTTTACGCGCGTTCGCAATCTTGGCAGCGGCCTTGGTTTGCGGCTGCGCCTCCTTGTCGTTCAAACCATATCGGCAAACCCGTTTCGTGAACATGGACGCCGAGGTGATCTTGGCTGAATACGCCAAGGAGAAACGCACGGAGACATTGCCGAACGGTCTCGTGTCGACCTTTGAGAACAAAGTGCGCCTGACCCTGCCGGACGGGAAAAGGATCACGCTCTATCAGTCTTTCTCGCCTTTCGGTGTGTGCTACGTCTCAAAAAACGGCCGGTACGAGTTCATTGAACGAGGCGTGTACTGCCTGTTTTATAAAGACGGCCAAGTGGCTTTCGAAGGAGTTCACTGCCGCAACTAACGGCAGGGCTTGACGGCGGAAACCAGCCAATGCGGCATGGGCGGCGGCACCGGGGCGGTCACGCAACCCTCAAACCCCGACTCCGACAGCCAGCCGTACAGTTCGGTGTCGGAAAACACCCAGCCGTTATAGGTGGTCAGCGCCATGTTCAAGGCGAACAGCGCTGAAAACTGCGGCGTGGTATGCGTCTCGTCGGTCATCATGTCCAACACATAAACGCGCCCTCCCGGCCTCAATGCCGCAAAGCAGCGTTTTAATATGCTGACGATCATCTCTGGCGACTCTTGGTGCAGCGCGCCGAAAATCGTGACAACATCATAATGCCCCGCTTCGTAGGTGTCCGTATGATAATCGCCAGCGCGGCAAAGCACCCGCCCCTCCATGCCAGCCTCTTTGACCAGCTCGCCTGCCACTTTCGATACCGCCGGCAAATCAACTGTCACACATGTCAGCTCCGGATACGCCTCGGCCATCAGCACGGCATAGGTGCCCGGCCCGCCCGCCAGATCCAAAACCCGGCGGCAGCCGTTAAGATCGAGCATAGGGACTACCAGCCTGCCGATGCCCAAGGCGCGCCCGCGCATGGCCAGCACAAACCTGCGGGTGCGCTCGGGGTCTTCGCCCAAGTGCAGTTCAGGCGACTCCACCGGCTTGCCGCTCCGCACCAATTCCCCTAACCTGCCCCATGCGCCATAGACATCACGGTTGTATCCGACCGCTTTCGTCAGGTCGTAAGCGTTCCCCGCCACCAGCGCGGCAGCAGAGGCAGGCGTATTGCTGTATTCGCCGTTGCGCTTGCGCAACAGGCCGATCGCCACACAGGCATCCAGCAACAGCCTTGTGGCACGGCTGTCACATCCCGCTTGTTCCGCAACGGCATCCGCTGTAGCCGCCTCTCCGGCGCGTTCTATCACTGAGAACAGATCAATCTCCAAAGCGGCAAAAAGCACAGCCGAACCGTAATAGGCGCTGGCCAGTTCAACAATGCCCTGCACCGTCAACTCTTGGTCTTTCATCATGATCGCCCCTCAACACTCCCGTTTTCACTTGCCTATAACTTGGACATTTTGTCATACCAAAACCGTGTTACAACCGGTAGGGCGGTTTCGCCGAAACCGCCGCGGACGGCTCGGCGAGCCGTCCCTACCAGAGCAACGTCCCCAAAAAACCTCTGTGTGAGCCCCTTACCGATCCATGCTTGCCGATAACTTACACCCAAAGTTATCCTCATTTACATTCCCGTGCGAAGCGCGGGCGGCGGGCTAACCGCGTGCTTTTTTCCGCCAATACGCGTCAGCAACATCAGCAGGCCGGAAAGCGCTATCGATGCCAAAAACGCGGGGATAAAAGAGTCCGACAGCCCGCCCCAGACACCGACTGCCGCATAAGCGGCTGAAACCGCCAGATTACCAAGGGCTGTCATTAAAAACACCATGAAAAAGGGGCATCGGGATATCCCGCTGAACAACACAGAAACTTCGGCCAGCACCGGCACAGGGCGCATTAGCAGCAACAGCCAGACCCCGTAACGCGCTTGGAAACGCCGCAACATCTCGGTCTCTGCGCTTCCGATCATCTTTTCCGCATAAACCGCCGAGAAGCGCCCGAGCAGATAACCGCCGAGCACACTGATCGTCATGCCGATAAAAGAAGCCGCTGTGCCGCCGACAAACCCCAGGGTCATGCCGCAAGCCGTGCTCACCAGACTGGAAGGCACCGGCAGCAGGATGTCAACAGCCAGCAAAGCGGTCAGCGCCAGACCTGTCAGCAAGCGCCGTTCCTGCGCCTGACCGATCAAGCTTCCGGCAGCCGCGTTCAAAGCGTCACCCCAGATCAGAAAAGGAATGATGACAACCAAGCAAACCGCTATGACCAATGCCAGCGTTCTGCGCGGCAACTTATGCGTGCTATGCGACCCCATCTAATCCTGCTGCTCTCCGCTCGTTATGTGTTCGCCCAGACTTTCATAGGCTTTAGTCAGCATGTTCAGGCGTTCCCGGCGCACCATTTTGAAAGGCAGGAACTCTTCCAGCGGGCGCAAAATATTGGCCATGCGGTCGCTTTTGATCTCGATCACCTCCGGACAGCCGCCCAACTTCTTGAAGATTGTCAGCAACCGCACGGGCACCTGCCCCCACATGGCCGCGATTCCCTCCATAGCCTGCATGATCTCTCCGGAAAGGATCATCCCGTTATTCGCGTCAACCACCAGCAACAAGTATGTCGTCTGAGGCCTCTGCCCTCCCGGCTGGATCGTCATCGGGATGAAGGCCAGATCAATCTGCACCACAGCCGGCAACAGAGGCCTTTTGCTCAAAGCCCCCAGAAGGCTTGACGCTATGCTCACCTCGACCTCTTCGTCGGCTATTTGCTGCATCGGCACCCATTCTTCCTGCCAGTCACAGGCATCGTCCTTGCGCCTGATCAGAACCTGCCGCGGCAAATGCTCTTTCAGCAAAAGAGCATCGCTCTCAACCCGCATAGCCATGCCGTAAGCCTGATAAAGCGCGGTGGAGATCAGCTCAATCTCTGACCGGTCAGGCAGCCACGGATGATATCCCGGCACGATCGAACGGAAAACCGGTGTTTTGAACTCTGCGCAGACTTTGATCCGCATACTATCCAAAAACTCCTGCTCGTGCTTAAAAATCATTACGTCATTTACGAAGACAAGCTCGATCATGCGGATCTCTAGCAGCCAAGGATCACCATCGCTGGCCTTGTCAGATATCTTAGTCATGAAGTCATACAGCGCCTTCCAGCCCAGCAGCATCCTGACGCTGCGCAACTTGCCCGGCTCGCCATTGTATGTGATAAAACAAGGCTCCTGCATATCCGGCAGGCTTATGCCGAAACAGTCGGCCACATCCATCCATTGCCAAGGGTTGAGTTCATCGATGCGCCCGGCCAGGCTGTAAAGCTCCCGCCAGCGCTTCTGCTCATCCACGCCCATCTTTTTTTCAATCTCAGCCATTGCAACTCATCTTTTAACCGCACCTGAAAACAGCCCGGCGGTGTCACACCTCGACCCGCGTCAGATCGAAAGCAGGCACCTCATAGGGATGCGATGCCTTCAAAGCCGCGACCACATCCGCGCGCAGATTATCCGCGCATAGCATCTCGACACGGTACTCCGGCACCGATTCCACTTTTCCGGCTTCTCCCACAAAAGGATCGCTCCCCTCCAAAGGCCGGAACTGCCCCTGCCCCAAGACCTGCCAGCAACAACAGTCATACCCGTCGTAACGTCCAGCGCCAACGCGAAAAAGCGCCTCTTTGACCTGTTCCAAATGCGACTCGGGAATATAGACAGTTAATTTGTACATAATCGCAGAACCGTTCGCGCTCAGGACTCCACCATGTCCTTGACCGCCTTGAGGAACTGGTTGACATCCGCAAAACGGCGGTAAACGGAGGCGAAGCGTATATAGGCCACATCGTCGAGCCGGTGCAAACGCGTCATCACAGCCTGCCCGATCCGCTCCGAAGTAACCTCGCTATCGCCCTCGAAGCTTTCTATTACTTGGTCAACAAGGTCACGTATCTGATCCGCGCTGATCGGCCGTTTCTCACATGCGCGCATCACCCCCCGCTCCAGTTTCAGGCGGCTGAACTCCTCGCGCCGGTTGTCACGCTTGATCACGCGCAGCTCATCCTTGACGACCTCCTCATAAGTCGTGAAGCGGTTCTCGCAGGCCAGGCACTGGCGCCTGCGCCGGATCGACGCGCCTTCACGCGCCGAACGGCTGTCGAGAACCTTATCATCCAAGTGGCCGCATTTAGGACAACGCATAACCCCTCCTTCTAACGCGGGCGGAGCCCGCAACCCAATTTAATTAGTTAATTAGTGCATTAGTGCATTAGTTTTTCCATGACAACCCATTCCCCTTCTTGCCCTTCGTGAGAGAAAAAACCGAGCCATGCTTTTACTCTCACGGTTGCGAGCCACTGCGTGGTCGCAACAAGAGAGGTTGACCGGCGACGTTCGACCCGCGACCTGCGGCTGGAACAGCCCCCCAAAAACTCTCTGTGCCTCTGTGGTTTCCCTTGAGCCCTGCCGAGCAACGCCCCCTAAAAAATCCTTCGTGCCTTTGTGCCCTTCGTGTGAGAAACAACTTGTTTTTTATCATGCTTGCTGAGTCGTAAGGCACTAATACACACAGGCTTGACTCTGGCACACACCAACGCCCAAAACCGGCCATGTTTAGCGCATCAGGCACCGATCACGGCCAGAGTCCGGTCAATGATGGTGTTTACAGAAAGATCCTTGATCATATGGTTCTGCGCGATTTCAAGATTAGCCACATGCTGCAACTGCGCCTCGGGCAGATCGATGCCGTAAACCAAAACCTTAACATCGCGGGAGCCGGGCAGGCGCTTAAGCGTAGCCACCACCTCGTCTGAACTCATGTTCTCAAGCTCAAGCCGCATGATCAAAGCTTCCGGCTTGGTCATGACGGTCGTCTCCAACGCCGCCGCGCCATCCGCAGCCGTTCTGACCTCGAAACCGATACGTGTGAACTCAAGCTCCAGTTTCTGCAAAAAATCGGGATCGCCATCTGCCACGACCAGCCGCCGTACCTCGCGGAGCGAGTCCGCGCACCCGCCATCGCCTGAGGTCTCGAAAATGATGCGCCCGACCTCCAGCAACAGGTCAGGCGGATCACACGGTTTGGCGATAAAACCAGCGATTTGCTTGTCGGCGAAATATTCAGCCATTGACGCTTTTGCCGTTAGCACCAGCACCGGATACAACGTGCTGCCGTCCGGATTGGTGATGCGGTCGAGAAAACCCTTGCCGCCCATGCCCGGCATACCCATATCGAGAATCACCAGATCAGGGCAGAAAGGACGCATCTTGATCAAAGCGTCCTCCCCGCTGACAGCGCACAGAACCTCGTAACCCTCAAACTGCAAGAAATCTCCCAAAGTCACCAGCAAGCTGGGGTCATCGTCAACCAACAGTAATTTACGCTTCTTAGTATCCATAATGTGCTCGCTCTTCCTTTCTGACAATTAAATTCCTCGGAGTTATAGTTATCCGCCTGCGTGGTCGACCTCCAGCACCCTCCCGCCGAACTCTTTCAGAACATGTTTCAGAGCGGGGTCGGCGTAAAGGTCTAGTTTGGACGAAGACTCGCTTTCTTCTTCCTCTTGATTTTTCGTCAAAGCTTCCGGCTCGCGCTTCTTTTCGCTGACGGCACGCGCATCCTGCAGACGTTGCATCACCGCCTCCAGCGAAACCGCCCGCGCCAGACGCGCACAGCGCATCAGCGACATCTCGATCAGGGTGCGCACAGACAGCGCGAAACGCAGCCTGCCCTCTATTTCACTGAGCTGGTCCGCTATCTGCATCACACGCGCCGGTTCCGCCAGACCTGCCTGTTCCTTCAGCACACTGATTTGCTCCTGCGTCACATCGAGGTTCGCCATCTCTTCGCCGACAAACTGATAAACCAGAAGATTGCGGAAATGCTCCATCAGCTCGACCACCAGCCTGCGCATATCCTTGCCCGCGCTGTCAAAAACAGCCACCAGCTTGAGGATCGCCGCCATGTCGCCTTTGAGCACCGCCTCCGCCAAACTTTCAAGAGACTTGCGCGACACCAACCCGAAAACCGCCAGCACGTCCTCTTCGGTCAGGACATCCCCTTTGAAAGATATAAGCTGGTCGAGCGACGACAGTGCGTCGCGCATGCCGCCCTCGGCACCGCGCGCCACCGCCAGCAAAGCGTCATTGTCGACTGTTATCTTCTCGGACTCGCAAATGAGGCGCAGCCGCTCGACGATCAGCGGCGTCTGTATACGGCGCAGGTCGAACCTCTGGCAGCGCGAGATCACGGTCGGCAGGATTTTGTCGCCCTCCGTGGTGGCGAAGATGAATTTGACATGCGGCGGCGGCTCCTCAAGGGTCTTGAGCAATGCGTTGAACGCTGCCGCCGAAAGCATGTGGACCTCGTCGATGATTATAATTTTGAAACGTCCGCTGGCTGGCGCGAACTGCAACTGCTCACGCAGGTCGCGAACCTGCTCGACCCCGTTATTTGACGCGCCGTCGATTTCCAGAACGTCAATGGCGTTGCCGCTGACTATCTCGCGGCACATGTCACACACGCCGCAGGGATTGACCGTCGGCCCCTTCTCACAATTCAATGCTTTGGCGAATATACGCGCCAGCGAGGTCTTGCCGATACCCCGCGGCCCCACAAACAGGTAGGCATGGGCAACCCGCCCAGCCTCGATGGCGTTGCGCAGGGTTCGCGTGACATGCTCTTGGCCGACCACATCATCAAAGCCCGCCGGACGCCATTTTCGCGCTAAAACTTCATAAGCCATAATTAACGTAAGAGTTTAACCGTTGAGTTGCCGGAAGCAAAGTAAAAAGAGCCGGAAACCGTTTGTCGGCCTCCGGCTCTTCACTATTACGGGAGAGGGACTCTTATTCCTGGCCCAAACCTTTGCTCGCCAGATATTCGAGCACCTTGCCGACCGATGTCAGCTTTTCGGCTTCCTCGTCCGGAATCTCAGCCCCGAACTCCTCTTCGAAAGCCATGATCAGCTCGACTGTATCGAGCGAGTCAGCACCCAAATCGTCGATGAACGACGCTTCCGGCGTGACCTGCTCGGCGTTGACGCCCAATTGCTCAACAATGATCTCTTTCACCCGATCTTCGAGTTTACTTGACATTGTGTCTCTCTCCTTAATCTTGTTTCTCTTAATAAGGCTCCGGCACGAGCCGTGCCACCCAAAACTACATGACCATACCGCCGTTTACGCTCAACACTTGACCAGTCACGTAAGAGGCTTCGTCAGAAGCCAAGAACGCGACCGCTTTGGCAATATCATCCGGAGTCCCGAAACAGGACAACGGGATGTTAGCCAGCATCTGGTCACGCAATTCTTGCGAAAGGGCGTCCGTCATCTTAGACGAAATGAAACCCGGCGCGATCGCGTTGACACGCACCCCACGGGACGCCAACTCTTTGGCCGTGGATTTGGTCAAGGCTATCACTCCGGCTTTCGAAGCCGCATAGTTACACTGACCCGCATTGCCGATCAGTCCGATCACCGAGGCGATATTGACAATCGCCCCACCGCGCTGTTTCATCATCGGACGGGCCACGGCGCGCGTGAACAGAAAGGTCCCTTTCAGGTTCACCCGCAGCACCGCGTCCCAATCGTCATCAGACATGCGCACCAAAAGCGTGTCTTTGGTGATGCCGGCATTGTTGACCATGACGTCAATCCTGCCGAACTCCTTCAGCACCTCGGCAACACAGGCATTCACAGCCTCGGAATCTCCCACATCCACCGCCAGGGGCAGGGCCTTACGCCCCATCCCACGGACAGCTTCCGCAGTCTCAGCAAGCCATTCGGCCTGCAAATCACAAATAACCAGAGAGGCGCCTTCACGCGCCAACCTTTCGGCGATGGCGCGCCCTATGCCGCGCGCGGCACCCGTGACAACCGCCACTTTGCCTTCAAAATCTCCCATCAGAACATCTCCTTCATCAAAAAATCATCTTGAAATCAGCAGGACAAAGCAGTTGCCGTCTGCTCCAGCGACGCAACATCCTGCACATTGAGCATGGCGACCGACTTGTCGATACGCCTGACCAGCCCAGAAAGCACCTTGCCCGGGCCGAACTCAACAAAACGGCCCGCCCCGTCACCGATCGCATATTTGACGCAATCCGACCAGCGCACCGATTCCGTGACCTGACGCAACATCGCGCCCTTGATGGCCGCAGGGTCGTTCTGGTGCGGCTTCCCGCTGACATTCGCCAACACCGGGAATTCCGGCACTTTGAACTCGATACTGTCCAAAACATCGGCGAGTTTTTCACGGGCTGAAGCCATCAGCGGCGAGTGGAAAGCTCCCGCGACATTAAGGACAATCGCCTTGACCCCGATATCGCCGGCGACTTCCGCCGCAGCCGCCACGTTATCCTTGGTCCCCGACAACACCACCTGCGAATCGGAGTTAATGTTCGCGACCGTCACACCCGCGCGCTCACAGATGGCCTTGATCTGGTCGTCTGCCGCGCCCATGATGCTCACCATCCCGCTGGGCTGCGCCTCACACGCCTCCTGCATGAAACGGCCGCGCGCCTCGAGCACCTTCAGCGCCGAAGCGAAATCAAGAACGCCCGCCACATGCAACGCCGTCCACTCCCCCAAGCTTAACCCGCCCGCTATTTTGAAATCCGCAGAAGCGCAGCGTTTGCGTAAAGCCCGGTACGCCGCCACACTGACCGTAAAGATCGCGGGCTGGCAGACGTTTGATTTGGTCAACTCTTCTGCGGGCCCTTCAAAGCACAACTTAGCCAGATCAACCCCCAGTGCTTCGCCAGCTTTTTCAAACAGAGCCGCGATTTCAGCGTCTTCCGCCAAATCCTTACCCATGCCTGGGAACTGGGCGCCCTGTCCCGCGAAAACACACACGTCAAAACTCATTCACAATCCTTCGAAATCAAATCCGCTGGTTTTTTACAAAACCGCCAAAAACGTCAAACTAGTACCACTGCCATGACTAATAACTTTAACATACGCCCATATTCAAAGCTACCGGAAAAAATCAGTCCCCAATCCAGCCGCTTCCAACGCCCTGATCTTCTCCGTGATTACATCCGAGATGTTACCGGACGCGGCAGCCGCGGCAGCTATGATCGCATGATAAATAGCGCGGTAGGTTGAAGCCCCGTGCGTGATGATCACAGTTCCGGGCACCCCCAACAACGGCGCGCCACCGTAAATCTCCGGGTCCATGCGGTGTTTGAGCGTTTCCAGCGCACCCTTCAGCAACAAAGCCCCGAACATACGCACGGGATGCCTGAAAAACTCCCTTTTCATCCAATAGCTAACCGCGTGAACCACACTCTCTGTGGTTTTCAAAACCACATTGCCCACAAACCCGTCGCACACGACCACATCGGTCTTCCCTAGAAAAAGGTCATTGCCCTCTATATTGCCGCGAAACTTCACGCCCGTCTTCTGGATCAACGAAAAAGCCTTCTTGGTCATCTCGTTGCCCTTGCAATCCTCGGTACCGATGCTCAACAACCCCACCACCGGCTGGGTGCGCTTAAGCACATGCACAGAATAGACACTGCCCATGACCGCAAACTGGGCCAGCCACGTCCCGTCGCAATCCATGTTGGCTCCCGCGTCCAGCAACAACAACGGCCGCTTGGGCTGCCGCGTCGGTATAACCGTGGCGATGGCCGGACGCAACACCCCCGGGAGCCTGCCGAGATTCAAGACCGCCGCAGCAGTCACGGCGCCCGAATTGCCTGCAGAAACCATCGCGTCCGCCTGCTTTCTTTTGAGCAGGTCCATGCAGATGTTGATCGAGCAAAGCTTTTTCTTGCGCACTGCCGTCACCGGCGATTCGTCCATGCCGATCGATTGCGCCGCATGCACGATCTCAAGCTTGCTGTTGTCTACCTTCGGCCACCGGGCCAGTTCTTCACGAACCCGCCCCTCATCGCCCACCAAAAGCAACTGGTCAATCTCTTTAATGCGGCTGGAAGCTTCAAGCGCGCCCCGCACTATCTCTTGCGGCGCGTGATCCCCCCCCATCATGTCGAGAGCAATTCGCATCATAAATCCCGTATGCGCATCTCACGCAAAAAGTTCCCGCCAACAACGGGAACCTTTCACGCACACACGGCTGCCACAGCCCGTCACTCGGACACTGTCAGGACTTTACGCCCCTTATACATGCCGCAGGCGGAACACACACGATGCGCCTGCTGTGCTGCTCCGCAACTCTTGCAGGCCTGAACTTGGGCCACTTTGGCCTTGATATGGCCCTTGCGCTGGTTTTTGCGCATTTTCGATGTTCTTCGTTTGGGTACAGCCATTTTTCCTCTCCTCTATCGGTCTCGCCGCCGCAGCTCTGCCGCGACTTTTAATGCCGACCGTAACCTATCCTAAAAAACCTCAGGCTTAAGCGCGTCTAACGCCGACCATTTACTGTCTTCAACCTTCTGGACGCATTCACATGCGCCTTTGTTCAGGTTCGCGCCGCAGCCCACGCAAAGGCCTCGGCACGTTTCGTCACAAACCGGATAACCGGGAAGGGCAAGTATGATAACCTCCCGGATATCAGCGGTCAAGTCCACGAAGTCAGTTTGATCGTTTATTTCCATCGCGCAAAAGAAATCATCGTCAGCGACTTGCGTTTCAAAATCCTCCGCGCACCGCGAACATACGCACCGTAAACGCTGGCTGACCGTCCCGCGCGACAGAAGCTGGTTACCTACCGCCTCCACCCTTATATCGTAGACCATCCCGCCGACCGGGATCACAAACTCGCTCTCTCCCAGCTCCAACAGATCCGGCGCGGTCTCGCCCCGATACCATTCGCCGCCCTTGTCCAAGCGGGCGAAATCAACGATCAAACGCCCCTGACCCTGCAACTTCGCCTCCTGCCTTTAATTCCTGCTCCGCATGAGCGCGCCTGTAAGAATCGATTTGCCTTTGAACCGCTCTGGGCACAAACGCGCTGGTTTCGCCGCCGTAACGCGATATCTCCCGCACCGTGCTGGCCGTCACGTAACTGTAGTTCTCGTTCGGCATCATGAACAGAGTCTCGATCGTCGGCGCCAGCTTGCGGTTGGTCAGAGCCATCTGAAACTCATACTCGAAATCAGAATAAACGCGCAGGCCGCGCACGATCACCCTGATTTTCTTGCGGCGGCAGTAGTCCACAAGCAGACAGTTGAGGCTATCCACTTCCACGTTTGTGATGCCGGCATCCGCCAAGCTCTCTTGGATCATGGACATGCGCGTTTTCAGATCAAACATGCCTGTCGCCTTATTGGAAAATTCCGCCACCACCACAACCACGCGGTCGAAAAGCTCCGCGCTGCGGCGCACAAGGTCGAAATGACCCAATGTCAACGGATCAAACGTACCGGGATACACGGCTGTATTTTGCATAATACCACTCATAAACAATCATGCGGGGGCAAGCCCGCAAACCAACCTGTACAAGACCAGGCGCGCGCGACCATACGTGCGGTCACGCAGCAACGTCCAGCCCTTAGCCTCTTCGGCAACGCTGTCCCTAGGCATCTCGGCCACAAAAAACCCGCCCGGGCACAACACCTTGCCTTCCGCCACAAGTCCCATCACCTCCGCAAAACCCGGCTGCTGGCCTGCAAGATAAGGCGGATCGGCAAAAACGATATCGGCCTGCCGCCCCGCGCCTGCAAACTTGAGCCACCGCAACACATCACAACAAACCGCCTCGCCCGCATCCACAGCCAAAGCGCTCGCGTTCACTTTGATGATCGCGACGTTGCGCGGGTCCTTCTCCACCCACACCACACTGCGCGCGCCTCTGCTCAAAGCCTCCAAACCCACAACGCCTGACCCCGCAAAAAGATCAACGAAGTCGGCGCCGCCAATCACGTCCGCCAGCATGGAGAACAAAGCCTCGCGCACCCGGTCCTGCGTGGGCCGCACTTTCTGCCCCGCCGGAACCTTGACCTTACGGCCACACATTTCTCCACCTGATATGCGCATTCGGTTTCATAATAGCGGAAAACCATGCGCCAAAGCAACAACCTTCAAAACGCTAACGTCACGCGCTTCATGTAAGCCAGCCGCCCGGGGCTCCGGGCGAAAACGGGGTGGTAACTGGAACGTTCAGGTTATCGGTAGGGACGGCTCGCCGAGCCGTCCGCGGCGGTTTCGGCGAAACCGCCCTACCGGCTTTAACACGGCTTTGGCGCGACAAAATGTCCAAGGTAAGAGCAGCCCTCGCGCGGCGAAACACATCGCGCGCAGGTATCTCTTTGGCTTTGCCATCCCGCAGTTGCTGCAGCCGCCGCTCGGCTTCTGCTACCCACAGGCGCAGGTTCTCCTCTTCCTCTGGCGCGTCCAGGCTGATTATGAGTTTCCCGGCCAAACGAGCCCTATCCTCGATTCCAAGTTCCAGCACTTTTGCTTCAAGTGCTTCGATCTTCGCAGCCATACGTTCATCCTTTCGTTGGTTTGCCGGCATCATCTCAAGAGCTGTATCAAGATTCGTCGTACCTAGTGTCAATGTTTTGAATGCCGTTTTTAGTCACCCGGGAGTCCTGAGTATCTGAGTTCCGTGACGGCAAGCCCGAAGGCCTTCATGGGAGGGGTGAAGTAAAATTTCGCCGTAAGACAGAGCGAGCGTTCTCTGTCTATTAGGAAGTGTTGCCCTGACATAACTTCGATCCACTCATCTTTCCCAGTGTATTCTCGCACATAGGGAATCACATGGTCACGAAAGATTTTTACTGCCGTTCTTTTTTTAAAGAACTCTCTTGGTTTAAGGACGAATGAGAAGTTGACCAAACCTTCGGTTCTGTGAAACGCCGTGTCGAGTGCTACCACCATCATCGGTCCCTTCATGATGTAA
>Ga0255347_1001906_pt1 | contig 31256 bp, 26 predicted proteins | sample wastewater_treat_2_FD_192479 | JGI IMG/M metagenome (GOLD analysis project Ga0255347, IMG submission 192479) | Wastewater microbial communities from Lulu Island WWTP, Vancouver, Canada - plant24 | ecosystem: Engineered > WWTP > Wastewater > Unclassified | place: Canada: Vancouver, British... | reverse complement strand
AGCCTGGTTGCGGTTGCGCGGGGTCATCAAGTATTTGGGCTAACCCATCATCACGGTTTACGGGGTGTGCCGTTTAACAATCTAACGATCAACTTGCTTGAAACCCGAGATGCATTGATTAAGATTGAAAAAACAAAGCCTGAAGCAATTATTCATTGTGCTGCAATTGCTGACCTGAACCGGGCAGAAAAACAACCCGAATTAGCAAATCGAATGAATTGCGATGTACCTGGCAATCTCGCTGTTGCCGCATCACGATGGGGTATTCCGATGATCCATATCTCCACGGACGCCGTATTTGATGGTGTAACCGGGGGATATACAGAAGATTCACCGACAAACCCTTTGAGTGTATATGCTAAAACGAAGTTGGAAGGTGAACAAGCTGTCCAAAAAGCACATCCGGATGCGATTGTTGCCCGGGTGGTATTCTTTGGTTGGAGCATGTCCGGGAACCGTAGTCTGGCTGAATTTTTCTTCAACAACCTGAGCATGGAACAAGAAATAAAAGGCTTCACGGATACCCTGTTTTGTCCGCTGTACACAGAAGATCTAGCTGAGGTTTTGCTAGAGATGTTAGCAGCACGATTATCGGGTCTTTTCCATGTTGTCAGCCCGGAACACTTGAGTAAATATGAATTTGGTTTGCGTATTGCAGAAAAGTTCGGATTAAGAACTGATTTGATTGAACCCATCCGTATGCAAGAGGTGGCGCGTGGTGCACCTCGGGCTTTGAATTTGGTGTTAAATCCGGAAAAAGTCCAGGCTGCGCTTGGCCACCCTTTGCCTTCGGTAAACGCAGGAATTACCCGGTTACATCAACGCTGGCAAGAAACCTTTCCTAAAAAGTTACAGTCTTACGCGATTTAAAAAAGACTAATGAATGCATTATTGATTAGGAGGCATGATGGATATAAAAATTGCTGATCGCTTGATAGGCGATGCCCATCCCACATATTTTATTGCTGATATTGCTGCCAACCATGATGGTAGTTTGGAGCGTGCGAAACTGCTGATCCGTTTGGCAAAAGAGGCTGGTGCAGACGCCGCCAAGTTTCAAAACTTTCAGGCGCCAAAAATTGTCTCCGATTATGGTTTCAGCCATATGAACGCCCAGGTTTCGCATCAAGCCAAGTGGAAAAAGTCGGTTACGGAAGTATATGCAGAAGCATCGATCCCCTTTGAGTGGACTCCGGTACTGAAGGCTGCCTGTGAAGAGATTGGAATTGATTATTTCTCATCGCCCTATGATTTTGAAGCCATCGACATGCTGGATGATTTTGTACCCGCATACAAAATTGGATCGGGCGATATTACCTGGATCGAAGCAGTAGAGCGGATAGCCAGCAAAGGAAAGCCTGTACTGCTTGCCACCGGCGCATCCGACATCGGCGATGTTCAACGGGCAGTCCATGCCATTTTAGAAATCAACCCACAACTTGTTTTAATGCAATGCAACACCAATTACACCGCTGAAGACGGAAATTTTGATCATATTCACCTGAATGTTTTGAAAACTTTCCGCTGTATGTTCCCAGATTTGGTGTTGGGTTTGTCGGATCATACACACGGGCATGCAACGGTACTCGGTGCGGTAGCCCTGGGTGCTCGGGTGATTGAAAAACACTTTACCGATGATAATAATCGGGTTGGGCCTGATCATCCTTTTGCCATGAACCCGGAAACATGGGCAGCAATGGTCAAAGCCACGCGTCAACTTGAGCGGGCAATGGGATCGGGTGATAAATTTGTGGCATCCAACGAACAAGAGACGGTCATCATTCAACGGCGCTGCTTACGGGCTGCCCGTGAAATTGAACCGGGTGAGATTATAACCCGGGATATGATTGACGTGCTTCGCCCAGCCACAGCCGGCGCGATTTTACCCTATGAAATAAATGACGTAATTGGGCTCACGGCGCTGGTGCGTATTCCGGGCGGACAGGCTTTGACCTGGACGCAATTTGGCGAGCACTAGATAATTCTCTTGAGAACGTTATTGAAGGATTATGATCTGATGCGGGTTCTTTATTTCACAGCACAGGACAGTCCTCATGACCAGAGATTTTTATCCGCTCTGTCAGAGACCAAACTTCAGGTGCATAGCCTGTGTATGCGCGCCTGTCAGCCCAAGACGCCAGCGGGAATTACTGAATTGAAGTGGGAGGAAGATTTTCCGGATTGGTCCCATTGGAAGGGCTGGCAGGAGGGTATAAACCAATTAAAGCATATCCTAAAAACGGTAAAACCGAATCTGGTCCATGCAGGGCCGCTTCAAGGGCCTGCTCTGGCAATCGCACTCGCCGAATTCAATCCGCTGGTAAGCATGTCCTGGGGATTTGATCTTTTGCGTAATGCACACCGCAGTCCCTGGATGCGCAGAACCACTGCATATACCCTTAAGCGCACTGCTGTTCTGGTTGCTGATTGTCAGGCTGTTGCTGATCAGGCAATCGGTTTCGGCTTTTCCCCTGAACGGATTGTTCGTTTTCCCTGGGGTGTGGATTTGGATCATTTTTCGCCTGATAAAGCAGAGAAGGCAGGACAAGATTTAAAACAATCTTTGGGCTGGCAAGAGAAATTTGTTTTGATTTGCAATCGCACCTGGTCTGTGCCTTATGGTGTTGATGACCTGGCGCAGGCATTTGTAAGCGCTTATCAAAAATTTCCCGATTTGCGGCTTTTGCTGGCGGGAGATGGACCGCAATCTGAACTTATTCAGCGTATCCTTGCCCCTGTTGGTGCTGCCGTTCACTTTCCAGGCCGGATTAATCGAGAAAATTTACCTGCTTTTTATGGTGCTGGCGATTTATTTATCAGCCCTTCACACTGCGATGGGTCGTCGGTGTCTTTATTGGAAGCGCTGGCTTGTGGGCGGCCGGTGTTGGTTTCAGATATTCTTAGTAATCGCGAATGGGTCAGCCCCGGTGATGTGGGTGATCTGTTTCGAGATGGTGACATTTCTGATTTGACGGACAAAATTTTAAATCTTACCAATGACTCGGATCTGGTAAGTTATGGTCGACGTGCGAGGTTACTGGCAGAGAAGCGTGCAGATTGGCATGTTAATTTTCAAAAACTAATTTCTGCCTATGAATTGGCTTTGAAATTGAATGTTAAAACCGAGATGTGAACCAAATTCAGCCTATAGCAGAACAAGTGTAAATGCGTTAAAATGCAGAAGCGTGAATTAACGTTAAAAACAAAAAATACGATTAAAAAATATATCAAATGAAAAAAATACCAATAATTCTTGTGATTCTTACGCTATTCCTGGCAGGAATGGCTTGTAATTTCCCATTTAAAAAGATTGATGAAGAAATCCCTGCTGTTGTGGAACCAATAGAAGGCTATCGAGAAGAAAAAAGATCCTATGATGATAGCATCGTCACCTTTTTAATTCCCAATTCCTATTATGTGGGAGACACTTCAGAGTTGAGCAGTTTGCGTGAAAACCTCGACATGGGCTCGGTTGACCTGAACAACCTGTTTACAATTGCTCAAGAGGGTATTATTGCCTGGGGTTATGATACTGGAAGTGCAGCAGAGATTCCGACCAGTTTTGTGGTGATGAAAAACCAGGAATATGCAGCCATGCCTTTAGGGCTTATTTCCACACTGGCGACCTCTCTTTTGGGAAATAATATTGAGATTATGCAAGAAACCCGCCAATCGATTGCTGGGCGTGACACTTTGCGTTGGATCACAGTGACGAAAGAAGCTGGTTTGGAATTGATGCAGGTCGTATACGTTTTTAAATATTCGGGCGTTATATATTTAATCGCTTTCAATGCTGATTCGCATGAAGTATACGGACAATTGCAAAATTATGATCTCATCGTGGCTTCCTTGCGGATAGAAGATTTGGAGTAACCATTTCAATACAATGCAATCGAGAGACCCTTCTGTTGTTGCCATAATTCAAGCACGAATGGGCTCCAGCCGCCTGCCTGGGAAAGTGCTTAAAGAGATTTGCGGAAAACCAATGCTCGTTCATCAGGTGATGCGGGTACGTCGAGCAGCAACAATTGGTCAGGTAGTTGTAGCAACGACATTTAACCCGGAAGATGACCAAATTGCCCAGGTCTGTCGAGATTTTAGCATCCCTTATTTTCGTGGCAATCCGCACGACGTCCTTGATCGGTATTACCGGACAGCAGGTTTGTTTCATGCGCAAACAATTGTGCGTCTGACCGGGGACTGTCCGGTGATTGATCCAAAAATGATTGATTGGACCGTACAGAGTTATTTTGAAGCAAAGGTTGATTTTGCTGCTAATCGCCTTCCACCGCCCTGGAATCGCACCACGCCGATCGGTATGGATACCGAGGTGGTGAGTTTTGATAACCTGGCACTTGCATGGTGTGAAGCAGAGAAAAAACACGAGCGAGAACATGTCATGCCCTATTTTTATCAACAAGAAGGGCGTTTTAAGGTCCTATTGCTACAGCATGAACCCGATTTAAGTCATTACCGCCTGACGGTGGATACACCTGAAGACCTTGATTTGATTCGACAGATTTTCAAATATTTTGGTTGTTCGAACGAATTTTCGTTGGATGATATGATCGCCTTGTTGGAACAACGTCCCGATTTGGTTGCTTTGAATGCACAAGTAATTCACAAAGACTACCAGGAAATTGACCCGCGTAGTTAAAACTTGCAATGGAGATGTGATGATTAAAAATTCAGCGCTGAAAGAACAACAGAAAACCTGGGTTAATTGGGTACTATTGCTGTTATTCCTTGCAATTCTAGCCTGGTTAGCGCGCTATTGGATGAGTGCTGACTTTGGGTTCTATGAGGATGATTTAACCTATATCCCAGGTGTTATTGATTCAAACTTCGCTGAAATCAGGCAATTGGCAGCACAACTTTCTACCATGGCACACCAGGGGCGACCGTTGATGTGGTTTTGGGTGATCATGTTCAGCTACCTGGGCTGGAACGTAGGTGGTTTGCAGGGAATGTACATTATTGGCTATCTACTCTGGCTGGTAAATATTATTTTATTTGTGCTCTTGCTACGCCGATTAAAGGCTCCTGCGATATTTAGTGTCATTGGTGGCTTGGTATATGTCCTTTTTTCAGCGGATACCAACCAGGCATTTTTATTCAATGCACTCGGACTCCAACCTGCTTTATCTTTTTTATTAATTGCTTTGCACGTATACCTGGGTAAAGAAAAAACCAGCTGGCTGGCTTACTTGTTTCTGGTTCTTGTGTTAATTAACTATGAAACACCCTTCTGGCTGTTTCTGGCAGCTCCCTTGTTAAGAGAAGAGAAAAATAAAATTTTAATTAGAAAAGTTGTGGTTAACTTCCTGGTGATGGTAGCCATCTTTATTATGATTTATTTTATACGCCAACTTTCTGGGGATTCACGCGTGGCAGCATTATCTTTTAAGGAAATGTTCATCACACCAATTAAGCACATGGCAATTGGTCCTGCAGTTAGTATGGGTATTTATTTCCTCAGGCCTTTTCTGGTTTTGCGAGCAATCTCAGTGAATTTGGTGTTAGCTATCCTTATTTCAGCATTAACATTTTTTGCTTTACAGTATTGGGCTATTTACACCGATAAATTGCAATATGTAAATTATTTCCCGTTTAAAAAAGGTTGGTGGTTAAATCTATCCCCTGAAGTTCAACGAGAAATACGCCTTTTGCTGGCTGGTTTGATCATGCTAGCATTTGCTTATCCCCTGACGATTATTTTGCGTCCCTATGCAATTAGCGGGCGGGAAACCAGGGTTCATTTTGCAGGTGTGGTTGGAACTGCATTGATTGGCGCTAGCATGATGACCCTGATAATGAGAGCATTGAAAAACAAAGGCATAAAAGTAGTTTTTTTGGGTTTGGTCTGCCTAATATTAGGGATGAATTTTGCCTTTGGATTTGTGATCCAAAAAGCGTATGTGCGAGCCTGGGATTTGCAGAAAGAATTCTGGCAGACTTTGATTCCAATGATTTCGGATTCTGTTGATGGAACTGCTATTCTGGTTGAACCTTCGGGTATCGAGGATGTACTATATATTGATGCAAACACTTGGGTTGTGCCGCGCATACTGGATCGATTGTATATTTTCCCGAATGAATGGGAACAAACACCTGCGGCTTATCGATTAGTCCCGTTTTGGGAAGATAGTATCGTCAGGGAACCGCATTACTTTACGATTGACTACAAGAATAGTTTTGTCCCAATGAAAACTTTTGAAGAAATTGACCAAAGTTTGGCAATTTATATAACGACTTCGGATGGAAAAATGGAGCGGCAAACAACGATGAATATCAATGATGAAATAATTACGCTAAAATCGATTGGTCCAGATATTTTTTCGACTTTAGAGACGACCACGCTATACGATTTGATGATTTTGGATGATATTCTTCCTTGAAATTCGGTTAAGCGAGTTTGTGAAATGTGTTTATTATGTGGCTCACAACAAAACAAGGTGTTTGCAGAGGTTGAATCCTTTGGCTTTCCACTGGTCTATTACCAGTGTGAAAATTGCGGATTGATCTATCAATCACCGCAGAGCAGTCAGGCTGCTGATCCTGATTTCTATGCTGAAACTTACCGCAAAATTTACCAATCAACGGATGAGCCCACATCTAAAGACCTGTGGGTGCAGGAACAACGGGCTTTAGCGCTTGTTAAAATCCTGCAAACAGCCCTCGATAATCCCCCACAGCGTGCTTTGGATATTGGTGCATCGACTGGGATATTGCTGGAAAGCATTAGAAATGCCTTCGGTAGTGATGTGGTCGGGGTTGAACCAGGAGATGCTTATCGAAGGCATGCACAAACCCGAGGCATTGAAATGTATGCCACACTGGATGAAATTCTGGAAAACAACTTGCCCCAGTTTGATCTGATCAGCATGATTCATGTTCTGGAACACTTGCCAGACCCGATCAGTACATTATCTACAATTCGCAAAAACCTGTTAAAGGAAAGCGGGGTGTTATTGCTCGAGGTGCCTAATTTTTACGCCCATGACAGTTATGAATTGGCACACCTGGTCTGTTATACGCCGCACTCTCTACAAACCGTGTTGAGGCAAGCTGGATATCATGTATTCTTTTTTCTTCGCCATGGCTTTCCGCGTTCATCATTTTTAAACCTTTACCTGACATTGTTGGCACAACCTTTGCCAGACGAGGCGCGCCAACCAGCAATTTCACCAGATCGACTGGTGGGATTAAAACGCGAGGCAGGGATGCTTTACCGACGGTTGATTCAAAAACTGTTTCCCCATAAAGCCTGGTTATCCTTACCAAACGAAAGAACTGACTGAACAATGCCGCTATTGACCCTCTTTACCGCACCCAAACCATTTGTCAACCCGCATATCCAGGTGATTCAGCGCAATATGCTGTTAAATTGGCTGGCATTAGGAGACGCGGTTGAAGTGGTTGTGATTGGGGATGAGCCTGGAATTGCTGCCCACTGCCGAGAATTGGGGATAAAGCATCTTCCGGATGTGGGTTGCAATGAATGGGGGACACCGTTGATCAGTTCGATTTTCTCCCTGGCGCGTGGTGCAAATCAATCCCCATTCTTGGCTTATGCTAACGCTGATATCCTCTTTTTACCGGATTTACTGGAGGCTGTTCGCAGGCTCTCTGGTGAGAAAGAACAATTTTTAGGCGTTGGACAACGCTGGGATATGAATATCGAAACGCCTTTAGATTTTTCTGAAGGCTGGGAAGAGTTATTGTTGACGCGTATCAGGAATGAGGGAGTTTTACACGGACAAACAGGAAGTGACTATTTTATTTTCCCTCGAACCTGTTTTCACGAGATCCCAGATTTCGCAGTAGGACGGGCAGGATGGGACAACTGGATGATATATCGAGCGAGGCGGGAGGGCTGGCCGGTGATAGACCTTTCGGGGGTGGTGAATATCGTGCACCAGAACCACGATTACCACCACCTGCCAGGCGGTATTGTGCATTATCACCAACCGGAGACCAGTGTTAACGTGCGTTTAGGCGGCGGTCGACTGACAGTTTTTACATTGCAGGATGTTACCCATGAACTGAAACCCGATGGATTAAAACGAAAAAGCCTGGATTGGTCTGGATTCTGGCGTGAAGTTGAGATATTTCCCATTATTAAGTTGCATTCACGCTTTTTAGGATGGTTGTTTTTCACCTTATTCCACCCGGTTAAAGCATTTAATATGTTCAAAGGTTGGCTCTCGTATAAAATTAATAGCTTAAAGAAGTGAACGGATCATAAGGAACAGACTAAAAAATGGCCCGTATTGGTATTAATCCTTCAAGGAATAAGACTTTAGATTTTTCACCTGCCCGTGTAACGGTGGCAGTGCTAGTATATGCCCCACATCAAGCAGGTTATTTTCAACATCGCCTGGATGTGACCCGTTTGACACTTGAGAGCATTATAACCAATACAAAAGAGCCCTTTGATCTGCTTGTTTTTGATAATGGCAGCTGTCCAGAAATGGTGACCTACCTTCAAGAATTATATGATAGGGGGGCTATAGATTATCTACTGCTTTCGAAAAAGAATATCGGTAAGCTTAATGCACTTAAGATCATTGTAAATTCAGCACCAGGCGAAATTCTCGCCTATTCCGATGACGATGTACTTCATTTACCGGGCTGGTTGACGGAACATTTGAAAATCATTGATACTTATCCTAATGTTGGTGCGGTGACAGGTTTTTATATCCGGCAACGTGTGGCGATGAGTTCCAATAGTACGATCGATTTCGCTAGACAAGCAGGTTTGATCTCACAACAGGGTTTGTTAATGCCCATTAAGTGGGAGGAGGAATACATAGAGAACAGTGGGCGGTCATGGGAAACTTACCAATCTGAAGTGGCTGGAATTGAAGATATCATCCTTAACTACAAGGGATTGGAAGCCTGGGTTTCAGCGCATCATTTCCAAATGGTTTGCCCTAAAATTGTGCTTCAGGAAATTTTAACGGAGATGCTACCTGGCGGGTGGAGTGAACAAATAATGGGCCGTATGGTAGAGATGGATGATTTGATGGATTCAAAAGGCTATTTACGTTTGTGCACCCGCCAACAAACCATGCGACTATTGGGCAATGCTATATCTGATGAAGTGGCAAAACTGGCCTCACAGATGGGTCTGTCAGTGGAAGCGGCAACCACTAAACCGGCACCGAAGGGCTTTATGCAACGCTTGGCCGGCGTGAGTTGGATCAGGTATATCTTACAGGGAATCGTAAATCGTATCTATCACTGGCTGAATTGAACACGTTGTAGCCAGTGAAACTAATGTTTAAACAGGAATACGTGCGTGAAATTATTAATTGCAGGTTTAGGTTCAATTGGCAGGCGTCACCTGCGGAATCTGGTTACCCTGGGTGAACGGGATATTACGCTTTATCGCACCCATCAAAGCACCTTGCCAGATGATGAACTGGCAGATTTTCCAGTTGAGACGAATCTAGCAGAAGCCCTGGCTAACCAACCAGATGCGGTCATAGTGGCAAACCCAACTGCCTTACATTTAGATGTAGCCCTACCCGCTGCACAAGCTGGATGCCATCTACTGATTGAAAAACCGGTGGCTCCAAAAATGGGGCCGGACGTGCAAAACCTGTTGATGGCGGTGAATGACGCCAAAGTTAAAACATTAGTAGGATTTCAATTTCGATTCCACCCGGTTTTAGAACAATTAAAAACTATTTTGGATTTTGGGAAAATCGGGCGACCGCTTTGCTTTCGAGCCCATTGGGGAGAATTTCTGCCGGATTGGCATCCCTGGGAGGATTACCGTCAGGGATACGCGGCTCGGGCAGACCTGGGGGGCGGTGTTGTTAACACGCTTTGCCACCCTTTGGATTACTTACGCTGGTTGTTTGGTGAGGCGCAATCACTGAGCGCGCATACTGACAAGATTTCTGATTTGGAAATCGATGTCGAAGATTTTGCAGAGATCACATTGCGGTTTGAAAACGGCGTGGTCGGTTCGGTTCACCTGGATTATTTTCAACGACCACCAGCTCACTGGCTGGAAATTACCTGCACAAACGGTTATCTTCGTTGGGATAATGATTCGGGTATCGCCCGTGTCTTTTATGTCCACGAGAACCGCTGGGACGAAATCCAATCATCATCTGGTTTTGAACGAAACACCCTGTTCCTAGCAGAAATGGAACATTTTCTATCCTTAATCAAAAAAGGGGGAGCCTCCCGTTGTAATTTGGAAGACGGGATAAAAACTATGAAATTGATTGAATCTATTTATTACTCGAGTACAACCAAAAAAGAGATCGTTCTAAAATAAGCCATAAAAATTACAAAGCGGCAATCAACTGACAGGCATTTAATTATTTAATTTCTAATTGGTTCAAAGATCGCTTTCAATGAAATATCTTGAGAGGTGCTGATTGTAATTTCTTGGAGCTCGGGATCTATGTCAATGGAGCTTTCCCAACCCACGAACTGATATCCCGGGTTTGGAATAGCACGAATGCGGATTGGAATATGACTGAAGTAATCACCCTGCCAAAATCCCGGATCGGTTACGCCAACCGTGTCACTTGTGATTTCAATGCTGTTAATCGCGATTGTTCCCATTGTTGTGTCTGTCAATAATGTGACCTTAAAATAACCTTCAAGCTCTGGGAAATTCTTTAGCATTTGTCTCCACCTTAACGATCGCCGACTTTTTATGCGGTCAAGGGCAAGCGCTTTGTTCTCCTGCCAATCAAAGTCAGTTTGCCAACGCTCTTGATGTTCCGAAATATAAGGTTCTAGCTCATCCGCCATCTTTAGGAAATGGTCAACTTCAACAGATGTGAGGAAATAAGTATTGCTCATGTCCGCAAAGGTATTGAAAAAAAGATGTTTGAAGGCTTCGTTTGCTAATAATTTAATAAAAAGAGGATGAGGACGAATCTCTTCATTGATTACATGATCAACCATATCATATTGTGAATCAACGCTAACTCTGAGACCCTGGTCCATATCAAATTGTATCCAACGCCATCGCCCGCCTTCTCTATGGGGTCTCCACATGGCTTCATTATGTGTGGGCCAATCCTTTTTTCCGGTAAATACACAATGGACAATGTAGGTTAAAAAGTTTTCGATATCCATTTGCGTTTGGATGTAAGCGTAAACATTGTCGTCGCTTACATCGTTGTTTTCTACAAACTCCAACAACGCAAACCAGTGGGATGGATCACCTTCATCAATAAAGTCTATTGTTCCTAATTGCAAAATGTCGAGAGGGACATCTTCCCAATTGTAATAATGCGATTGGAAATATTCTCGGTTTTTAATCGCTTCGCGTAACTCATACAGCCCCCAATATTCGCCGTTTACGAATAGAACGACAGGTCGATAATCTTGAATATCTAAATCTGAATGAGCTAAAAGTGTTTGATGGAACGCATCTGAGAAAAAGGCTTCCCAATTAACTGCAGTACCCCAACCCCGTACGATAAATCTACGGAATTCAGTGAGCTGGTTTGCTTTTGAAAGTGAGTCTTGGAAAATTGGATATTGAATACTCCCTTCACCAAGCCAGGGATGCGCAATAACATGAAAACCTTTTTGCGGATTGGAGACCGAAGTGTTTCCATGCAATTTAATCTCATAAAGTCCGCTAAATCCTTCTTTCCCCCCTTTTTCAAAAAACTCGAGATTTGCTGGCACCAAGTTTTTAGGTGTGTAAAAAGGATAGTCATCTGCGCCAGTATTAAAAATTCCATACTCACTTCCAAACAGTGCATCATAATCACCTGTTAAAGAAACAACCGCTATTGTGTTGTAAAAATCATGGATGTTTTCATCAACAAAAAAGGTATGGGTAATGATTTCACTTTGGATATCTTTTTGGTGATCGTAAGCAATGGCTCTAACTACAGTTGCTTTAAACACTTCTGATTTTGGTGGCATCCAGGGAATTTTGTTCTCAACATGTGTTGTATTTATGGTTGAAAAAATGTTGTCATCGCCAGCCCGACTCTTAATGAGAATTGGTTCTGAGTATTTATATGTTTTTTGGTAAGGTGATTTCGGAGAAAACACATGCATTGGATTTGGATCGGATCCATCCAATGTAAAATAGATATCGACTTCGCTATTTTCAACGGTTAATTCTAAAAGAAATTCTTCGGTAAAAAAGCCGCTTTGCTGAGAAAAAACAGGGGAGGGTAGTAACCCGGCAACATGTGGAAGAAAAATTGGCTCATGGTTTGTGATATTATCCCAGTAAGGTTTAATTCCCGCCAGAGGATCGTTGCCATCAGCAATTAAAATATTATCCCGGATGTTAACCGTTGCAACAATTCCTTTTTCTTTGTTGTCTTGTAAAGCGCCTGAAGCCATCAACTTTTCTAAAACTGTGAAATCTTTTATTTGACAGTTACGTACATTTAGTCGATTAAGCTTCACCAGGTTTGAAAGAACCCAAACCTGATCTCCAATTGGGACACTTCTTAGGATAAGAGTGGTTAATTGGTTAAAATTTGACAAGACTTCAACAGACTTGATATTAAAATTTGAATGAAGATTGAGATATTCGAGGTTTTTAAGGTTGTACAAATGCGAAATATCTACAATTTTGTTGTTCCGTAAATTCAATTTGCGCAGATTGGTTAATCCTTTAAGGGTGTTAATGTCCTCGATATTGTTTCTGCTCAAATCCAAGATTTCAAGTCGAGTTAGTTTCTCTAAAGAATCAATATCATAAATTTGATTACCGCGTAATTTCAGTACACGTAATTTTCGTAAATTCTTAAGAGGAGAAATATCTGAAACCTGATTATGATTTAGACTTAATATTTCAAGATTGCGAAAATTTGAGATGTATTCGATATTCGAAAAAGAGATCGGCCTGCCCATCTCCGAAATGATAAAATTCTCATCTAAATATAACTCAATTAAATTGAGTTTTTTAATTGCCCCAAAATTAATATTATCAAGATCTATTATGCCATTTTTTTGAAGATTGAGAATATGGAGGTTTTTTAAAGAAGCAAGTGGGCTGATATCGATTATGTTATTGTTTGCTAAATTGAGGATCTCAAGACCACGTATATGCTCAATACCTGATAAATCCGTAATTTGCTTACTTGATAAATCTAGCTCATATAAATCCATTAATTGACTTTGATAAATTGGTTTTCCAAAATGGTCGATTAGCGTGCGGATTTCTTTTTCAAGGTTGGGGTCATTAAAAACAACTTCTGTATCAACCGTCGTTGAAATGGCGAAAATCGTTGAAAGCGAAATAATCAGAATAAGAAATGCCCCAATCTTTTTCTGAAAAGGCGTCATTTATCGGTTACTCCACCCGGGGAATACTAAATCAGGTTGACTGGTTTGAATACCAAATGAAAACTTACTGTTCGGTACTAATTTTAATCCCTGCGATTTGATTAGGCGATTGATCCATTCTGGCAATGGGTTTGAATGTTTAACTTCTAAAACTATCATTTGTTCATGATGCACGTGCCAGCGTATTTTCGCAGGAAAAAGTTCTCGAGATGAGGCGCTTTTTATTCGGTGGTCAAAGGTAATCCGGGTTCCACTGCCATCTTTTGTTTGATAACCTTCACGATGGTATTCAACAAGTGTTTTGGGAATTAAGTTCAGCAAGTGTGTGTGTCGCTCAAAATCCTGTAACACTGGGTCATTTTGATTATTCCAATGGCGATTTCCAAGAAAATTTTGGCAATCTTCAATGGAAACGTAAGAACCAAATTTCTTAGTTAGATTGGCTTCCCTTATTTTCATCTCCACTCGAATAGTTGGACATTCCTCAATAGAATCGGAATAAGTACGAATTCGATATTTTATGCGGTCAGAATTACCGCCAGCTTTCTCAAAAAAAATCTGATAATGTTTCGTGTCAAAGTATAAGCTCCTAACAAGGTATCTTTGACTGGGAGCCTTACGTGTGTAGAAATCTTGCTGTATATATGGATATAGCGCATTTTTAAAAGCAAAATACTGCGCATGGGTACAACGGTACTTGCGCTCAAAACGGGTTGTTGCAGAAAGTACGTCTTCTTCAATCATTTGGAATTATTTTTTTACATTGGCAATGCTAGCTGTGGCGCTAGTAACGAGATATTTGAAATCATGTTAACTTTCTGAAGGTCTTTCAACAAAGTATCAGTATCTATGTTTTTGTCCTGAAAGCGCAACTCGTATACAATTTCCCATAAATCTTCGTTGATTGTCTGCGAACGCATTTTTACATCCTGAGTATATTGACGGATGATATTTAGGATAGGCTCTTGATCATAATCATCTGCTCCAGAGACTACTAAAATATAATCATGATTTTGAGAACGGCCATATTTAATGATATATAAGAAGAAAATCACAATTACTATAAATAAAGATGCTAAGGAAACTAAAGGCCAATTATTTGTTCCAGCGCCTAATCCAACTGCAATAACCCAGAAAATGTAAACCATATCCCGGGTATCCTTGATAGGTGTGCGAAAACGAATGATTGATAATGACCCTACAAGGCCCAAGGACAATACAAGATTTCCTCGGATAAACAACATCACAACAGTAACAATTGGTGCAAGTAAAACGAGGGAAGACATAAAAGATAACTCATAATTTACACCTCGATGGGTAAGTCGGTAAACTTGGGAAATAATAATTCCAATTATTGTGGCTAAAAGCATTGAAAAGATAATATTGAAAATATCATCACTGGTTAATGCCATTCCAGTAAAAACTCTTTGAATAGTGTCAGCAAAATTTTCTAACATAAAAACCTCATTCGCTATTAAGTTGTTCGCGAAAAATATGCAAAATGTGAACTCTAGGGATTTTATCATAGACCATGGGGTCAAACAAGCAAAACATTAACTGAATGGGAACTTTACTCCAAAAATTTTTAAAACAAAAAGCATAGTCGTTCGAAATAACAAATATTTTAGCCTGATCAATAGGGCGGTCTCATTTATCGTTTATCCTTCCCTACTGGTATAATACTAGTCGAAATTATTTTATTGCAAAGGGAAAATAATGCCGGAAATATTGGATAAGTTTTCATTGGAAGGGAGAACAGCTTTAATCACAGGCGGGGCTGGTTTACTGGGTCGCCAATTTTCGCTTACCCTGGGTGAAGCAGGCGCGAATGTTGTGGTTGCCGATCTTGATTTTGAATCTGCCAGAGATTTTGCTCAATCACTGCGAAACAAAGATATTCGAGCAATTGCAGTAAAAGTTGATGTGACCGACCCCAATTCTGTTGAAGCTCTTGTTGATCACACAATCTTTGAGTTTGGACAATTGGATGTGCTGGTAAATAGCGCTGCTCTTGACCCAAAGTTCGATACCCTGAATTTAAACGCACAAAACGCCAATGCTTTTGAAACTTATCCTCTGGAAAAATGGCAACAAGCCATTAATGTTAATCTGACAGGAATGTTTTTGATGTGCCAGGCTTCAGCCAGACAAATGTTGATGCAAAATTACGGTGTTATTATCAATATTTGTTCCACATATGGTTTGGTTGGCCCAGATCAACGCTTGTACGAACGCCCAGATGGCTCACGACAATTCAAACCGGTTTACTATTCGGTTACCAAGGCTGGCGTTTTAGGACTAACGCGTTATCTGGCAACCTATTACGCTGGAAAAGCCATACGAGTAAATGCCTTAACTCCAGGTGGTGTTTATAACCAGCATGATGAAGTTTTCGTGAAATCTTATTCTGCTCGCACCGTGATGGGTCGGATGGCAGAGCAAGATGAGATGAATGGGGCAATTTTATTTTTAGCGTCTGAAGCCTCTTCATATATGACCGGTGCTAACCTGGTGGTGGACGGCGGGTGGACAGCATGGTAAAAAATCGTGAAATCCTGGCCTTAATTCCTGCGCGCAGTGGGTCAAAAGGCATTCCGGGAAAAAACATTAAAAGTTTTGCAGGATTTCCGTTACTCGCCTATAGCGTTTTGGCAGGATTGGGTTCTGAACTGGTTTCACGGGTGATTGTTTCTACTGATGATGAAGAAATTGCTCAGGTTGCGCGTCAGTTTGGTGCTGAGACACCCTTTTTACGCCCCAATCAGTTTGCCCAGGACGATACTTTAGATTTGCCCGTAGCCATGCACTGTTTAGAGTGGCTGTCTGAAAATGAGGATTATCATCCAGAGGTTCTGGTATGGTTGCGTCCGACCTCCCCAATTCGCCCACTCGATTGTGTGGACCGGGCGATCGATCTTTTGCTGGAGCATCCCGAAGCGGATAGTGTGCGTGGCATCGTTCCTGCTGGACAGAATCCCTTCAAAATGTGGACGATTGACAACGATACTCAAAAAATGCTGCCTTTGATGGGCGTAGAGGGCATTCCTGAAGCTTATAATGCACCCCGTCAAGCCTTGCCAAATGTCTACTGGCAGACAGGCCATATCGATGCCTTATGGACAAAAACTGTGTTTGAAAAGCGTTCAATGACCGGTGATTTTGTTCTACCCTTGATGATTGACCCTCGCTATACTGTGGATATTGACTTACCAACAGATTGGCATTCTGCAGAGCAATTAGTTTTAAACAACACTCGCGATTTGAAAATGGTAGACCCTGCAAATATGCGCAGGCGTTTACCCGAAAATGTTCAATTACTCGTGCTTGATTTTGATGGGGTATTGACCGATAACCGGGTATGGGTGGATGAAGACGGTCGGGAAATGGTAGCCGCAAACCGGTCTGATGGTCTGGGGCTTGAAATATTGCGAAAACAGACCGGAATTGATGTAATGGTGCTTTCTCGGGAATCTAATCCGGTAGTGGCAGCCCGCTGTCAAAAGATGAAATTACCTGTATTACAATCAGTGCAAGATAAAGCCAGTGCAATTCAAGGGATTATCGAAAGAAAATCCCTGAATCCTTCGCAGGTAGTTTTTATGGGAAACGATATAAACGACCTTCCTGTTTTTCCCGAGGTCGCTTTCGCAGTAGCGCCTGCAGATGCACATCCTGAGGTCATCAGACAGGCTGACCTGGTCCTTACCAAAACGGGTGGTCATGGGGCGGTGCGGGAGTTGTGTGATATTTTGATACAACGGTTTAAAAACCGATCTTGATTAACGAAGCCGCGAAATAATTGGAGAAATAAATAAATTATGAGCAGAAAGATTCAAATTGGAAACAAGTTGGTAGGAGATGGATACCCTACTTATATCATTGCAGAAATTGGCATCAATCACAATGGACAGGTTGAAGTAGCAAAAGAGTTGATTAAAGCAGCAACCGAAGCCGGTGTTGATGCCGTTAAGTTCCAGAAACGGACTCCGGAACTTTGCGTACCTGAGCATCAAAAGAGTCAGATGCGTGACACACCCTGGGGATATATTTCATATTTAGATTATCGTTACAAAGTAGAATTTGAGCAGGAAGAATTTGAAGAAATCGATGCTTATTGTAAATCAATGGGGATTGACTGGCTGGCCAGTTCATGGGATGTCGAATCGCTAAAATTTATTGACACCTTTAATCCCCCGGCACATAAAGTCCCTTCTGCTCTGTTAACAGATCATGAACTTCTTCGAGCTGTCAAAGCAACTGGAAAACCCGCCATCTTATCAACGGGGATGTCGACAATGGAAGAGATTCAGGCGGCGGTCGATATTCTAGATGTTGAGAACCTCTTGATCTGTCATACCACCAGCAGCTATCCCTGCCCTCCTGAAGAGTTGAATTTAAAGATGATCCAAACTTTAAAAGATACGTTTGACTGTCCCATCGGTTATTCTGGCCACGAGGTAGGTCTGGTGACAACAGCCATTGCGGTCGGGTTGGGCGCCTGTATGGTCGAACGGCATGTCACTTTAGACCGCGCTATGTGGGGCTCCGATCAAGCAGCATCGGTTGAACCCCAGGGAATCCGCACTTTAGTGAAATATATCCGGGTGACAGAAAAAGCTTTGGGTGATGGCGAGAAAAAAGTTTACGACAGTGAACAATCGATCTTAAAAAAACTAAGAAAATATAGCACTTAAGCCACAGGTTTTTCGATGAATTATATTGAACAATCGCAAAGCCTCCTTGCCACCCAGTCCCAACGGCGAAAGATCAACCAAAATATCCAAAAGATGGCAAAGTTGGTGGCAAAGAAAGCTCCAAAACTTGGCGATAAAGAGAAAATCCTCGTATTTAATGCTTCTACACGTATTACCGGTTTAAGCTTGAACGCTGCCTTTGCAATGCTGACAGGCTGGTCTTTACGGTTGCAGGGGGTCCAGATCATTAATTTTGTGTGTCAGCAAGGTATGTCCCGGTGTGTTATGGGAACAGATCGTACCGATGTGTATCGTTTGCCGCCGTGTCAAAAATGTTTGGCGCAGTCGAAAGCAATTTACTCTGGTTCTAAGGTGAAGCGACTGATTTACTCATCGAGCGATGAACTAGCCAGGTTGTTAAAAGATACCAGTTTGGATAATTTGTATCATTTTCGATATGATGATATTCAACTAGGCGATTTGTGCCTGCCTTCAATGCGCTGGATATTGCGACGGCATCACCTGGTGGATGATGAGCCGACGCGTGCCCTTTACCGACATTTCATCCTTTCTGCATACAAAGTTGCTATGCAATTTGATTGGCAATTGATTACCGAATCACCCCGATCCGTTCTGGTATTTAATGGCATGTTTTTCCCGGAGGCATCGGCACGTTGGGTTGCACGTTTGCGTGGAATTCCTGTGATCTCTCACGAAGTTGGCTTAGCCCCTTTTTCTGGTTTCTTTACCGAGGGAGAAGCAACAGCCTATCAGGTTGAAATCCCCGAAACATTCCAGCTCAATACCGCACAGGAAGCCCAACTGGATGCGTACCTTTCAAAGCGATTTGAAGGGGATTTCAGCATGGCAGGGATTAAATTTTGGCCTAAGATGACGATGCTGGATGGGGACTTGTTAACAAAAATGAATGCATTTCGTCAGGTTGTGCCAATTTTCACCAACGTAATTTTTGATACCAGCCAACCTCATGCCAATGTAATCTTCCAGGACATGTTTGCATGGTTAGATCAGATACTAAACGTCATCAAAGCACATCCCGAAACCCTGTTTGTGATCAGGGCGCATCCTGATGAAGCGCGACCCGGAAAAGCCAGCCTGGAAAGCGTCACAGTCTGGATACAGGAACGGGGTGTGGATAAATTACCTAATGTTATCTTCGTAGGTCCGGAGGAGTATTTCAGTTCTTATGAAATGATACAGAGGGCGAAATTCGTGATGATTTACAACTCCACCATTGGAATGGAAGCTGCAATAATGGGGGCATCCGTGTTGTGCGCGGGTAAAGCGCGTTTCACCCAATTAGATACGGTTTTCTTCCCAAAATCACAAAGCGAATATCTGGACTTATTAGAACATTTTTTGGAATCTGATGCAGTTGTTGCTCCAGAAGAGCATCGGATAAATGCCAGGCGCTTTCTCTATTTTCAACTTTTCCGCACTTCGTTGCCTTTTGATCACTTTTTAGAGCCGGATGGCATTTGGCCGGGTTTTGTAAAATTAAAAGATTTTGCCCTTGAAGACCTGTTGCCAGAACGTTCTCCCACGTTAAAGGTTATATCTGAAGGGTTATTACAGGGCGGCGATTTCTTATTGCCCGATTAAAGGGGCACTTGGTATTGCCTGACAAGCAATAATTTTTTATTCATCTATGTGGGTATCTTTAACAATGTATGGTGGACGCCGTTTTACTTCTTGAAAAATATAACCGATATAAATCCCAAGAAAACTGATGACCGTTGTGAGTGTGCCACCCACAATTAAGAGCATAAACATCAACGAACTCCACCCGGGCTCAAGTTTGGGTTGGTTGCCAGTCAGCCAGAAACTCAATACATAAATAACCTCAATTATTGCCAGCAGATAAAATAATCCCCCGATCGCTAAACCAATTCTCAATGGAACCAGTGAAAAAGAAAAGATGGCATCCTCTGCCAGTTTGAGCATTTTCTTAAAAGTGTATTTTGTTTCCCCACCAATACGTTCCTGCGGCGTATAGGGCAGAATGACGGATTTAAAACCGACCCAACTGACCATTCCACGCAAAAAACGATGATATTCAGGCAGGCTTTTCAGGCTATCGACCACCTGACGTGAAAGCAAGCGGAAATCCGCCGCGTTTGGAGGAATGTCCAGGTTGCCGATGAGATTGATCAGCTTGTAAAAAAGCTTGGATGTGAAGGTTTTGAAAAAAGGCTGTGTTTTATCTTCCAGACGCTGCCCAACAACGATATCGTAGCCGGATTGATAGAGCTTAAGCATTTCGGGAATTAATTCAGGCGGGTTTTGACCGTCCCCATCCATAGAGATGATTACATCGCCCAGGGCGTGGTCCAATCCACAGGTCAACGCTGCTTGATGACCAAAATTCCGGCTGAGGGTGAGTACCTGGATACGGTCATCTCGATTGGCAAGATCGGATAAAATGAGAGCAGTGTCATCATCAGAGCCATCGTTTATATAATAAATCCGTGTTTCATTTGAAAGTTTATCAATCACGGCAATCAGTTGATGGTGAAACTCTGGCAGGGATTGCGCCTCATTGTAAACAGGAATGATAATAGCTAGCTGATAATCTTGTCTTTTGCTCATTTAATTTTATATATCTCCCACCCGTAAGAGAATTCCCGGGTATCGATCAGTGGATCGGGAATTTCACAAAATCCTGTCTCTCCCAGAATCGGACAGAGAATCACTGGAAAATTAATATTAAAAATCTGAAAACTCTCTTTATAGGTATTAACTAATTGAATTTTTTGATCAAGTTTTCCTAGCACAACCTGATTCCAGGGCATTGTAAAACGCTCGATAACGCCAGCTCTAACCAGCAAGTTAGGTTGATTAACAATTACAGGCATTAAAATCAAACCATGCGTTGTCTGGGATAAATACTCAAGGGTGTTTGCATCGATGAAATCCAAAGTGATATCCGTTCTATGGTAATGGTTGATGAGAAACAAGGAAATATTTATTACATATTCATTGTTTTGCTCAATTGCTGTGTACACGGCCTCATTGGCAGGCGCTTTTTCTTTTACAAAACTTAGCATATCTTGATTTACTCGATCAAAAATCAACTGTATTTGAGCATGGGTACGATAATGAGATAATGTTGATAGAAATAAAAACAACGACAACGCCAAACCCGAAATCAAAATATACCGGAAAGCATTCTTTTCTTGAGTAATTATTGTGATTGTTTTTGAGAGGGTTAATCCAATCAAAACTGATATTCCAAGGCTGAAAGGGAGCAAATAATAAGCTTTGGCGTATTCCCAGGGAAACAGCACAATTAACCAGGAAATAGTCCATACACCCCAAAATATAAGATTATGCTTTTGCGAGTCTTTTGGTTTATTTTTATAAAAGCATAACAAGGAAATGGCGCCTAAAGGTAACAAGTAGTGAAAATAGTGCGCTAACAAGGTTGTCCAACGCAAAATGTGCATGGATAATGATTGAAAAGTGATCGAATAACCCTTGGTATAGGTTCCGCCTGTTAAAGTTGTTGCGCCCCAGTTGTTTCGAAGGAATACATAGGTGATGAAGGCAGCTATAGCTGAAGCTGAAAAAAGTAAATATGACTTCTGATGCGTTCGAAAGGTTTTGTTTTTACTTAAGAGAGTGTATCCTAAACAAAAGATGGATACAGGGATGGTAATTGCAGTAGTTTCTTTTACCATCATTGCCAAAAGAATGGTGATAAATGCACCCAAGACAGATAACCATCGGGGAAATTTTGGGCTGAAATCTTTGATTTTATTTAAAAAAATTATAGACGCCAATGTAAAAGCAAGTTGTAGCGGTTCCCCTTTTGAGAGCGTGTAGAAATTTTCAACGATCGGTATTGAAAAAATAAAGATCAGGCTGGTCACAAGTATTTGCCAATTGGTGGCTCTCATTTGGTGCATGATTATTCTGATTTCAATAATAATAACCAGGAAAAGGATGAAGTGACCAAAGAAAAACCAAAAAGGTGTTGGACCGGCAAAGGAAAAAATTGTTAAAAAATACAACCAGTAAATTGGGCGGAAGCGACCTGCTTGGACATCATGAGCCATAGCCCAATCATGATCAACAAATCGATTGACCTCAACCAACATACTGCCATCATCGAATAAACCGAATTGGGGTGAGATCAACCTTGGTAGCATGATCAATGCAACAATGATCAGTGGGAGGACAGCTAAAACCAGGTTTTTGTTTTGTTCCTTTTTTGTGTTCATCGTTGGTCGTTCCTGAGTGTCTAAATTATAATTCATAATCGGTATAAAATATTATTTATGGGCTATCAAAATGACCCCAGCATAAAATGCAGAAGTAAAATAAAAGCATATACAATCGTGACAGAATTGGAAGTACTTTTATACAAAAGTGTGCCGAATATTTATTTAATAATTTATCGAGTACTTGCAAAGCTAGAAATAACGGTTTGTTTAATGAAATACATATGTTTTAAAAATAAAATTTATCAGCAACAGCAGATTTTTCAAATTGTTTGTATGCTCCAGTAATGATATTATTTAAAACCATCCTGCATCGGTATGATTGAATATTTTTGCTAATTGGATTCGATTTATGAAAAAACTTGTTAATCAAAGTCGCTTTAAATCTTTAAGTTGGATTGCTCCTCTATTACTTATTTCTTTGGTGTTTATTCTCGACCCAAGGTATTTTTCATCGCCGCCGCTTAGAAGCGACGATTGGAACTGGATTGTTTCCCCGCAGTTGTTCACCCCATTAAAAATAATTGATTTTTTTGATAGGCGCCCATTAATCGGTTCTTTGTATGCGCTGATAACACCGCTATTTGGATTAAAAATTTATTGGTATTATGTTGTTAACTGGCTCCTTTTGTTCATGACAGGTGTTGTTTTATATCAAATCATTAAAAAAGTTTTCCCTGAATTTCCCTGGCTGGCACTTCCAGTATCACTGGTCTTTTTAGTTTATCCGGTTAATTACGCGAGAACCTGGCTGATTGTTGCTGTAATCTCATTTTCTTTGCTGTTAGCTTTAACAGCAATTCTTTTTATGATATTGTTTTCAAGATGTGGCAAATGGATTTATTTGTTTTTTGGGAACCTTTTATTTTTATTGTCGTTAGGAATTTATGAAGCCAGCTTTGGCAATATTATGCTGGCGGCTGTGTTGCTAGCCTTTTTTGCACGCAAAATTCCACTGAAAAGACGCGCGTGGCTGAGTACTTTTTTGCTAACCGGGCTTGGTTTTTTTATTTGGAGGACATTTGTTCAGCCAGATCTTATAGGTGTACAAGACTTTTACCTTGCAAGTGTTGATCTTTCTTTGGGAACAATTATTTCCCGCTTTTTTCAAGGTGGTTTTATTTTTCTGTACAATTGGGTTGGTCCAATCTTTTCAATTTTCAAGGATAAAAAGTATCTCGTTTTTATAGCCACGGTAATTTCCCTGGTTATCATCTTAATTATGTTTTTGCCCAGAGCAATCAAAAACGCAAAGAAAGATCGTGACTTTAATTTTGATGATAGGCTTCAACAAGTAAAATCATTAGCCGCAATCACTTTTCTTGGGCTACTATTTTGGGCAGCTGGCTACATCCCTGTAATCAGCGTTTATCAGCCAACTTTCTACGGTGATAGCTCTCGGGTAAATTACACGTCCATCCCAGGGGCAGCCCTTGCATTATTCGCAGGTTTCTCTACCCTAATCACTTTAATTGTTCCTAAGAAAAAACATATCGAACGTGTCCTGTTAGGGATTCTTCTAATCCTTTTAGTTTTTGGATCGGTTTTGCAAATTCACTCCCAAAATGTTCGTTTTCAAATTTGGGAGATCAAAAAAGCATTTTGGAATGAAACTTTTAAATTAATCCCAAATATTACTGATAATTCTATTGTTGTCATTGTGATACCTGGCTTTGAATCCTTGCAGCCGTTTGAGATGCTGCCTTTTATCGGGGATTGGGAAGCCGAATCAGCTTTGCAGGTGCTCTATAATGACCCCACGTTGTTTGCGGAATATTACTATCGAGATATAATCGGTCATCCTGACAATTGGAATCCAACAGAAAGTGATCTTTCACGATATATCTTCTTATTTTTTGATCCAAATACTTCTACTGCAAGTTTAATTGATAATCCTGTAACTTCTTTGGCGTATCCAATTCCAATTCAAATTGAGAACTATAATCCGGAAAATCGAATAGAGGCCTATCGACCTGAAATAGAAGTCTATCGATTTTTGGTTCGGTAATTTGCGGACTGAGTGGTGTGCTCGAATAGTTTGTAAATTTGGATTTTTTGATTTACCCAACGCAATTCAAAAGACCGCATAATACGGGATATAATTACAGGTTGATTGAAACAAATATGAAGGTGTAAATATGACCCGTAAAATTATCGCATTGGTTCCCATGCGTCATACTTCGGTGCGCGTACCTCAAAAGAATTATCGTCTTTTGGCTGGGAAACCTCTTTTCCATCATATTATCAATACCTTGTTGAAAGTTCCTGAAATATCCGCGGTGATGGTTGATACCGACAGCCCAGAAATTTCAAGAGGCTTAGAAACGTATTTTCCTGATGTAAAAGTGATTCCCCGCCCAGATCATTTGCTCGGAGATCAGGTTCCGATGAACGAGATTTTATTGCATGATACCAGCATGATCGAATCTGATTTTTACTTGCAAACCCATTCCACCAACCCCCTTTTGCGTCCCGAAACGGTTTCTGCAGCAATTCAGACGCTTTTTGCTGCAATTCCTGAATACGACTCGTTATTTGGGGTGACTCGCTTTCAAACGCGTTTATGGGATCAACTTGGGTGCCCTATTAATCATAATCCAAACATCCTTTTACGCACTCAAGATCTGCCACCTATTTATGAGGAAAATTCTTGTATTTATATTTTCGATCGGCAGACTCTTCTTAAACGACGGAACCGCCTGGGCGAACGGCCGCTGATGTTTGAAATTCCTGCCCTGGAAGCTCTTGATATTGACGATGAATTGGATTTTACAATTGCAGATATACTTTATCGTCAAATGTATGGCGAATGAATTTCTTTTTTACCCATAAAATTATTGTTTGAGGAAATTAATGATGAAAACAGTTTTGATCTCTGCACCCTATATGTTGCCGGAAATGAAACGCTTTCAACCCGTATTGGAAGCCTTTGGGCTTAATATAATTACGCCAACGGTAAATGAGCGCCTTTCTGAAGAGGAGGTCTTGGTGTATGCCGGCGGTTTTGATGGTGTAATCTGTGGTGATGATCGCTTTTCGAGACGGGTGATCGAGGCCTGCATGCCTCGCTTACGGGTCATTTCCAAATGGGGTACGGGTATCGATTCGATTGACCGCGAAGCAGCATCAGAATTTGGTGTGGCGGTTTGTAATACACCGAATGCTTTCACAGTCCCCGTATCGGAAAGCGTGATTGGGTATCTGCTGGCTTTTTCCAGGCAAATCTCGCGCCTTGATTCAGCTGTAAAACAGGGCTCCTGGGAGAAAATTATCGGAAGAACCCTGGCAGAAAGCACTCTCGGTGTGGTGGGTGTGGGCCATATTGGTAAAGCGGTCATCCGCAGAGCACGGGCCTTTGGAATGGAAATTTTAGGCAATGATATTATTGAAATTGAACCGGATTTTTTGCTGGAATATGGGGTTGAGATGACCAGTTTGGATGATTTGCTTTCTCGGGCTGATTATGTCAGTATAAACTGTAACCTGAACCCAACCAGTTATCACTTGATAAATGCGGAAACGCTATCTCTTTTTAAGCCTGAAGCTGTATTGATCAATACGGCGCGCGGCCCTATCGTAGATGAAAAAAGCCTGATTTCTGCATTGCAAAAAGGTGTATTACGGGGTGCTGCCCTGGACGTTTTTGAAATTGAACCCCTTCCCTCAGACAGCCCTTTGCGGTTCATGGAGCAGGTCATGCTGGCACCCCACAATTCTAATTCGAGCCCATTGTTTTGGGAGCGTGTGCATTGGAACACAATCAGGAATTTACTGATAGGCCTTGAATTGGATGTAGAGCCTCTTGAGGAATTGAAAGAAAAATATAAACCTTAATTAAATTGATGACTTATTGAAAGCGAACCTTATAGAATGGTTTAACAAGGAAAACACGATGTCTGAAGACAGAATTTTATTGATTACCGGTGCTGCGGGAGGCATTGGACGAGCGACTGTAAGCGTCTTTTCTGAGCAGGGATGGCGTGTGATTGGTGTCGATCGCCAGCCGATTTATGCAGACTTTCCTGAAAATGGGTTTTACATCCAGGCGGATATCTCGTTGCCCGAGCAAATTGAAGATATTTATCAGCAAGTTTCTGCCTTTACCGACCGGTTGGATGCTGTGGTGAATAATGCCGCCGTTCAAATTGCCAAACCGCTCTTAGAAACGACTGCCAAAGAGTGGGATTTAGTGATGGCATCCAACTTGCGTTCCGTATTTTTAGGTGCTAAACTTGCTCATCCACTGCTCAAAGTCCGTGGGGGTTCCATTGTAAATGTTTCATCAGTGCATGCCGTTGCTACCTCAGCAGATATATCTGCCTATGCTGCCAGTAAAGGAGGCCTGTTGGCTTTAACTCGGGCGATGGCAATTGAGTTTGCACAGGATGAGATCCGGGTAAATGCAATTTTGCCAGGCGCTGTGGATACACCCATGCTTCGTGCCGGCCTCAGCCGCAGCCATGCTGGAGACGGCACATTGATTGACCGGTTAGAAAATCTGGCGCGTAAAACTGTCAATGGGAGGGTGGGTTTACCCGAGGAAATTGCTCGTGCTATTTATTTTCTTGCGGATAATGCCCAATCTTCCTTTATGACCGGACAGGCGATGATTGTGGATGGTGGAGCGACTGCCCGGTTGAGCACGGAGTAATCTATGGTTGATAAAGAATATATTAAGCGGATTGTTCCTGAACCATTGTGGAAATTGGCATCGGATCGGTATTGGGCTTGGTATAACCGCGATCGGCACTTATTAGCACGTGTCTTTTCAACGGCTTGGATGAACAACAAGAAGCATCTTGAAACCTGGAGAGACCGCTATAAAGGCGAACGTTGTTTTGTGGTGGGCAATGGGCCTTCTCTACGCAATACTGATCTGAGCAAATTGAAGGGTGAGTTCACTTTTGGAATGAATCGCATCTATTTAGCCTTTGATGCTTACAATTTTATAACTTCTTGCCTGGTGGCAGTTAACGACCTGGTCTTGGAGCAATGTCACCAGGATATTAATGCACTGAATATCCCAAAATTCATTACTTGGCGTGCTCGTCAGTTTTTCCAGCCGGATGAATCCACCTTGTTCCTAGATACAGACTACACTTTGCCCGAAGATTTTAATGGTAATGCTGCTGGGCGGATTTTTGAAGGTTTTACCGTAACCTATGTTTGTTTGCAGCTGGCTTATTTTATGGGTTTTTCACAGGCGATTCTAATTGGTGTTGACCACAACTTTGCCACCCAAGGCCCAGCTAACGCAGTGGTTACATCCGAAGGTGATGATCCCAATCATTTTTCAACCAACTATTTTGGCAAAGGTTTCCGCTGGCAACTCCCCGACTTGGAAGGCTCTGAACGAGCATATCAGATGGCAAGAACAGCCTATGAAGCTGATGGACGTCAGGTGTTGGATGCCACGGTTGGCGGAAAGCTGACAATTTTTGAAAAAGTCGAGTATGAAAAATTGTTCACCTGAACCGAAGAATATAATACATTATTCATTGTGGCTTTATTGGAACACATCTTTTGTTTTGCAAAGAGCTGGGTGTCTAATATGATCGGTGGACAGTTCAAAATATGAAAGAAATCGTTTTCTAAAAAGCATACTATGGCGTTTCCCCTTGTTTCAATCATTACTCCTTCTTATAACCAGGCGCGGTATATAGAGGATACCTTGCGGTCTGTGTTGTGCCAGGATTACCCTTACATTGAATACCTGGTGATTGATGGGGGCTCGAGCGATGGTAGTCAGGAAATTATCAAGCGCTATGAACACCGACTGGCTTATTGGGTTTCTGAAACGGACCAGGGACAGGCTGATGCGATTAATAAAGGTTTTAAGCGTGCCAGTGGAGAAATTGTTGCCTGGATCAATTCGGATGATCTTTATTACCAATGCGATGTCGTTAGCCAGGCGGTGGCTGTTTTGCAGGAAGAGCCACAATTGGGTATGGTATATGGAAATGGCGTGATGGTGGATGCCACAGGTCGTTTGTTGGACTGGCATCCCTACCGACAATATTCTGTGGACGATTTGTTGGCTTTTAATGTTCTTTTACAACCAGCGGTATTCATGCGCCGAGCAGCCTTACAAGAGGCAGGTTACTTACGCCCTGAATCACATTTGATTTTAGACCATGAGTTGTGGGTACGGATTGCATTAAATTATCCCATTCGGCATGTAGATGCCTATTGGGCTGTTGAACGCACCCACGTGGACGCCAAGACGATTGCTCTTTCTGCCCGGTTTGTGGATGAAGCGTTTAACTTTGTAGATGACCTCCGTGCAGAACCTCAATTTGATAAAATTTTTAGTGTACATGATCAAAAAATTCGGGCTGGACTGCATATATTTTCCGCGCGACGATTGATAGATGCGGGACAGCCCAAAAAAGCGCTTAATCATTTAATTAACGCCATGCTAATAAAGCCATGTTCAATTGTTAATTATTGGCAAAAATATATTCAGGCTATTGGTGGATGTTTAGGTTTAGGATCACTTTTTGTTTTTTACCGAACAATAAGACGAAAAATTGTTCACAATAGTACTGATAATATCATTGATTTAAGTGGTAAGTCTTGGAATTAAGTATTAGAATCTAATTAACATTTCGAAAATGAAATTGGATTTCAAAAAAGGAGTGTTTGTAATGCACAATTTAGAAAATAAAAATAAACTTTCTTTTCTTAAATTAAATCAATACAACAGCTATGAGGTATTTATTATCGTATTAACTTTTATTTTGAATTGTTTTTTTGTCTTTTCGTACCTCACCCCGGATTTTTCTTCAATTAACCCCCATGATGGTACGAAGTATATAGAAAGTGGAAGACAATTAATTATTTGGGGCTTGCGGGATTTATCTTGGGGACCTTTAGTTGCTTTTGTTTATGCGCCAATTTACATATTTGTTGGGAACTCTTTAAATTGGTTTATGCTGTCAGCCTGGGTAGGTAATATTATTTTGTTTGGATTGATGTGGTTTAGCTGTCTATTGTTAGCGAACGAGTTTAAAAACTATATGTCAAGACATGTATTATTAGCTGTATTATTTTCTTCTGTTGTTTTTATAACCACTTTGCGCAATCAAGCAGATGCTCTTTTTGTAGCTATGTCTTGCTTTGCATTGACAAAATTATTGCAATATTATCGAACTGGTGAAATTGCGAAAATTATTTGGGCATCGGTTTTCCTTGGATTGGGTGTGTTGTCAAGGGTGGAATCAATATTATTATTAATTCCTTTGATTGTATTTTCAATTTTGTTTCTTAAAAACAGAAACAGCACATTAAAGCTCCTTTTTTCCTGTGTCTTACCTGTATTATTAATTTTGTTACTTTTTGTTGTAATAAGTTATATCAAGATTGGGAATGCAAACTTGGGCTTGGGAAACAAATCAATTGATTCATTAACACACCCCATGAATATGGTTTTTGTTAAAGGGTCAAAAAATCAATCAGCTTATTTGAGGGGAGAACCAATTTTTGGCGACATTGACCAACATCACAATTCTGTGTTTCGTGCCATATTGATTAATCCCATAGCTATTGTTGAAAGGGTCATCGTAAACCTATTAAATTTCCCAACAATGTTTAAAGATTATTTCGGTGTCAATCAATCGTTATACATCTTTTTCTTCAGTGTATATGGAATTCACTCATTGATAAAAAACAAAGATAAAAGAGCTTGGATATTATTCGTCTGGCCATTGCATTCATTGGTCTCATTGATATTTTTACCAATCCATATCTTTCCTCAAACCTTCTACTTATTTGTATTATTGTCTGGATTTGGCATAACCCGCTTGCTCTCTAAAAACACTCCTATCAAAGAGAAATTTATTCTGTTATGTTTTAATGGAATCATTCTTGTTTTCAGTGTAATTTTTCAATTAAAACTTGTATTTGCTACAAATATTTTACTGGTTACAGTTTTATTAATTGATATTATTGTGTCCCTAAATAAAAACAAGCTTTTAGTTTACCAATACTTACCAGCAATTTTATTATTACTTGGAGGTGTCTTATTTGGGAATAAATACGTTTTTCCAAATAGCCGTTTGGGAAAAACAGATGATGAAAAAGCCGTACATTTTATGATGAAAAATTTCCCAAAACAAGCAAACGTCATATCATTTTTTCCAAAGCCTGCAATAGCAGCAAAGCTAAATTCACGTGGCTTTCCTGATAATATTGAGAACATTGAAGAATTTGTGAGTCATTTATGTCAAAACGATGTATATGCCATATATGTTGATGAAAGCGCGCCAGTTTATTCTGACTTAATTGAAAAAACCTCACAGGAAAAACCTGAAGTGCTTGATCTTGTTTATATTGCAGACACAGAGAGAATTAAAATATTTGAAGTTAACAATTGTGGCAATTAAAAACCTGATTGCCTACAAACAATTAGAGTTTTTATTCTCACTTAAAAACTCGATTCCATTTTTTATGTTCAATATTTAGTGTTATCATCTATTCTTTATATCGTCGTGAAAAGAAAAATGCTATTTAACAACGAATTTAATATTAGTATAACGATTCTGCAACCTTTTTCTGTAAATTTTTAAAGTCCTGATTATGCAACCTTTTTTCTGTATATTCGAGCCAGAAATACCCATTGTACTTTAACAATCGAATGACCTGCCAGCGCAATAACGCTTGCCGATTTGCCAATCCTCGCTAATCTCCATCAACCTGGCTGAGATCAGTCTCAAACAAGAAGCTTCGTTTGGAAATACACCTGCAACCCTGGTTCTTCTACGAATTTCTCTATTTATCCTTTCCAGGCTGTTCGTGGTTCTGATCGATCTTCGATGTTCAAGTGGGAAATCGAAGACAGTAAAACCTTCAGCCAGATTATGTTCCATCCAAACAGATAATCGTGGCGCAGAACGAGCATACTTTTCAATGATCACCTTGAGATACTGCTCTGCTGTCGTTTTATCTGGCGCATTGAAAATTGCCCGGATATCAGCTGCCACCTCTTTCCGCATCGATTGTCGTGGCACATAGCTTTGTG